>Ga0070661_100001352_pt1 | contig 17151 bp, 19 predicted proteins | sample KBSC43metaG_FD_64663 | JGI IMG/M metagenome (GOLD analysis project Ga0070661, IMG submission 64663) | Corn rhizosphere microbial communities from Kellogg Biological Station, Michigan, USA - KBS C4-3 metaG | ecosystem: Host-associated > Plants > Roots > Rhizosphere > Soil ... | reverse complement strand
GCCGTTCGCGTAGTCGCGGATGCGCGCTGCCATGCTCGCATGAATGCCCATCTCATGCAGCACGCGAACGACGTGGAGCCCTGCGGTCGAGCGCTGCGTGTCCGGACAATAGATCGCCGATGCGTTCTCGAATGCGCTGCGAGTTGCCGCAGCATCGCCGATCTGCGGCGCGGGCACACCGGCCGCGACGGCGACGCCCGTCGGAACGAGACCAAGCGATGCGTGCGTACTGGCGTCGATCCGACGCTCCGCGGCAAGCGCATCCAGCATCGCGACCGGCAGGATCAGCACATCGCACGGCTCGCCGGCGACGAACTGCGCTCGAATCGTGCCTGCTGCATTGAACACTGCCGCGACGGCAACCCGCTCCTCGCGAGTGAATGTTTCCGCCAGCGTGTTGACGACGGCCTTCGCCGCACCCGCCGACAGGATGTGCAGCGTCACCGATCCGCTCGGGCACCCGACAGCTTGACGATGCGCTCCCACTTGACGATATCGTCGGCGAGATAACGCTCGAATGCATCAGGCGTCATCGTCATCGGCACGGCACCCTGCTTCGCCCAGTCGGCCTGCACGTCGGGCGCCGCCACGATCTTCGTCACCGCGGCGTTGAGCTTGTTCACGATAGCGGGCGGCGTTCCCTTCGGCGCGATGAGGCCGAGCCAGATCACCGCTTCATAGCCTGGAACACCCGCCTCGCTCAGCGTCGGAACGTCGGGCATCACCGCCGAGCGCACGTTGCCGCTCGTTGCGAGCGCGCGCACCTTGCCGGCTTTGACGTGCTCGTTCATTACCGTCACGGCGTCGAACATCATCTCGACCTGGCCGCCCAGCACGCCGGTGCGCGCGGCCGAGCTCTCCTTGTAGGGCACGTGGACGATATCCAGGCCCGCCGATGCCTTGAAGAGCTCGCCGGCCATGTGATACGGCGTTCCCGGACCCGACGACGCATAGTTGAGCTTGCCAGGCTGCGCTTTCGCGAGCGCGATCAATTCCTTCAGCGTCTTCGCCGGCACCGCGGGATTGACGACGAGCACGAGGTCGGAATAGTTGATCGGCGCAATCGCCGTGAAATCGCGCATCAGCTGGAACGGCTTGCTGGGCATCAGCGACTCGTTCACCGTATGCGTGTTCGACATCAGCAACAGCGTGTAACCGTCGGGCGCGCTCTTCGCGACGACATCGGTGCCGACCACGGACCCTCCGCCCGGCCGGTCCTCGACGACAAAAGGCTGACCCATCGCTTCCTGCAGCCGCTGGGCGATGAAGCGCGCGTAGACGTCGGCGGGTCCACCGGCCGCGAACGGCACGATGATTTTCACGGCGCGGACGGGATATTCCTGGGCCCATGCGCCCACCGCGACGAGGGAAAACAGCAGGGTGAACGCTATGCGAAGCATGAACATGGGCAAACCTTTCGGCATTGCGGAGCTCGAGTCGCGAATCGTACGCCGACGCTAGCTAGCAGCGCCGACGTCGTGAAGGAACGCCTCGCGATCCTGTGTCCCGATGTGCTCGGCGACAAGCTGGACGAACTCCTCTGAATCGCGCGCCTGCCGCGCTGCCTTGTTCGCGACCACTTTGGCGATAGGACCGAGGTACACGGCGAGCCTCGAAGTCGTGTGCTCGATGAATGCTGGTTCGAGCGGCGGCAACGTACGCGTCCGGCCACTGGCGGCTGGCGATGCGGTCGTGCGCCGCGTCGGATTTCCGATCGAGCCTGGTGCCGTATGCGCTCCGCTCGTTTCACCGGCCGCCGCGGCGTTGAACCGCTCGCGCTCGTGCGCATCATCGATGTGGTTCGCGAGGACTGCATAGAGCTCGCGCAAGTCGTGCGCGCGGCCCGACGCCTGGCGGACGAGGATGCGCGCCATCGGACCGACGACCCGCACCAGCCGTCGCTCCGCCGTCGCCAGTTCGGCGTCGCTGAATACGTGAGTGCCCGGAGGCTGCAATGGAACTTCGCCGAGATTCATTACCGTCGTTTCGGTCCCCGCCGCCGCTCGCGCCTCTTCCCCCGCGGCGAGTCGCAGCGCGAAGCTGAACGCCCGCGCTTGCTGAAACCGATCGTCGGGACGTTTGGCCAGCGCTGTCGCAACGAGGCCGTCCATCGCCGGCGGCAGCGTAAGCGGCGACAGTTCTGACGGCGCCCGCGGATTCTCGTGACATATCTTGTACGCAATGGATTCGACCGATCCTTCGAACGGCCTTGCGCCGGTGAGGAGCTCATAGAGCACGACGCCGACACTGAACAAGTCCGCGCGATGATCGCTCGGCAGCCCCTGGCATTGTTCCGGTGCCATGTACGACGGCGTCCCCATGACCATACCCGTCATCGTCATGTTCGATGCGTCGATTCGCGCGATGCCGAAATCGGCAACCTTGAGCTCGCCTCCGGGCGCCAGAATGAGGTTGGCAGGCTTGATGTCGCGATGAACCACACCCTGCGCGTGCGCGAATTCCAGCGCGGCCAGCAGTTGCGTGAGGATCGCGATCACCTGGCTCAACTCGAACCTCGCCTTGCGGTTCAGGTATTCGCGTAACCCGATCCCATCGACGTACTCCATCGCGATGTACGCGACGTTTTCGGCTTCGCCGTACTCGTAGATGGCGACGATGTTCGGATGATGCAGCCGGCCGGCGGCACGCGCCTCGTTGCGGAAGCGCGCCATGAAATGGGCCGCGAGGTCGGCGTCGAGCAGATCCTTGCGAACGGTCTTGATCGCGACGGTGCGCTCGATGTGCGGATCGTGCGCCTTGTAGACGATACCCATCGCGCCCTTGCCGAGCACGCCCTCGATTTCGTATTTGCCGAGATGCGTCGGCTCCGCGCTCATTGATAAGCCTCGGGCGTCATTACTCCAGCATCTTCATCGCCTGAACGAGCGATATCTTCATCCGCGCGAGCGCTTCGGTCAAAACACCGATCTCATCCTTGCTCTTCGATTTGAACTCGCCCGCGTCGAGATTGCCGAGACTGACCTGGTCGGCGATCGCGGCGAGTCGCGTGACGCGCCGGATCACCATCATGTGCAGCATGACGTTCAGCAGCACGAACGTCGCCAGGAACACGAATGCCAGCGACAGCATGAACGTCCGAAACGTTTCGTTCGCGCGGCGGATGGGTACGGACATCGGCACCGACACGACTTGCGCGCCGATCACTTCCTGAAATTTCCAGCCGAAGCCGTTGGCGCTGCCGTACAGATCGATCATCGTTTTCGGCGCGACTTCGACGGTGCTGTGACATACGAGACACGCAGCACTGGAAACGTCGATCGGTCGCGCAAGATAAAGTGCGCGTCCGGTTGGCGTATCGCGCTCGCCGATCAGCTCCTTGTTCGCCGGAGATTGACGGAATACCTGGACGACGTCCGCTTCCCAGTCGCTTGCCCGATCGCGCGGATTCGTCGGATTCAGCGTCGCTTCCTTGTAGCCATAGTCCGGATGACGCTTGCGCATTTCGTTGAAAACCTCGGTCGCCGCATACGCGGGCACCGTCTGCGGCAGGAAGGCATATTTGAGTTGCGTCTCGAGCAGCGGCTTCACCTGCGTATTGGTGTACGTGCGCGACGCAAGCGCTGCTTCCATCATCAGTCGCGCGTTCTGCACGATTTCCTCGCGGGCGTTCGCCTGCACGACGCCATACGACACGTAGCCGGCGATGGCGAACCCCAGCAGGAAGAGGCCCAGCAATACCAGATTGAATTTCCAGATCAGTTTCATCGTCTGAACTCCTCGACGTGATGGGTCTTGCCGCCCGCCATCACTTGGTATCACTCACTTCCTTGGGCCGATATTTTTCCGGATGCAGCATGCGATCCCACTCCGGAAAAGCGGCCGGGTGGGCAGCGACGGCCGCGCGAAAGGCGGGATCGGAGAGCCTCGGGCTCAGTCGTCGGACGAAAGCCTTGCGAGTCGTTCCAGCGAGCCAGGGCTCGGCCTCCGCGAACGAAACCTCGCTTACCTTGACCAACGCCTCCGGTGCAGCGGGAAAGCGACTGGCGAGCGCTGGCAGCGGATCGCGGAACTGACGCGGCAGCGCCGCCAGGAACGCCGGTGGTGGCCGGCTCGCAACGGTGGGCTTTTGATCGTCGTTGCGCGAGACAAACTCGCCGCCGGCGACATTCTGCGGGGGCTCCTTGCCGCGCGCTGATGCGACGGTCGCGGTGCCCGACTCGACGAAAACCTCGGCGTGACGCGCGTCGCAACTCGCTACGATGACGGCATCCCCAATGGTTGCCGTCATCATCGGCATCCGAACTCGCAGCGGCCGCGGTCCCTTGCCGGCCGCCTTCAGCCAACCGTGTTGCACGATCAGTTCAGCGACGGCGCCGGGTTTTCCGTCGACGGGTGGAATCGCCGTTGCGTACATCAGCGCCGGTCCCTGCGCATTCAGCGTACCGCCGTCCTTCAACTCGAGCTGGATCTGCGCGTCGTCGCCGACGTCGATGACGTCGCCTTCGAGAACGCGAGTCCCGGCAACGAGGCGGAACCACGTCGTGCCCCGCAGCGCGCGGGCATCTCCATCGACGAGCGAATAGACGCCCGTGGCGTCCGCCGCATGCACCGGCATGGACGCCAACGCGAGCGCGAACGTCATCACGACGAGGCGGATTAACTTGTTCAAACGTGCAACCGCGAATCGGTCCAATCGATACTAGGCTCGGGCCAAGTCCGGGTCAACGCGAATACTACGGCGAGTGAAGCGCGCCCGCCGCAGCCGCGGCCCCACCTTATACTGCGCGCCATCAGCGTCCGCGCACCATCGGCATCCGACATGAACGCTCCCACGTCCGAGCTCGCCGTGCTGTTCGCCGACGTCAGCGGCAGCACGCGACTCTATGAAACGCTCGGCGATGAGCGCGCGCTCGCTGCCATTGCGCACTGTCTCGACATCGCGAAATCGGCATGTGCAGGTTACGGCGGCCGTGTCGTCAAGACCATGGGCGACGAGGTGATGGTGACGTTCGCCGCGGCCGATGATGCGGCGCAGGGCGCGGCGGAGCTGCAGGCGCGCATCGCCGCCGAGCCGCCGCGGGGCTCGCAGCGACTGATGATGCGCGTCGGCTTTCATCACGGTGTAGCGCTCGCGGTGGATGGCGACGTCTATGGCGATTCGGTCAACGTCGCGGCCCGGCTCGTCGGCGTTGCGCAGGGCGGGCAGATCATCACGTCGGGCACGACGGCGGCGCTGCTGGCGCCGTGGCTGCGGATCCGCACCCGCGAACTCGCCGCACTGACGCTCAAGGGCAAGACGCACGACGTCAACGTCTGCGAGCTCGTCTGGCAGGATGCGAACGACGACATGACGACGCTGTCGACGCGCGTGCGCACGCCGCCCACGCAGTTGCTGATTCGTCACGGCGCTCGCGAGTTGCTGCTCGACGAAGCGAACGGCAGTGCGGCGCTCGGCCGCGATGCGCAGAACGACATCGTGATCGCGGATCGGATGGCCTCCAGGATGCACGCTAAGATCGAGCGGCGGCGCGACCGCTACGTGCTGATCGATCACAGCAGCAACGGCACGTTCCTGACGATCGCCGGCGAGCCGGAGATCCGGTTGAGCCGCGAGGAGTACGTGCTACGCGGCCACGGGCGTGTGAGCTTCGGCCACCCGCACGCCAACGATCCCGCGGAGACGATCGAGTTCTTTTGCGGCGCGAACGCCGCGCGCGATGCCACCAACCGTTGATCCCGCCGGTCTGCCGCGCACCGATTCGCGCGATGCCGCAGCGATCGCCGCGAGCTTCGATCTATCAGCGCTCGCCGACGACTACTACGCGAACCCGTACCCGTACTACCGCGCGCTCCGCGACCATGCGCCGGTCAAGGCGATGCCGGACGGCTCGTTCTTCCTGACGCGTTATCGCGACATCATTTCCGTCTACCGAGATCCCCACGTCTGGAGCTCGGACAAGAAGCGCGAATTCGCGCCCAAGTACGGCGCGACGCCGCTCTACGAGCACCACACGACGAGCCTCGTGTTCAACGATCCGCCGCTGCACACGCGCGTCCGGCGGGCGATCGTCGGCGCGCTGTCGCAACGGCACATCGCCGCGATGGAGCCGGGTCTCGTCGGCCTCGTCGACCGTCTGCTCGATCGAATCGCCGCCAAGCGAAGCGTCGATCTGATCGATGCGTTCGCGGGCGCGATTCCCGTCGAGATCATCGGCAACCTGCTCGGCGTGCCGCGCGACGAGCGCGAGCCGTTGCGGCGCTGGTCGCTCGCGATCCTTGGCGCGCTGGAGCCCGTCCTGACACCCGAGCGTGCCGCTGCCGGCAACCGCGCCGTCGTCGAGATGTCCGCGTACCTGCGCACGCTGATCGACGCGCGTCGCGCGCGTCCGGGTGATGCCGACACCGACGTGCTGACGAGGCTCCTCGAAGGCGATGCCGACAACGAGCGCCTGACCGAGATCGAGCTCGTTCATCAGTGCATCTTCCTGTTGAACGCCGGCCACGAGACGACGACGAACCTGATCGGCAACGCGCTCCATGCACTGACGCAGTGGCCTCTCGAGCGCGAGCGCCTTATGCGCGACCCGGCGCTGATCGAAATCGCCGTCGAGGAATTCCTTCGCTTCGACAGCTCGAATCAGCTCGGGAACCGGATCTCGACGCAGCCGGCACGCGTCGGCGACGTCGATCTGCCCGCAGGGTCGCGCGTGACGCTCTGCATCGGCGCTGCGAACCGCGATCCTGAACAGTTCACGGACCCCGACACGCTCGACATCGCACGCACGCCGAACCGTCACCTGGCGTTCGGGTTCGGTATCCATACGTGCGCGGGCCTCAATCTCGCGCGGCTCGAGGGTCGCGTCGCGATTGGGCGTTTTCTCGCACGCTTTCCCGATTACGCCCTCGACGGACCGCCAACACGCGGTGGCCGCGCGCGGTTCAGGGGATTTCTCGCGCTGCCCATTACCGTCGGCTGACGCGCCGCCGACGCGTTTATCATGGCGCCTGCCGCCGCATCGAGGTCGGCGGACGAGCTCACAGGGAGAAGCCATGAAGCAATTGCTGACGCGCAGCGTCGCATTCTTTGCGTGCGCATTCGCCGCAACGGCAGCAGCACAGGTCCGGATCGGGGTCACCGTCTCGGCCACGGGACCTGCGGCATCGCTCGGCATTCCCGAGCGCAACACCGTTGGCATGTGCGCGAAGGAAGTCGCCGGCAAGACGGTCGAGTACATCGTGCTCGACGACGCGTCGGACACGACGACGGCCGTGCAGAACACGCGCAAGCTGATCGGCGAATCGAAAGTCGACGCGATCATCGGCTCGACCACGACGCCGAATTCCCTTGCGATGCTCGACGTGTTTGCCGACGCGCAGACACCGGTGATCTCGCTCGCGTCATCGGTGCGGATCATCGAGCCCGTCGATGCGAAGCGCGCGTGGTCGTTCAAGACGCCGCAAACCGACGTGATGATGGCAGGCGCGATCCTGGAGCACGCTGCTGCCGCGGGTGTGAAGACGCTCGGTTACATCGGCTTCGCCGACGCGCTCGGCGAGGCGTTCTTCGCCGAGATCGAGAAAGCGGCCGCTGCGCGCGGAATCCCGCTCGTCGCGAACGAGCGCTTCGTGCCCAAGGACACGAGTGTGGTGGGGCAGGTGCTGAAGCTGATCGCCGCGAAGCCCGATGCGGTTGTCATCGGCGCGTCTGGCACGCCAGCCGCGCTGCCGGCGACGACGTTGACCGAGCGTGGCTACAAAGGCCGGCTGTATTTCAACCACGGCGTTGCGAACAACGATTTCCTCCGCGTCGGCGGCAAGGACGTCGAAGGCGCGTACGTTCCGGCGAGCCCGGTCATCGTCGCGAGCCAGCTCCCCGACAGTCATCCGGCGAAGCAGCAGGCGATGCAGTACACGAAGCTCTATGAAGCGGCGCAGGGACCGGGCAGCGTGTCGGCGTTCGGCTCGTACACGTGGGACGCCTGCGTCGAGCTCCTGAACGCCATTCCGGCGGCGCTCGCCGTCGCTCCACCTTCCACAGTGGAGTTCCGGCGCGCGCTTCGCGACGCGCTCGAGAACACGCGCAACCTCGCGGTGACCAACGGTGTCGTCAACATGAGCAAGACGGACCATCTCGGCCTCGATTCGCGGGCGCGCGTGATGGTTCGCATCGAGGGCGGCAAGTGGGTGCTGCAGAAATGAGCGCAGCACCGAACACGCACCATGTCTTCGGCACCGGTCCGCATCACGTGCTCGTGCTGCACGGCTGGTTCGGCGACTCGCGCGCGTTCAGAGAGCTCGAGCCTTCGCTGACGCGCACTGATTTCACTTATGCGTTCATCGACTACCGTGGGTACGGTGGCATGCGCGACGTCCATGGCGCTTTCACGATGGACGAGATCGCATCCGATTCGCTGGCGCTCGCCGATCATCTCGGTTTCGCCGATTTCAGCGTCGTCGGGCATTCGATGGGCGGCATGGCGGCGCAGCGCGTGCTGTCGCGTGCGCCGGATCGTGTGCGCAAGCTCGTTGCGATAACGCCGGTGCCGGCGTCGGGCGTGCCGTTCGATGAGGACGGATGGACGCTCTTCAGCGGTGCTGCCGACAACCCGCACAACCGTTTCGCGATCATCGACTACACGACCGGCAACCGGTTGTCGCCGGCGTGGATCACGAGCGTCGTCGATTATTCGCTCGCGCACGCGTCACGCGACGCGATCGATCGTTACCTGTCGGCGTGGGCGAGAACGGATTTCAGCGCCGAAATCAGCGGCATGCCCCTGCCCGTCAAGGTCATAGTCGGCGAGCACGACCCCGCGATCAGCGCGTCCGTCATGCAAAGCACGTTCCTGGAAAGCTATCCGGCGTGCGAGCTCGAGGTGATGGCAAATGCCGGCCATTACCCGATGTACGAGACGCCCGTCGCGCTGGCGACGAGCATCGAGAACTTCCTGCGCCGCTGAACGCGCGCGTCAAGCGCCGACCGCGCGGCGCATCGTTGCGGAGATCGTCTGCCGCGACTGATCGTAATCGGCCCACGGATCGACGCGCCGGGACGCAAGCGTCGCCTCGACGTTGTCGATGTTGAAGCGCGCACCGCGAATGTCGTCGCCTTCGAGATCGTCGAATGCGATGGGCATCGACGCCGGCAGTTCGGCGCGCGCGCGCAGCGAGTACGCGGCCACCGCCGTCGCGCCATCGGCGTTACGCAAATAATCGACGTAGATGCGGCCCACGCGCGCGTCCTTTGCCGCCGTCGCCGTGAACAGCGTTGGCGCATCATCGGCAAGACGCATCGCGATCGCGCGTGCGAACGTCTTCGTCTCCGCCCACGTGTGCCGGCGCGTGATAGGCAACACGAAATGCAGCCCCTTGCCACCCGTTGTCTTGACGAAGCTTTTGATCTCGAGCGCGTCGAGCAGCGCGCGCACGCGCGCGACCGCGTCCTGGAGTGTTGGCCAATCGACGCGCGTGTCGGGGTCGAGGTCGAGCGTGATGCGATCGGGTCGATCGAGCCTCGGAAAGCTCGCGCCCCAAGTGTGAAACTCGAAGCCGCCGTTCTGCACGGTGCGCACGATGTCCGCCACGTCCGCGAGTCGCATGAACGGCGGCGACTCGTCGGTGTCGTTGGCAACGCGGCGCGACGCATGCTTCTGGAAAAAGCAGTCGTCGAAGCGACCGCCCATGCATTTGACGACGGCGATCGGCCGCGGCGCGAGCTGCGGTAGAAGCCAGCGGCCGATCCGCTCGTGATAGCGAACGACGTCGAGCTTGGTGTGCCCCGGCGCCTCGGCGATCGGCCGCTCGGGGTGACTGATGTCGACGCCGGCGACGAGCGTTGCGGCCGCGGCGGTTTTTCTCTCGATTGCAGTGCGCACGTGCGGCATCGATTTCGTCGATATTGAAAGCCACGCGGCGGCGCCACGGGCGGCGTGATGACTGAACGTTCGGGCGCAAGGGTCGTACCTGCAAGAACTCCGCAAGATTTCAATTACTTGCGTAACGCCGCCGAAACGCGTCACGCAACCTTTACCGGGTCGTGGATGAACAATTTGCCGCGCGCGTTCTCGAAGTGACTGCGGCGGTTGCCGTTGTGCCGCCCATTCCTTTACGCTTGCTCTACGAACAACTGCAATGGAAGGAATCTCGATGGCGTCCGATCCCAGCCGAATCAGCGACATGACGATGGACGCGGCGTCGCTCTATCGCGAGGAGATTTACACGGACCGCAAGGTCGGCACGCTGCGCGTCCTGCAGCCCGTCAAAAGCGATGGCAGCCCCGACACTCTGCGCAAGACCGTCTATCAGGGCGAGGCGCAGTTGATGACGAACATGGGGCCGTTGCCGATCAGCTTCGACATCGACGCGGCAACACTTGCCGATGCGATCGCGAGCTACCCTGAAGCGACGAAGGCGGGCGTCGAGCGTGCGATGCGCGAGATCCAGGAGATGCGGCGCCAGGCGTCGTCATCGATCGTGCTGCCGCCCGCCGGCGCGACGCTCGGTCCCGGCGGCACGCTCGGCGGAGGCGGCGGCAAGATCCAGATGCCGTAACCGCTTACTCGCGGCGCCGCGGCGCGGATTTGCGTCGCGGCGGCGCGCGCGTTGCGTCGGTGAGCCGCCACGGTGGATCGCGCTCGAACCGCAGCGCCACGAAGTCGATGAACGCCCGTACCTTGGCCGACAGATGTCGGCGGCTCGGGTACACGGCGTTGATGTTGATCGCCGGCGGCGCGTAATCGCGTAACAGCCGCACGAGCCGTCCGGCGCGAACGTCCGCGGCGACGATGAAATCGGGCTCGACGGTGATGCCGACGCCGGCGACGGCAAGTGCTGCGAGCATTGCGCCGTTGTTGGAATGTGCGTGCCCGGTGACCTTCACGTCATGCGCCGCGCCGGCGGCGTCATTGAAGCGCCACAGGTTGCCTTCCGACGAGTATTCGTAGGTCAGGCACGCGTGCCGCGCGAGGTCGGCCGGCGTACGCGGCTCGCCGTAGCGAGCGACATACGCGGGTGCTGCGCAGCAGACCATTTGCGCGCTGCCAATGCGCCGTGCGATGAGCGCGTGGCTGCCGATGCCACCGATCCGAATCGCGAGATCGATTCGCTCGTCGACGAGATCGACAGCCCGGTCCGAGAGGTCGACGTCGAAGCGCAGCTCTCGATGGCGCTGCTGGAACTCGGCGATCACGGGACCGAGGTAGCCGGCACCGAAGCTGATCGATGCGGTGATGCGGAGCGTTCCGCGCGGCACGACGGCTGCCGCCGTGACCGCCTGCTCGGCCTCCTCGAGGTCGGCCAGCAGCTGCACGCAGCGCTCGTAGAACATCTGCCCGCTCTCGGTCAGCGACAGGCGTCGCGTCGTCCGGTTCAGGAGTCGCACTCCGAGATGAGCCTCGAGCTCGGAGACGTGACGCGAAACCGCCGAAACAGATAAGTCGAGGCGGTCAGCGGCGCGCGCGAAGCTGCCGGCCTCGACGACGCGTGCGAATGCGACGAGCGAGTCAAAGCGATCCATGAGTGATTATTGCATGTATTGCAATAATCATTTGCCCCGCAGCCGCTTTATTCCCTCGCCTGCAACCGTCAGGATTCGCTTCATCGCGTCGCCGACGCTTTTTCAAAAGGGAAAGAGATGAACTCGAATCGCCGTATCGATGCCGCCGCCACCGTCCTGCGGACGACCGTTGGCGTGATGTTCGTCGCACATGCACTGCTCAAGTACTTCGTATTCACGCTGCCCGGAACCGCAAAGTTCTTTGCCTCGCTCGGGCTTCCCGGTGCGCTCGGCTACGTGACGTTCGCGGCGGAGCTCGTTGGCGGCGTGCTGCTCATCGCCGGCGTGAAGACACGTCTCGTGTCGATCGCGCTCACGCCTTTCGTGCTCGGCGCGACATGGGCCCACGCGGGCAACGGCTGGGTGTTCACGTCGGCAAACGGCGGCTGGGAATACCCGGCGTTCCTGACGGTCGCAACGCTCGTTACTGCGCTGCTCGGCAACGGCGCCCGTGACGAAATCACCGTGCCGCGGCGACCCGTCGCTGCCTTGCACGCGGCAGGGTGACGCGACGAAACTTCGCTTCACGCAGTCAAACCTTTGCAACTCGAACATACTTTGGAGAACACGATGAAGCTCTATTACGCCCCTGGCGCATGCTCGCTCGCCGCCCACATCACGCTGCACGAATCGCGACTTCCGTTCACGGCGCACCGCGTCGACCTGCGCACGCACAAGCTTGCCGACGGTACCGACTACTACACGGTTAATCCGAAAGGCTACGTGCCACTGCTCGAGCTCGACGACGGCTCGCGTCTTTCCGAAGTCGCCGCGATCCTGCAGTACATTGCCGATCGCAAACCGGGTTCGCTCGCACCGGCGCTCGGGACGTTCGAGCGGTACAAGACGATCGAATGGCTGAACTTCATCGCTACGGAGATTCACAAGGGACTCGCCCCCTTGTGGAAGCCGACGACGCCGGATGCCTACAAAGCGAGCGCGCTCGAAGCCGTTGGCAAGCGGCTCGACCACGTCGTCGAAGTGCTCGGCGACAAGCCGTATCTCACCGGTGATCGTTTCAGCATCGTCGACGCGTATCTCTTCACGATCGTGAACTGGCACAACTTCCTGAAGTTCGATATCACGCGCTGGCCGAAGCTCGTCGAATTCCAGCGACGCGTGGAGGCGCGGCCCAATGTCCAGGCGGCGCTTCGTGCCGAGCATCTGCTGAAGGCTGCCGCCTGACCTCGAGCGAACTCGTAACCGAGATGAAACTGCTGCCCACGTTGTTCCTGTCCCACGGCTCGCCGATGCACGCGCTATCCCCGGGCGTCGTCGGCGACGCGTGGTCAGCGCTCGGCAAACGGATCGATCGTCCCGACGCGATCCTGATGTGCTCGGCGCATTGGGAAACGGCGTTGCCGATGGTGAGCGGCAATCGCAAGCCGGAAACGATCCACGATTTCGGCGGATTCCCGCAGGCGCTGTACGAGATTCGCTATCCAGCACCCGGTGCGCCGGGTCTCGCGGCGCGTGTGATCGAGCTGTTGAAGGACGCGCGCATCACGGCCGGCATCGATGGATGTCGCGGACTCGATCATGGCGCGTGGGTGCCGCTGCGCTGGATGTATCCGCACGCCGATATACCGATCGTCCAGCTCGCGGTGCAACCGGGGCGCGGGACCGGGCACCACGTCGAGCTTGGCCGGGCGCTCACAGCGCTGCGCAATGAAAACGTGCTGATCATCGGCTCGGGCCACACGACGCACAATCTGCGTGACTGGATCGGTCATCGCGGCAAGGCCGAACCGCTTCGCTATGCCGTCGAGTTCGCACAGTGGCTCGACACGACGCTCACCGCGCACGACGAGCGCTCGCTCATCGAATACCGCGATCGTGCGCCCGATGCAGCGCGTGCCCATCCAACCGAAGAGCACTTCCTGCCACTCTTCGTCGCGTATGGCGCGGCGACGCCGGGTGCAGCGATCGAGCGCATCGTCGACGGCTACGAGAACGGCGCGCTCGCCCGCGACTCCTACCTCTTTCATTGACGCTACGCATGGCGAGACAACGCGAATATTCGCGTTGCGCTCGCGCGCGAAAGCTCTAAATTAATGAATCGTTACAAAAAACACGTTTGATCAGCGGGATCGGGCCACGTCGGCCGATGTCCGACACGGTAATAGTCCCGGCGCCGATTCGTTCAGCGGGGGACACGCCCATAAAGTGGACGGCGAGTCGCGTTACCGGAGATCGACATGAGCGTACGCAAATCCGCAGTCGTCCTGATCGCAGGCGCCGCCCTTCTCGGCGGCTGCGCATACCCTGAACCCTATCCCGTCTATCAGCCGGCGCCGGTCGTCCAGCAGCGCACGGAGTATGGCGTCGTCGAATCGATCGAGATGTATCGCGACGGCAGCGGTGCACCGATTGGCCTCGGCACGATCCTCGGCGGCATTGCCGGTGGCGTACTGGGTCATCAGATCGGCAGCGGCCACGGCAACACGGCAGCGACGATCGCCGGTGCCGTCGGTGGGGCCGTTGTGGGTAACCAAGTCGAGCGCGCGAACGCCCGCGACCGTTATCGAGCCATCGTGCGGCTGGATTCAGGCGGCACGCTTGCGTTGAACGAATTCGGGGAAGGCGAGTTGCGCGTCGGCGATCGCGTTCGCGTCGTCAACAGCCGCGTTTATCGCTACTGATCGAGTTTCGCTGTAATTCGCCCCATGAAGAACGGAGGCACCATGCCAGAGGACCGCAACAGCACGTGCACGGACGTCCAACATCAAAGCGTTGCCTGCTTACAAAGCGACGTGCTGACCGACGATTTGATCCGGCTGCTGGAAGATTTCGAAGGGTCGATGCGGTTCGTTCCCGACTGGTCGGACGAGCCTTTCCGACGCGCGGCCTGAACGCCGCGCCGGCGGCTTGTCAGTGCAGCCGCTGCCGCGTCTTCCGTTTCGTCTCGTGCAGTTCGCGGCGCGATCCAGTCCCTCGCACCTCCGTCGCACGGCTACGATCCTGCCAGAAGCGGTAGATCAGCACTGAGGCGACCGGCAATTCGTCGACGAGGCTCGCGCGTTTCTCCTTGTCGTCGACCCATTCGGCAAATTCAGGATCCTGATCGCCGAACGCCAGCGCCTCGATCGGAAAAACCCAGTCGCGCGCATCCTGCGCGTCGTACAACGGCTGCCATTCGTCGTCGCGAAGCTTGACGCCCGACATGTAGCCTTCGCACCACGCCGACGCTTCGGGCGGCGTCTTGTCGGTGCGAGCCTTGTCTTCCGGCATGTACAGCAATGGCTTGAAACGCGTCGGCGATTCGCCGAGCGTTCGCTGGATGCCGACCATGTGCCGCAGCATCAAGCCCATGATCCGCTGCGCCTGTTCGCTGCCGGTGAACGCCGGGTTCGACGAGCGCCCGCCGTCGCTCCAGACCTGTGGAAGCCATTCGGACGGCTGCACGTTGTCCGGGCCGCTGACGATCGCTGTCAAGAAACCATCCAGCATCTCGAGATCCATGCAGTCCTGCGGCACGAGATCCGACGCAAGAAATCCCTCGAGCTCGTCGAGCTCGGGATCGGTCAACGGCTCGTCGAGCGCGCGCAATTCAGCCATGGGGGTTATCTTGAAAAGGAATTGCCCATCATCGCCCGTCGCGAGCCGTTAGGCAAATGTTCAATCCGCGCGTCCGGTTGTCGCAATGCGTGGACCACGGCGAGTATCAGGCCGAACACCACCACCGCACCCGCCTGATGGAGCGCGGCGAGCGGCAGCGGCACGCCGTTGACGAGCGTCGCAATGCCAAGCGACAACTGAACGATCACCATCGCCAGGAGCGCCGTGGATGCTCGCACCGCGCGACGCGACGCACCGTCGCGGCGAACGCGCCACGCAAGCACCGGAACGAGTACCGCAAGCAGCCAGCCGATCAGCCGGTGGTCGAACTGAACGGTCGCCATGTTCCAGAAAAAATTCTTCCACACGGGATCGAGCATCAGGATTTCGGCTGGAACGATGCGTCCATTCATCAGCGGGAACGTGTTGTACGCCAAACCTGCGCGAATGCCGGCAACGAAGCCACCCGACATCACCATGACGAACACGATGATCGCAACCGCGACGGCGAGCCCAAAAGGGCCGCGGCGAGCGAGCGAACGCGCTGTCGGGCTCGACTGATAGGCAAGCGACAGCGCCGTCCATAGCATCGCACCAAAAATTAAGAATGCGAGCGAAAGATGCGCCGTCAAACGGAACTGCGATACGCGCGGATCATCGACCAAGCCGCTCGCAACCATCAGCCAGCCGATCACACCCTGCAGGCCCCCGAGCGCGAAGATGCCCGCGAGCGGCCATGCGTAGCCGGGCGGAATGCGGCGCCGCACGGCGAACACGACGTACGGGATCAGGAACACGAAACCGATCGCGCGGCCGAGCAGTCGATGAAAGTATTCCCACCAGAAGATGCCCTTGAATTCGGCGAGCGTCATCGCGTGGTTCACGTCTCGGAATTCCGGCGTCGCACGATATTTCGCGAACGCGTCGTCCCAGTCGGCCGCGTTCAACGGCGGCAGCGTGCCGACGATCGGCTGCCATTCGGTGATCGACAGCCCCGAGTGCGTCAGCCGCGTGATGCCGCCGACCACGACCATCGTGAACACGAGCGCGCAGCAAAGCGCGAGCCAGATGACGAGCGGGCGGTTCGATCCGACATCGACCGCGCCGGCACGCGTGAGCTGCGCGGCCGCGATGTCCGGGTACGCCGTCGTCATCGGTTGAATCGCAGCATCATTGCGCGTGTGTGCCGTGTGCGGCCGCCGTCATCGGCTCGACGACGACGGAGACGTCGACACTCCCCGCTTTCTCGAACGTCAACGTCAACGGAAATTTGTCGCCGGTGGAAAGCGGCCGCGCAAGGCCTACTAGCATCACGTGGTATCCGGACGTTCCGAGCGCCACCTTGGCCCCCGCCCCGATATCGATGCCCGCCACGGCGCGCATCCGTATGACGTTGCCGTCCATCGCCATCGAATGCAGCTCCACTGACGTCGCCGCCGGCGATGCGACGCGAACCAGGCGGTCCGCCGTCGTACCGCGGTTCTCGATCGCCATGTAAACGCCGCCGCTGCTGGCGCCAGGCGGGGTGGCGCGCGCGAACGGATGATCGATGTGAAGCCGCTGCAGCGTGTAATCATGCGCCGCTGCGGCAGCGGCAAATGCGAGCGCCGCCGCGACGGCGACGGCGCGTGGAAGTCGGTGCATCACCGCGATTTTACGCGCCGGCGTTGACAGCCGGATCGAGCCGCCGTCTAATTGGCCCGGCCACCTGACCAGAGCGCCCGCCGGAACCCGCCCGGCGCAACGCGCCAACAGGGCTTTTCCAACGAGGAGGTCCACCGAATGCATTCGCAAATCCGCGCGCTCGCGCGCCTGTTTGGCGCTGCGCTCTTGTTCGCAGCGCTCACCGTCTCCGCTCAACCGATCACGCTGCACGGCGCCGTGCAGTTCAACGACGATCACGCGTTCAACCGCGCGCTCGTCCGCTTCCAGGAGCTGACGGCCAAGTACTACGGCAAGCCGATCAATTTCGTGCTGCACAAGAACAGCGAGCTCGGCCTCGAGAAAGACTACTTCGCGTTCATGAACCAGGGAATCTCCGTCGATTACGGGATCGTGTCGCCGGCGCACATGTCGAC
>Ga0070661_100001346_pt1 | contig 17200 bp, 17 predicted proteins | sample KBSC43metaG_FD_64663 | JGI IMG/M metagenome (GOLD analysis project Ga0070661, IMG submission 64663) | Corn rhizosphere microbial communities from Kellogg Biological Station, Michigan, USA - KBS C4-3 metaG | ecosystem: Host-associated > Plants > Roots > Rhizosphere > Soil ... | reverse complement strand
CTCCTTTCTGGCATGCGTCCGATACATCCCGGCGAAGTTCTGCGTGAGGACTATCTGGTGCCTCTGAATTTGTCGTCGAATGGGCTTGCACAAGCCCTGCGTGTTCCTGCCACGCGGATCCACGAGATCGTCAAGGAAAGGCGTGCCGTGTCGGCGGATACAGCCATGCGTCTTGCGCGCTTTTTTTCCACCAGTGCCGAATTGTGGATGAACCTCCAGACCTCGTACGACCTGCGCAAGGCCGACGTCGAGTTTGGCGAGCGCATCGCCAGCGAGGTGCTGCCGCTCAAGGCAGCATGACCTCCGGCATCATTGTTTCGCCGTTGCGGTACAGGCAAGGTGGAGGTCTCTTTCCCAGGAGACTCTTCCATGACGACGGCTGCATTGCGCAAGTTGCACGAAGGTCCTTCCATCCTCTTGCTTCCCAACGCCTGGGATGCCGGTAGCGCCAGGCTTGTAGAGAGCCTGGGTGCCAAGGCGGTGGCGACAACCAGCGCCGGGCTTTGCTGGTCCAGGGGTTACGCCGATGCGGCTGCTTTGCCGCCCGAGCAGATCATCAGCGCGGCGCGGGATATCCGGCGGGTGATTTCGGTTCCGCTGACGGTGGATATGGAGGCGGGTTATTCCGACGATCCGCAAGCCGTGGCGGCACTGGCGCTGCGGCTGGTGGATGCCGGAGTCAACGGCGTGAATATCGAAGACGGCAGTGACGCACCGGAACTTCTTGTCCGCAAGCTCGCGGCCATTCGCGCGGCCCTGGCAAGCGCGGGCGCCGATCTGTTTCTCAATGTGCGCACCGACGTCTATCTGCGTGGGCTTGCCGCCCCGAACGACGCCGTGGCGGAAGTCGTGCGACGCGCGGCCTTGTATCGCGCGGCAGGATGCGATGGCCTGTTCACTCCGGGAGTGTCCGATGCCAGCCATATCCGCGACATCGCTTCTTCCATCGACGGGTTGCCGCTGAACATCATGCTGGTACCCAATTTGCCGGATTTGCCTACTTTGCAGCGCCTGGGCGTACGGCGATTGAGTGCGGGTTCGGCCATTGCCCAGGCAGGATGGGGGCATGTGAGCGGGCTTGCCGCACGGTTCCTGGCAGGTGATATCGCCCAGGTGGCGGATGCGCCGGCAGCCGAATACGGCGCGATGAACAAGCTGTTTGCAAGTATCGCGGGGTAGTTCTGATGGCGGGGTCCGGACGAGGGCGGTCGCATGGAAGCGATGCTTTCGGCACATGCAAGCTGCAGGGCTTCCGGGTGAGAGTGGAATTTCTGACCAATGCGGATCGCCCATGCGTACCTACCTTGCCGCAGCCCTCGGGCTAGCCTTGTCCGGACTGTCCTTCGCCCAGGCGCCGGCAGCGCAGCCATGGATCGCCCGCAGCAATGCCGATGCGCAGCTGCTGCTGGTGGAAACGGCGACCTTCAGCCCGGAGACCGCTTCCAGCGTGGGCCTGGACGGATACGACGCGAAGGTCGCCGACCTGGGCAAGGACATCGACGCGCGTCAGCGCGCGGCGCTGGTGGACGTGGGCAAGAAGCTCGACGCACGGCTGGCGCAGGAGAAAGATCCCAACGTCCTGCAGGATCTGAAGATCCTCAAGAGCCAAGTGGACCATCAGATCGAAGGCATCGATCTCAACGGGAAATACCTGTTGCCGTATACCGATGTCGGCCAGCTGATCTTCAACGGCGAGTTCGCGCTTCTGAAGGACGAAACCGATCCGGCGCGCCGCAACTTCGCGCTGGCGCGCCTGCAGTGCTACGTTGGCATGGCTCCTGGCTGCACGCCGATCGTCGACGAAGCCAAGGCGCGCTTCACCGAACGTCTTGGCAACAAGGACCTGATCGGCCCGTTCAAGGGCGAGGTAGAACAGAACCTGGGCAACACCTCGCGCTATGTCGACGGCGTGAAGAAGCTCTTCGCCAAGTACAAGATCGTCGGCGCCGATGCCGCGCTGGCAAAGCTAGACGCGCAGATGGCGCAATACGATGCCTGGACGCGGAGCACCGTGCTGCCTCACGCTCGCGCCGAAGCGCGCCTGCCTGAACAGCTCTATGCCTTTGGCCTGAAGCTGGTGGGCCTGGATATCGATCCGCGCGAATTGATTCGTCAGGCGCAACTCGAATTCATGGAAACGCGATATGCCATGCAGGCACTCGCGCCCGTAGTGGCCAAGGCGGAAAACCTTCCCGCCGGGGATTACCAGTCGGTATTGAAGGCGCTGAAGAAGAAGCAACTGGCCAAGGAGCAGGTCGAGCCCACATACCATGCGGTGCTTGAAAAGATCGAGGCTGCCATCCAGCGCGAGCGCATCGTGGATCTGCCCAAGCGCAAGATGGCCATGCGCCTGGCATCGGAGGCCGAGAGCGCCGCCGTGCCCGCGCCGCACATGGATCCGCCGCCGTTCGTGGGCAACAAGGGCGAGCGCGGCACGTTCGTGCTGACGATGGGCAACCCGCCCGCTGACGGCAAAACCAGCGATGCCTATGACGACTTCACCTTCGAGGCGGCGGCGTGGACGCTCACTGCCCACGAAGGCCGCCCGGGACACGAGCTGCAGTTCGCGGCGATGGTGGAGCGGGGCGTGTCGCTTACGCGCAGCCTGTTTGCCTTCAACAGCGTGAACGTGGAAGGTTGGGCGCTCTATGCGGAAGCCGAGATGGTTCCCTATGAGCCACCGGCGGGCCAGTTCATCGCGTTGCAGTTCCGTCTGCTTCGCGCGGCGCGCGCGTTCCTCGACCCGATGTTGAACCTGGGTCTGATCGACCGCGAGCGTGCGCATGCCATCCTGGTGAACGATGTGGGCATGTCCGAGGCCATGGCGCGCCAGGAGCTGGACCGCTACACCTTCAACAGCCCCGGCCAGGCCACGTCGTACTTCTATGGCTATACGCGCCTGCTGCAGTTGCGCGCCGAAACCGAAGTGGCCCTGGGTAAGAAATTCGACCGGTTGGCCTTCAACAACTTCCTGGTGGACCAGGGGCTGCTGCCGCCGGACCAGTTGGCCGAGGCAGTGCGTACCAAGTTCATCCCGGCGCAGCAGAAGAAATAGCGCGACGGCCACGCTGTTTCATTGCTTGAGGTACATCCCCACCGAAGCGGGTGCGGTGAGCTGGAAGCCGAACTGGGCATAGAGCTGGTGAGCTTGGCCGTCCGCAATCAGGCTCACGTATCCGCTGGCTGGCACATGATCGTGCAGGTATTGGGCGATCGCGGCCATGATGCGCTTACCCAGCCCGCGTCCCTGGTGCGCGGGCAGCACCGCGATGTCCACCACCTGGAAGAAGCAGCCGCCATCGCCGATGACGCGGCCCATGCCTACCGGTTCATCGTCGGCAAACACCATCGTGGCAAAGAGCGTGTTGGCGAGGCCCACGGTGGCCGCTTCGGTGTACTTGGCGCTCAGGCCGGCGGAAATGCGCAGGTGCTGGTAGGAGGCGAGTGACGGTACCTGGTTGCGCTGGGTGTAGGCGTCGTCCATGGCTACTTCGTTGCTTCCGGCCGGATCTGGGCGCTGTGCGCATCGGGGTCGATGGCGCCCACGGTGACCGTGCCCATCAGTCCTTCGAAATCTTTCTCCGCCTGATCGTGAAGGCGCTTGACCACGGTCGTGGCCTGTTCCGGGAAAGGTCCGAAGCCACTGATATAGGCGAAGCCACCGCTTTGGGCAGCATCCTGCATCGGCTGGATCTCATGGTTGAAGCGCTGCACCGCGCGCGTGCCGGCGACCTTGTCGCTGTAGTCCTTCTTCAGCTTCAAGTAGATCTTCGAGGCCTGCTGTTTTTCCGCCGGGGTGCTGCGCACGACGGCATTGGCATACGCGGTGACGTAATCGGGATTCTTGCGCTCGGCGGCCAGGGCCAGCCATGCCAGGCCCAGCGGGCGGTTGGCCGGGATGTCGCCAACGTCGCCGTTGAAGAAGGCAATGCCCAGCAGGTATTGCGCATTCTTGTTCGCCCAGTAGGCGGCGTCGCGCAGCGATTCCCTGTAGCTGGACCAGTGTTCCCGCTGCAGGTGGTACAGCGCCCGACAACCGTAGTAGTCGGCCGGCAGGATGCGCTCCAGGCCATCGATGCAGTTGATGATCTTCTGGCCGCCGGTGTAATCCATCGCTTGCTGGTGAAGATCAGGCGAGGTACTGGCCGGGGCGGGAGCCGCGTTGCCAGGTGGCTGGATCGGTGCCGCCTGGAAGGCCAGGGCCATGGGGCTCAGGCACAGCGCGGCGAGGGCCGCGGCGACGCGCAGGGGCGGGGCAAGGGCGGGACGGTCCATGGACATTCTTCCTGGCAGGAATATACGGGGAAACTTACCCCATCCATGACGCTTAACGCACACGGCGATTTTCCGCTTACGCGATAAGGAATTCCCGGGCAAAAAAAAACCCGCCTTGCGGCGGGTCTTGGTATTACTTGATCTTGCCTTCCTTGTAAGCCACATGCTTGCGTATGACCGGGTCATACTTGAGCATTTCCATCTTTTCCGGGGTGTTCTTCTTGTTCTTGTCGGTCGTGTAGAAGTGACCGGTACCTGCAGAAGAAATCAGGCGAATCTTGTCACGCTTGCCAGCCATGTCTTGTTCTCCTTAGATTTTTTCGCCGCGGGTACGCAGGTCGGCGATCACGGCTTCGATGCCATTCTTGTCGATCGTGCGCAGGGCGTGGTTGCTGACGCGAAGCTTGATCCAACGCTTCTCGCTTTCGACCCAGAAGCGGCGCTCGTGCAGGTTGGGCAACCAGCGGCGACGGGTCTTGTTGTTTGCGTGCGAGACGTTGTTGCCGGTCTGCACACCCTTTCCGGTGACTTGGCATCTACGGGCCATGATGACCTCCGTAATTTGGTTAGACCGCCCCTTGGCCAGGACGGCATCGGCCCAGCCACGGTCCGATGGGGACCGTTACGCGCCTTTGGCTGGAGGTGAAACCCCTGTTTGCCATGGGCCCCGCGGCGTGCGGCGGGCTTCCCCGACGGATCGGGGTGGCACAGGTAAGCCGCGCATTGTCGCAGAAGCCTACATAACGGCGCAAGTCGCGGGTGCGGATGCCAAGGATGTATGAAACAATTGGCCTCTTTGGCGCCCTCACGGTGCCTTCAAACCGCATTTCAGACCGCATTTACCGAGGGAATCCACATGTCCGACACCAACGTCAACGGCCAGGCGGCCGGCCCGCAGCTGGTCCTGCAGAAGATCTACGTGAAGGACGCCTCCTTCGAGGCCCCCAACGCGCCGCAGGTATTCCAGGAGATCGGTGAAGGCGTCGACCAGCCGCAGGTTCAGCTGAACCTGGGCCACAAGGCCACCGACCTTGGCGAGGACATCTTCGAAGTGGTCCTTTCGCTCACCCTCACCTGCAGCCTGGGCGAGCGCACCGCCTACCTGGCCGAAGTGCACCAGGCCGGCATCTTCGGCGTGGCCGGCTTCGCCGACATCGACCGCGACGGTATCCTGGGCAGCTACTGCCCGAACCTGCTGTTCCCCTATGCCCGCCAGATGGTCTCCTCGATGGTCCAGGAGGGTGGCTTCCCCCCGTTCCTGCTGCAGCCGATCAACTTCGACGCCCTGTACGCCGAGCAGCAGCGCCGCGTGTCCGGTGGCGAGACGCAGACCCTCAATAGCTGATAACCGGCATGTCCCCTCCTGCCACGGTCGCCGTCCTCGGCGCCGGCTCCTGGGGCACGGCGCTGGCGGCCTTGCTGGCGCGTAACGGTGCGGACACGCGGCTTTGGGGCCGCGGTGCGGAAGCGCTGGCGGCCATGGCCGCCAGCCGGCGCAATGCCCGGTACCTGCCTGAAGTCGAGCTCCCGGAAGAACTCCGCTACGAAAGCAACCTGGCCGCGGCCCTCGAGGGCGCGGACATCGTGCTTATCGTGGTGCCCAGCCATGCCTTCGCCGCCATGCTGGCCGAGATCGGCCCGTTGCTCGGGCCGAAGACCGCCGTAGCCTGGGCCACCAAGGGTTTCGAGCCCGGCACCGGCCGCTTCCTGCACGAGCTGGTTGACGATGAATGGCCCGGTCGCCCTGCCGCCGTGATCACCGGCCCCTCGTTTGCCCGTGAAGTGGCCATGGGTCTGCCGAGCGCCGTCACTGTGCATTCGGACAACGAGCCATTCGCCACGCGCATGGCCACCTTGCTGCACGCGCCCAACCTGCGCGCCTACACCGGCAACGACATGCTCGGTGCGGAGCTGGGCGGTGCGATGAAGAACGTGCTGGCCGTGGCCACCGGTGTTGCCGACGGCATGGAGCTGGGCCTCAATGCCCGCGCGGGCCTGATCACCCGCGGCATGAACGAGATGCTGCGCCTGGGCGTGGCCTTGGGCGCGCGCGCGGAAACCCTGATGGGTCTGTCAGGCCTGGGCGATCTGGTCCTCACCTGCACGGGCGATCTTTCCCGCAACCGCCGACTGGGCCTGGCGCTCGGTCGCGGCGTGCCCATCGACGAAGCCATTCGGCAGATTGGCCAGGTCGTGGAAAGCGTGGTAACCGCCGATGAAGTGGCACGGCTGGCGGAGTTCCACCAGCTGGATCTTCCCATTGCCAGCGGCGTGCGCGCCGTCCTGCATGGCGAGGTCACCCCGGTGGAAGGCTTGCGTGCCCTGATGGCCCGTGAACGCAAGCCGGAGTACCCGCACGGCCTGTTCGGGCAGGGCTAACCGCCCAGCATCGCGCAGCCCCGCTGAATCGTTCCGATACCCGGCCGGGGCATGCCCCAAAGGTCGTGGCGGTACTTTCATCTGCCCCTGCTAAGCTGGTTCTTTTGCGAATCGCGATCGGCGGCCGATGCAACAACCCAGCGGCAAACGAAGCCAGGGCCTGACCCACGCCAGTGGGCACGGCGAAGCCTTGCCCGTCGCCTGGACGCGCATGCTCGATCCAGTCGCGGGGCCCGCCGCCGAACATGTGGTGCTGGGTTTCTTCCTTGAAATGGTCAACGACGAGAACGAGGCGGCCGGCCGCCTCGAGGCCGCGCCCGTGCTGCTTACCGTGCTTGCCCAGGGCCGCTACGCACGACCGACACCGCTCGACGGCAAGCATCTGTCCGCCGCAGCGCTCACCCTGGCTGAAATGCGCCTGGCCGCCACCGTATTGGGCCTGGGGCAAACCGTGCGCAAAGGCCGCACCTATGCGCGGTTGTCCGCCCATCTGGGCGACGCCCTGCTAGCCGAGATGCTCGACACAGCGCCTTGTTTCTTTGGCGGTACGGCAGGCCTGCATCTTTCACGCGGCAAGGCCCGTCCGCTGGGCTGGCGCTGGCAGCTTGAAAAGGACGGCCGCCAGCGACTGCTGCCGGTGCTTCCCAACAGCCAGCGGCTGCTGCGCATCGAGCACCTGTGGTACCTCGATGCCGAGCATGCCGAGATGGGCATCCTGGAAGGCGGCCTGGAAGAAACCGCCTGGCTCGACCTTCCCTCGCTGTCCCCGGAACACTCGCAGGCGATGCGCCACGCGCTGGCCGAGGCCGGCCGTGAATCGCGCGTGCCGGCACCCCAGGTGTTCGACGGCGTGCGCCGGGCCTCGTTGCCGCCGCAGCCGGTGGTGGTCCTGCACGCACTTACCCGTCATGCGCGACTTGCCGTCGGCACGCCGCCGTTGGCTTACGCACGCCTGGCTTTCGATTACGCCGGCGAGCGCCTGCCCGGTCGCGGCGGCGAACCCTTGGTACGTCGCGTCCGTTCTGGATCCCTGGTGGAAATCACCCGCCGCCGCGCGGAAGAACTGGCCAGCATGGAGCATCTGGAAGCGGCGGGCCTGAACCCCGCCGTGGACACCGAGGGCTTGCCCTGGGACATGGCCGACACCTTGCCCGACGACGCGTGGCTGTTCCCCGGCAAGGGATACGCCGGCGCCCTGGAAGTGAACACGCCGGCGCGCTGGCTGGCCTTGCGCGCGCGGCTGGAAGCGGATGGCTTCCACATCGAATACGCGCCGAGCTTCCCGTTCGAAGTGCTTGAAGGTCCGGTGCGCTGGTATGGCAAGGCGGCCGAAGACGATGCCGACCACGCCTTCGATCTGGAGATCGGCATCGAGGTGGAAGGCAAGCGGGTGAACCTGCTGCCGGTGGTGGCCCAGGCTTTGGCCGAACATCAGTTCTCGCTCAGCCCCGGTGCCAGCGAGGCGGACGACGCCGTGTGGTATGCGCCCGTCGACGACCGCCGACGCGTGCCGGTGCAATTGAAGGATCTCCGCGGCCTGTTGGCGCCGCTGGCTGAATATCTTGAGCGCCCGAAACAGTCGCTGCACCTGCCGCGCGTGCAGGCCGGACGCCTGGAGGAATTGGCGCTGGCGTTGCCTGCCGGCGGATCGTTCGAAGCCCCTGAGCGTCTGCGCGGATTCACCCAGCGCCTGCGCGATGCCGGCGAACGCGCCAGCGATGCCGTGCCGGAAGCCTTGCAGGCGGAGCTGCGCCCCTACCAGCGCGAAGGCCTGCGCTGGTTGAACGCGCTGGCCGAAGCGGAAGTGGGGGGCGTGCTGGCCGACGACATGGGCCTGGGCAAGACCCTGCAGCTGATCGCCCATCTGCTTAGCCTGAAGGAAAGTGGATCGCTTACGTCGCCGGCCCTGATCGTGGTGCCGACCAGCCTGATCCCGAACTGGATCGCCGAGTCCGCGCGTTTCGCACCCTCGTTGAGCCTGCTGGCGCTACACGGCCCGCAGCGCGCCGAAGGCTTTGCGCAGCTGGGCACCTTCGACATCGTCCTTACCAGTTATGCGCTACTGCCACGCGATGTGGCTGCGCTGAAGAAGCAGCCGTTCGCCCTGGTCGTACTTGATGAAGCCCAGCAGGTGAAGAATCCGCGCACCCAAGCTCGCCGCGCATTGCTCGCGCTGCAGGCTCCGCGTTGCCTGTGTCTTACCGGCACGCCGCTGGAAAACCACCTGGGCGAACTGTGGTCGCAGATCGACCTGGCCGTACCGGGCCTGCTTGGTGATGAAGGCGCCTTCCGCCGCCACTACCGCGGGCCGATCGAGAAGCAGCACGATCTTGAAGTGCAGGAACGCCTGAACCGCCGCATCGCGCCGTTCATCCTGCGCCGTACAAAAGGGCAGGTGGCCTCCGAGCTTCCGGCCAAGACCGAGATCACCCGCCGCGTGGTATTCGAAGGCCGCCAGCGCGACCTTTACGAAAGCCTGCGCCTTTCCCTGTCGGAAGAGTTGCGCGACGTCATCGCCCAGCGCGGCATCGCCCACAGCGGCATCGTGGTGCTCGATGCGCTGCTGAAGCTGCGCCAGGTTTGCTGCGACCCGCGCCTGGTGAAACTGGAAGCGGCACGCGGCGTGCGCGAATCGGCGAAGTTCGAGCTGCTGATGGACATGCTGCCGAACCTGCTAGCCGAGGGCCGGCGTGTGCTGTTGTTCAGCCAGTTCACCGAGATGCTGAAACTGATCGCCCACGAACTCGATCGCCGCCGCATCTCGTATGTCACGCTCACCGGCGAAACGCGCGACCGCGCCGAACCCGTGCAGCGTTTCCAGGCCGGCGAAGTACCGCTGTTTCTGCTGTCACTCAAGGCCGGTGGCGTGGGCCTGAACCTCACCGCCGCCGATACCGTGATCCACTACGACCCGTGGTGGAACCCCGCCGCCGAAGCCCAGGCCTCCGACCGAGCCCATCGCATCGGCCAGGACAAGCCCGTCTTCGTCTTCCGCCTGATCACCGCCAACACGGTGGAAGAGCGCATCGAAGAACTGAAGGCGCGCAAGGCGGAACTGGCGCACGCGGTGCTCGAAGGCGGCGGCAGCCGCGAGAAGCTCAGCTTCGACCAGAGCGATCTGGATGCATTGCTGGCGCCGGCGGGGTAGCTGGCAACTACCACCCCCGCCATGCGCTAGCCCGCTATGCGTGGCAGCACGCGCAATCGCTAGAGAATCACTAGGGGTCAGAGTCAATAGCGCTTTTTTTGGTCTGACTCATTCGATAACTCACTCGACGCCTTCTTTGCGGAAACTTCCGTTCGTTTTTTTGCGCACATTTGCGACCGTTCCGATGGAGATGCCGCGCTGAGTTTGGCAACATCGGCGGGCCGCCTCGAGCGGCCAGGGTTCAAACCCCTGCATCGATGGAGTTGCACGCGCACGATGGTGCGCGTCAGCTTCTTATCGCCCGTCTTTGCGGCGGGCGTGTCGGAAGGGTTCGTCCCTGGCCGTTCATCGATGCGGAGTTTGAACCGACACGCCCGCCACCTTCCTCTGAAGGTGGCCTCGCCGGAGACCGCATGGACGCGTCATCAGATGCAGACCTTCAGATCTTTTTCTGCTCTTACGAAGAACTTGTCGAACTGATCGGTCAATGCGTCGGCGCGTGCATCGCGCCCGAATGCCATGCCGGCATGGAACTCATGCTCGAGCGCCTGGAATACCGCGACCGCCTGGGTTTCATCCTCGACTTCCTCAGCGCCACGATGGGCAAACGCCACCCACTGACACAAGAGTTCAAACAGTGGCGCCGCGACCTCACCGACGTGAACCAGCGATGGCACGCCACCGTCCGCCTGGAACGCCGCATCGGCCTGGTCCGCAAGGACACGATCCGACTCGAAATCCACAAGGAGCTCGCCGCGGGTTGGGTGAAACAACTACGGTCGATATCACTGCGGGAGCCGTCGCTTGAGATGTTTCACAACATCCAGAAACAGAAGCGGGCGGCCCGGGTGGCGAACGGAACGGAAAGCGCGGTTGTCCCGGTGTCCGACATGCCCGATCGCCGTGCTTGCCCGAGCGCTGCCGCGCAAGCGGAGTTCGCGGCCTTGAGTGCATTGCTCGTTTGCCAAGGAGAGGAAGGCTGAGTTCCACAGCGCCTAACTAAATTTCTTCGAGCGCAAGTTGAAGCAGGTGGTCCGACGTAAACGCGGGTCGCATGATCCCGCATGAGCAGTTTCGGGCCGACATAGCAGCCGGGTATGGGTTTGAGTAAGGCAAGCCAAGCGTCACCGGGTTCATGAGCGAAAATTGCAGGCGCCTTCTCTCTCGGCTTGTTATTCCTTGCGGCTCTGACTGGGAGACTTCGATCCATGCAAATACTGGCATCCGCACCGCCGCTCTCTTCTAATCCAATGTCGAATACGGCAGGGATATCGGCAGGGGCTCATCCCCGTATTCCAACAGTCGAGCAAATGCTATCGAACGTTCGCAACAACAATGCATCGGCACCGCCATACGAATTGCCAACCTATGAGGAGGCCATGGCTGGAACGCATCGGATCGAGGCGCAATCCGGTGTGAATGACCTGCCTTACTATTTCAAGCCTTGGTCAGGACCATTGAGCGGGAAGGGCAAGGTCGTTGGCCAATGGGAAGCGCAAAAATGGCTGGGCCTTAAGGATGCTATTACCAGCTTTGCAAAGTCGCCCATCACTATGGAGGCTGGCATGTCCGAGAAGGTGGTGGAACCGGCTGTTCGTGCCATTGCGACGTTGGCTGAAATGTCGATGACGCTTCCCCTTGCTGTGAACCAGGGAGATCCCTATTGGCAGGTGATGGATAACGCCAGCACTGCCGCTTTGAGGGAGCTTGATTCGCTTCGTCAAGAACTGCTCAGTCGTACAGAAGAAATGCAGCAGTACAATCCATCTTACCCTGATCACTTTGAAGGCATGGCAAAGAGGATCGATGCGTTTGTCTCCGATAGGATGCCTGTCAGCGATGACCAGTTCCAGCGTGAGCAGCAGCAGTTTAGTGAGATGACGAGGACTGGGTAGAGAACGGCTGGTAGCCCAGGATGGACTTACTCAACCCGCTACCCGAAAGGGTGAAGATCCAGGTGCGCTGGGTCCTTCATCACCCGGAAGGAAGCAAAGCGAACCTAGTGGCGTCTACAAGCCACTTCATTCCTACACAAGTTCATCCATGGATGACTGCGCACGCAAGCGTGACGGCGTAGCTTGGTTTCCGCCCGAGCGGAATTTCGCCCGGGCCTCGACTATTCATCATGGAAGGAAGCCAATCATGTCCAGGAAGATTTTGCGAGCCGCGGTCGCCTTCGCGGCTCTGGCGGGCGCTGTAGCCGTTCAAGCCACGACAGACGTCCCCGGCGATCTTGATCGTATGGCCCGGGATGCCTTCATTCGGGGCGACGCGGCCTCGGCGTCAGCGCTCGGCGCTGTCTTCGATGACGACCTTCTGGTCGAGGTCCTGAAGCAGGATTCGAGCTCGCAATACGTGATGGGCAGCGTAACGAGGAAGCTCCCATCGGACGTCCACGGCACGCCGCCCACGTCGTTCTTCTTCGCCCATCGCGCGGAGGACGGATGGAAACTTGGCATGTCGGGCCAGGAGGCGTTTCTCGAAGCGCTGAACGCCATGCCCGACACGCTATTGAGCGTCGATGAGCGCCGGATCTGGGCCAGGCAACAGATGGTGTCCACCGAGGCGCCCCTGGCTACCGCCACCGGCATTGGCCTGCCATGGCCCGTCAACTTTGCCGCGCGGATGACTGCCGGCATGCACGGCCACGTCCCTAATCAGCGGCCGTTCAATTCGGTTGATCTTTGGACGTCGAGTGGAAGGGTGCTCACTCCGAAAACAGGCGCCTACTACACCACCTGCAAACGTGGAGGCAGTGCGCTGGTACACCTGGTCCACGACAACGGTTACACCACGACCTATTACCACATGGAAAGAATGCCAAGCTTCGACGATGGCACGCTCATCGAAACGGGAACCCTTCTTGGCTACGTCGGCAACGCCTTGCCTTGCGGTGGCTCAAGTTCGGGCGCCCACGTACATATGTCGTTGCAGTTCAACAGCCGGCCTGTCGCCCTGGAGGGCAAGGTGCTCGGCGGCTGGATCTTCCATGAAGGCTGGTTTCCGTACTGGGGTTATCTGAGCCGTGGCAATCAGAGAATCAATCCGGGTTCCAGCATGCTGGTGACCAACTACGGTGAAGACGATCCGGGCATGTAGATTCATTCCTGGCGAGCGCTGGCCCGCTCCTTGTAGTCGGGCCAGGCGCGATCAGGCGACGACGGGAGAGGGGCTTTTCGTGCGAGGTGGCGCCATCACCCAAACAACGACAGCCGACACCAACGTAAGAAGGGTGAACATCCACAGTCGACCCGTTGAAAGGTCCTCTGGTGTCGGGGCAATCGCCGCCAAGCTATAGGCGATGTTCGACGCAGTGTGGAAAAGCATGTTCGACAAGATATTTCGTCCGCCCCGGTGATAAGCCCAGGAAAACAAGAAGCGCATGGCGACCGTGGCGATGAAGAAAATATAGAACGGCGTATACCCTTGTATGGCACCCTTGGTCATGATGAAGAACAGTGGCAGATGCCACAGCGCCCAGACAGCCCCGAGGATCGCGGTCGAAGTCTTGAGGGGTAGAAACGCGTCGAGCTTATCCGACAGCAGTGTCCATCCATACTCCTCTGCCAGCGTGCCACCCAGGACAAACAGAAATAGATAGCTGAGCGGGAATTCCGCCAGGGTCATGGTGAAGTGCGGCGCCTGGCCTGTCAGTCGTGCATGCGTCAACTCGACGATGATCGCCGCGATCGGCATCAGGAAGAAGGAAACAAGGAAGACGCTCCAGCCCATTCGCGGATCGAAGCCACGACGGTAAAAGCCCACCATTCCCCGGAAGCCGCTCTCGTTGAAGGTCGTCACGCCCGCGCCTATGAACGGGCCGAACGAGCCTATGAACATCATTGGTACAAGCAGGCTGGGAAGCGAAACAAGCTTCTTACTGATCAGCCATGCGGCCAGCCAGAATGCCCAGGCGAAGCCAAAGGCGACGACCAGATAGAGCGTGATGGATCGCGAGTTCCGCATCATTCTGGCGCCCCCAAATGAATAGCGGTCGAGGCTGAAGCGAGCCTTGACCTAATGCAACATCTTTGGGACGAGCGGGTGCGAAGTACTGACGAGCGGTCGACATGGGTCATTCAAGCATTGCGCAAGAGCCCGAATTAATGCGGCGCAATATCTTGCGTTACGTGGGTTGTACAGCTTCAGCGCACTATCGCACGCAGTTGGCTACATGACCGGCCAGCTTGATGTTCGATAGCGGGTCGTTAAGTCACGCCGCTTTCCCGCACTCCGGACAAAACTTGCTCCCCGCCGGCAGCGGCGTCGAACAACCCGCGCAGTTCTTCGCCGTGTTCAATGCGTGCCCGCAGTTCGGGCAGAACTTCGCCCCATGCGTTTCCGTCTCGCATTCGGGGCACACCAGTTGCCTGTCCGTGGCGACGTCCACCTTGGCGGCGCGTCCCACGCCCACTTCGCGTGCGTTTTCACGCGCCTGGGTCAGCAGCCCGTCGTGCCGCGCGGCGCTCACCTCCGCGGCGAGATCCGGGGCGCAGCGATTGCAAAGCCCCGACTCCGTGCTGAAGCACTTGTCGCAGGCGTAGTCGTGGCATTTCGCGCAGCGATGGAAATGGCTCTTGGCGCGTTCGATCGCCTGGCGGAAGGCCTCGTCGCGGGCGTTTCCCCAGCCGGCGCGGGCGTAGCCGTCGGCGGCATCGTCAAGCACATTGCCGGCGCTGCCCAGAAGTGAGCTGGCCACGCCGCTCATGCGCTGCAGCCAGCCGGCGGCCTGGGCGCTGCGATAGGGTTCGAAGGGGGAGCGCCAGGTATCGCGGCAGCATTCGCAGTAAAACTCGAACTGGAAGCCGGCACCGGTGCCGTATTGCTGGCTTACGTCCGTGTAGTTATTCGAAAAGCTCAGTTCTTCAGCCATTTGTCCCCAATCCTTGCTCAATATTTCAGGCCTGGGAGGTTACCTGCTGTGTTTGGCAGTTTCCTGAATCAGAGAAAATGTAAAGGATACTTGACACGCCATGAATCCGGGTGGATGATCCATGTCAAGCACACTTTACACGAGGAGAACTGCCATGCGTACCCCGCTTCGCCATCTGTTGGCCCTGTCCCTGACGACCCTGGCCGTGCCGCCGGCCGCCGCCGCGATGTTCGGCGCGGCCATCCCGGCTTATGCCGATCCACTCGCCGCGGCGACGGCGGTCCCGGCCACAGGCCAGCCTGGCCCCGAATACGCCGCTAAACCCAAAGCGAGCTTCGAGGTCGGCACGCTCCACGTGCAGGTCTACGGCGACCACGGCCGCCCGGTGATCCTGGTGCCTGGCCTGGCTGGCGGCGCCTGGGTATGGAAGGACACCATCGATGACCTTCGCAAGGATCATCAGGTCTATGCCGTCACCCTGGCCGGTTTCGATGGCACCGCGGCTCCCGCGGGCGCTGAAAGCTACTTCGACCGCGCTGACGCCTCCCTGGCGCAACTGATCGAATCGAAGAAGCTTCAGAAGCCGGTGATCGTCGGCCATAGCCTGGGCGGCACGCTGGCCCTACGCTTTGCCGGAGAGCACAGCGACCTCATCGCCGGCGCCGTAGCCGTGGACGGCCTGCCCGTGTTCCCGGGACTTGACGCCATGCCTGCCGGGCAGCGCCAGGCCATCGCCGCCAACCTGGCGCAAAAGATGGGCTCGGCCTCCGATGAAGACTTCAAGGCCCAGCAGTTGGGCTACATGCAGAAGATCGGCGTGATCGATCCGGCACTGGCGGCGCACTACGCACCCTTCAACGCACGCAGCGACAAGCAGGCCGTGGCGCGCTACATGGCCGAGGACGCCTCGGGCGACTGGCGCCCGCAGTTGGCCAAAGCTACCGTTCCGGTGCTTGAAATCGTTCCCTACAACGCGCCCGATGCACAGATGGGCCCGATTAAGGCCACGCAGGAGCAGAAGGCCGCTTACTACAAGGGCCTGCTGGGAGCGGCGCCAAAAGCAAACGTAGTCGCTATCGCTCCCTCACGGCATTACGTCATGCTTGACCAGCCCGTCCAATTCAAGAAAACGCTGGCGGATTTCCTCCACAGTCTGTAAATACCGGGCGGCAACCACCGGGGATGTAGCACATGCGCCAGATCGACAAACGTTACCTACGCGAATTCCTGCCAGCCATGGCCGCCTATGTGATCGTGATGCTGATGATCTGGCCGAAGGTCGACAGCGTGGACATCCCCGTGCTGAAAGTGGCGGCGGCATTGGCGCCGATGTTGCCCCTGGCGTTCGCGGCCTGGGCTTTCATCCGGCGGGTGGTTGCATCGGACGAACTGGAAAAGCAGATGCACCTGATGGCGCTGTCGATCTCAGTGTGCGTGGTGGGCATGGCCTGCATGACGCTGGGTTTCCTGGCCAGCGCGAAGATCCTGTCCGTTCCGGGCGGGCTCTTCACCTGGGTGTTGCCCGCGCTTATCGGCGTGTATGGCGTGGCGATGTGGCTCACCTCGCGCCGCTATGGCAATCCGGGATTTCCGTGATCAATCACGTTCGCGAACTTCGCACCGAGCGCGGCTGGTCGCAGGCGGACCTAGCCGACCGGCTGGACGTCTCGCGACAGACAGTGAACGCCATCGAGACTGGCAAGTACGATCCCAGCCTGCCGCTGGCCTTCAAGATCGCGCGCCTCTTCGCGTTGTCGATCGAAACCATCTTCGAACCGGGGGAATAAAGCCCGCATGAAAAGTCGCGCACGTATATCGCTTATCGCCGGGGCGGTGATCGCGATCCTGGCAGGCCAGCACTTCCGCCATAAAACCGCCTCGCCGCTTCACGACGAACCCGCCGGCGCCAGCACGGCGGCGCTGTTGGCTCCAGTGGGACCGGCGCCGGAGCGCACCTGGCAGGTGGGTTCGCTCACGCTCAAGCCTTGCTCGCTCGGCCAGCCCAACAGCGGTATGTCCACCGCCGCGTGGTGCGCCCCGCTGGACGTGCCGGAAGACCGCGCCAACCCCAATGGGCGGCACATCAAGCTCAATCTCGCCCTGCTGCGCTCGAGCGCGCAGGCGCCCAAGAGCGATCCGGTGGTGATGCTGGCCGGTGGCCCCGGTCAGGCGGCCACCGAAAGCTATCCCGCCGTGGCCGCAGCCTTCGCGCCGCTGCTGGCGCATCGAAACGTTTTGCTGATCGACCAGCGCGGCACGGGGCATTCGCACCCGCTGCAATGCGGCGGGGAAGAAAAGGGCGCCGGCGGCATCGACGACAACAGCTCCAGTTACGACGAAAAGGCCCTGCGCAAGGAAACCCAGGCTTGCCTGGACAAAGTAAGCAAGGACGCCGATCCGCGTTTCTACACCACGACCGATGCGATTGCGGACCTCGAGGATGCCCGCAAGGCGCTGGGTTCCCCGCAGTTCAATTTGATAGGCATTTCCTACGGCACGCGCGTGGCACAGCGTTATGCCGCGAC
>Ga0070661_100001345_pt1 | contig 17200 bp, 16 predicted proteins | sample KBSC43metaG_FD_64663 | JGI IMG/M metagenome (GOLD analysis project Ga0070661, IMG submission 64663) | Corn rhizosphere microbial communities from Kellogg Biological Station, Michigan, USA - KBS C4-3 metaG | ecosystem: Host-associated > Plants > Roots > Rhizosphere > Soil ... | reverse complement strand
TGCCGGGCGCACCATTCCAGCTTCTCGCGCGCGTGCGGCAGCACGAAGACCTCCGCCTTCGACCCATGGAACGCGGGCCGGAACCGGCCTTCCAGCTCGTCGAGCGGCACGCCCGGCAGGAATTCCTCGTAGAACTCGCGGTACGGCAGCCGGAAATGGCGGCGGAACGCGTCGCGATCGAGCGGATCCTTGCCGTAGCTCTGGAACACGAGGTTGGTCGCCTCGATCACCGGCCCCAGGTCGTCGACCAAGGTGCCGGACCAATCGAAAATCAGATTGCGGAACATGCGGGAATATCAGCCGGTTTGGAAACGGATCGAACGCACGCGATCGGCGCCCAGCGCCTCGCGGATCCGCTTCAACAACATCGGCTTCATCTGCTCCAGATGAAAACGCATCGCCGGCTGGGCGACGCGCAAGACGAGATGGCCGTCCCGGATGGACACCGGCTCGCTGTGGGCGGCGATGAAATCCCCCGCCAGCTCCTTCCACGCGCTGCGGAGCTGGCTTTCATCCACCCCCCTCGGCGACCCCCGCCTGCTTGAGAATCGCGCGGATGAATTTCTCGGGCTGGTGCACCCGGCCGTTGAGATCGGCCGGTTCGTCCGCCCCCCGCCACTCGCGCAGGATTTCCTCGCGGATCCTGCGGATGCGGGAGTTCTCGCTCATGGCGCGGGAAAAATCAGTCGTCGCCGTCGTTGCCGATGGCTTCGACCGGGCAGCCTTCCATCGCCTCGACGCACTGGGCGGTTTCGTCGTCGTTTTCCGGCTGCTTGAAGACGTAGGAATAGCCTTCGTCGTCGGCGCGGGTGAAGTTGTTCGGCGCGGTTTCCCGGCAAAGGTCGCAGTCGATGCACTGGCTATCGACGTAAAACTTGCCACTGACGTTTTCGGGATTGCGGTCTTCGCGGTCGGCCATAGGAAAAAATCGGTTACGGTCTGTGGATGAACCCGCACCGGACCGGTTGCAATGCGATTTTGCACTTTGCGGCGACATCGAGGCGCCGTTTCGCGCCTTCTCTCGCCCATCCTCTCAATCGCTGCGCACGGCTTCGCCCGAAACCGGGGGAGCTTCTCGCTCGCCAAGCCGCCGGCCGAAATTCTAAACACGCGCGAGCTCCCCGTCATGACCCCTGAATCGAACGAACCCAGCGGCGACCCACCGACCCCGCCGAACCCCACGCCGGCGACGGAATCCGAATTCTGGGAACTCGACGAAGAACAACCGGCGGAGCGCCCCGCGCCCTTGGTGCCGCAAAACCGGGCGAAATCCATCACCCAGATCCAGCCGGGCACCGCCACGCCCCCACCGACGCCGCCCGCCACCGCCCCGCGCCAGCCGCGCGTCGTCGGCAAAGCCAAACCCGATTTCGTGGCTCACAACCGTCAGCCGCTGAACTCCGACATGGGCGAGCTGGACACCAGCGGGTGGGAGGACTCCCCGGCCGCCAGCCACGCCGAGGCCGAACCCGTTTCAGACGAAACCCTTCCCCCGGCCCGGGAAGAAACCCCGGCCGCTCCGGCGATGGAACCCGCCGCCGAGATCACGCCGGCTCCGGCCCCTGCCGTGGAACCCGCGCCCACCGAGCCGGCCGGCTCTTTCCCGCTCGGCAAGGGCGAGAAAACCGTGCTCGCGCTGCTCGCCCTCCTGTTGCTGGCGGCCGCCATCGCCTTCGTCGTGATTTCCGCCGATCGTTTACCCAGCGACCAAAGCCTCAGCTCGAAGACCGACTTCCCGCTCAAAGGCGAACGCGTGGGCATCCAGCAGGTGACCACCTTCTGGCGAGCCCCCGGCGAGCGCGACACCGCCCGTCGTGAAACCAAGCTGCTGCCCGTGCTGGTCGTCCGCACCGAAGGCGGGCCCGCCGCGCTCCGCGTCTTCTTCCGCAGCGCGCAGGGCGAGGTCATCGGCGACCCTGTCACCCGCAGCGTCAGCACGGGCGAGACCGAATTCGCCGCCACCGCCGGCTTCGACACCGACGGCATGCTCGCCGCCTACCGCACCGGCGAGAGCAAGCCGTGGAAAATCGAGGTTTACGAGGCCCCTTCCGTCGATTCCCCCCGCCAGCAGTTCAAAAAGCTTTTCGAAATCCCGATCTCATCCGACCGCCGCTGATCCCATGTCGAACCCGACCCTGACTCCCCTCGTGCCGAAAGAAGGCTGGCACGTGATGCATCTGTTCTACCAAATCGACCACTCCGGCTGGGCGTTGATGACGGAGGACGAAAAACGCCAGGCGAAAACCCACCTCGCCGAGCTCGTGCAGGAAATCCGCGCCACCCCGGACACCCACCTGCTCACCTTCGCCGTCGCGACCCCGAAGGCCGACCTCGGCTTCATGCTGCTGACGCCCGACCTCCACGTCGCCACCGCCTTCGAAAAACAGCTCACGCTTTCCCTCGGCCCGGACATCCTCAACCCGGTCTACTCCTACCTCTCGCAAACCGAGCGCTCGGAATACACCACCACCTCCGAGGAATACGCCGCCGAAACCCTGGTCGGCGAAAAGGGCCTTGTCGAAGGCTCGGACGAGTTCAACGCCGCGCTCAAGGAGTTCGAGGACCGCATGGCCCACTACCTCAAGCACCGCCTCTACCCGGTGCTGCCGCCGTGGCCGGCGATCTGCTTCTACCCGATGTCGAAACGCCGCAACGGCGCGGACAACTGGTATTCGCTCGATTTCGAAACGCGCCGCAAGCTCATGGCCGGCCACGCGAAAACCGGCCGCGCCTACTCCGGCCGCATCCTCCAGCTCATCACCGGCTCCACCGGCCTCGACACCCACGAGTGGGGCGTCACCCTGCTCGCCAAGGACCCGATCGACATCAAATCGATCGTCTACGAAATGCGCTTCGACGAAGTCTCCGCCCGCTACGGCGAGTTCGGCGACTTCTACATCGGCATGCAGCTCCCGCTCGACGAGCTGTTCCGCCGCGTCTGCCTGTAACCGGGAATGCGGAATCCATTCCGCCTCCGCGTCTTTCCCATAAACACCGTCCCATAAACACCGTGGATCGCTCTGATCCGCGGTGTTTTTTCATTCCCCTTCCGCCTCCAGGTGCCCGCTGACGTTCGCCCCGTCGCCGGACTTCAGCAGCAGGAACGTCGCCGCGCTCAGGATGCTGACGCCGCCCAGCAGCAGGTAGGCCCGGTGCAACGCCGCGACCAGTGAGGCCGCGTCCGCGCGATCGACCCCGGCGAGAAACCAGCCGGTCACCAGCGAGGCGAAGGCGATGCCGAAGCTGATGGAAAGCTGCTGGCCGGTGCTCGCGATCGTGCTGGCGTCGCTCGCATGCTCGTCGCGCGTGTCGGCATACGCCAGCGAGTTCATCGCGGTGAACTGCAGGGCGGACACGCAGCCCTGCGCCAAGCTGAACATGACGATCACCCAGACCGGCGTGCCGGGACCAACCATGCGGAAGCTGGCGATCATCAGGCCGATCAGCAAGGTATTGGCCACCAACACCTTCCGGTAGCCGAAAGCCGCGAGGATCCGCTGGACCAGCAGCTTCATCCCGATCGCCGCCAGCGCCTGCGGCATCACCAACAAGCCCGCCTGCCATGGCGAAAACCCCATGCCGAGCTGGTAGAGCAAGGGCAACAGGAACGGCATGCCGCTGATCCCCAGCCGCGTCACGAAACCGCCGGCCACCGCGATGCGGAACGTCCGGATCCGGAACAACCCCAGCGGCAACAGCGGATCCGCCGACCGTTTCGCGTGCACCACGTAGAGCGCGATCAAGCCCAGCGCGACCGCCGCCAGCAGCGCGACCCACCCGGCCGCCAGCCGGTGCTCACCGAAAATCTCCAGCACCCATGACAGCAGCGCGATCCCCGAGCCGAACAACATGAAGCCCCGCGTGTCGAACGGATCGCCTTCCCGCCCGCGGTGATCCGGCATGTAGCGCCCCACCAGCCACAGCCCCAGCGCGCCGAACGGCAGGTTGATCAGGAAAATCCAGCGCCACGGCACCCAGTGGACGATCAGCCCGCCCATCAATGGCCCCAGCAACGGCCCGAGCAGCGCCGGAATGATCACGAAATTCATCGCCCGCAGGATTTCGGACTTGGGGAACGTCCGCAGCAGCGCGATCCGCCCGACCGGCATCATGAACGCCGCGCCGATCCCCTGTAGCACGCGCGAAGCCACCAGCATCGACAGGTTCAGCGACAGCCCGCATGCCAGCGACCCGAGCGTGAACAACGCCACCGCCGCGCCGAACACCCGCCGCGTGCCGAGCCGGTCCGCCAGCCAGCCGCTCATCGGGATGAATACCGCGATGGCGATCGTGTAGCTGGTCAGCACCGATTTCAGACTCAGCGAGGCGACCTTCAGCGAGGCCGCCATCGTCGGCACCGCCGTGTTGACGATCGTGGCGTCGAGCTGCTGCATGAACAAGGCCACCGCCACCACCCACGGCAGGTAGCGCCGCGTGCGAAGCAGCTCAGGCGGAACCTCCGCTTCAAGACTAGCCGTTCCGCTCATTTCGCGAATTGACGATAGAAGGTGGCGGCCGAAATCGCGAAACCGATCACGAGCACCAGTCGCCGCACCCAGCGCTGCGGGATCTTCTGCGAAAAATGCGAGCCGAGGTAATAGCCGGCCACCGCCCCCACCGTCATCACCCCCGCCTTCGGCCAGTCGACCAAGCCGCGCGCCAGAAAAATCACCGCCGCCACCACGTTGATCAACGAGCCGAGCACGTTCTTCAACGCGTTCATCTCGTGGATGTTCCGCAAGCCGATGAACCCGAGCGACGCCAGCATCAGGATGCCGATCCCCGCGCCGAAATAACCGCCGTAGACGGCCACGAAAAACTGGAACCCCACCGCCGGCCACACCCGGTGCGGATGGTCCGGCGCCACGACCTCGCGGCTGACCAGGCGCGCCACCACGCCCTGCGCCAGGAACAGCAGCGTGGAGAACAAAATCAGGAACGGCACCAAGTGGGCGAACGTCTCGTTGCTCGTCACCGTCAGCAACAGGCTGCCAACGATGCCGCCCGCCAGGCTCACCGGCACGAAGCGTTTCAACCACGGCAGGATCGGCGGGATCAAACGGCGGAAGCCGAACACCGACCCGCCCGTGCCCAGCACCAGCGCCAACGTGCTCGTCGCGTTCGCCACTTTCGGCGGCGTGCCAATCGCCAACAACGTCGGGAAGGTCAGAATCGTCCCGCCACCGGCCACCGCATTGATCGCCCCCGCGGCCATCGCCGCCCCCGCCAGCCCGAGCATCTCCATCGCCGTCATCGCCACGACCAGCCTAGCCGCTCGCCCGGGCAGCGCAAGGACGGCACCCTGTGTGTTTTCCGATCCATGATTCCACCCCGCGTGGCTCACTCTTCACTCGCGAAAAAAATGGAGCCCAACATGATCCATGAAGGACCGCAGTCCTCGAATGCCCAAGAGGTTCTCGATGCGATCGCACGAAACGACGTGGAGCGGCTTCTGATGATCCCGATCGAGCCGGGACTCCACCACGAAGACTGGCGCTTCGTGCAAGACATCCGCGTGAAGCTTCCCGGACTCACGAATGCCAAGGTTCGGGCAAACGCGCTCTTAGCGCATCGAATCGCCCTGTTCCGCGGTCAGCTGGATCAGCAAACGGTGGGCCTCCTACACGCCCTGAAGCACAGGAAGCGAACGGATCTGCCACCCAGCCTCGGCCTACCTCAAGGTGGTCAGGAATGCGGGATCACCAGCGTCTTACCCGGCACCACCGTGCTGCCCCTCAAGCCGTTCGCCTTCTGGATGGCGGAAACGGTCGTCTTGTTCCGCTTGGCGATGATGGTAAGGTTGTCGCCCTTTTTCACCGTATAATGCGAGTTGCCCTTCGACTTGGTCGCGCTCGCCGTGCTGGCGGATGCTTTCGACTTCGTCTTGGCCGATGCCGCCGCGGCCTTCGTTTTCGACTTGGTGGCCACGGCCGGCTCGTCGTCGACTGGATGCTTGGCTTTCGTCTTCGCCTTGGCGGTGGCGGCGGACTCGCGGGTCCGGTTTTTCGCCGACTTCGGCGCATCTTCTTCGTCTCGAGCGCGGCCGGCCTTGGTCTTCGCCTTGCTCTTGGAAAGCGACGCCACCTCCACTTCGCCCGCCTTGCGCCTGGGAGCCGTGGACTTCACCACCGTGCTCGATCCGGCCGCGGGCAGCGGCACCGCGTCGGACGGCGGTTCTTCGCTTTGCGTTACCGGCGGCGTGTCAGCCGCCACGGACGCGACTTCCTCAGCGGTCGGCTTGCTACGACCCCACTTCGACGGACTGTCGGCCCAGGCTTCGACGTAATTGCCGTTGCGGTCGAATGGACCGGTGCCGTTCGGGTGACGCCCCGGGTTGGAACCCGAGGAGGCATTGTTCACGCAGCTCGGCAGGAAAAGAGCCAAGACCGGGAACGAAAACAGGGCAAAACGGCGCAGCCAACGCATGAGACGCCAGTAGGGGAATCCCCGCCGCTTGGCAAAGACAGATTCGGATGGCCGATTTTTTTCCCCGGATTTTTGCTCAAGAACTCAGGAAAGCCAATTTCCCCTTGCCATCGCGGAACGGGAATGGCACCCAAAGGCCCTCCGCACGGCAGGGGGCATTAGCTCAGTTGGTAGAGCGCTTCGTTCGCAATGAAGAGGTCAGGAGTTCGAATCTCCTATGCTCCACCAGCCGTCGCATGTGAAAGAAGCCCTAGTTTCTAGGGCTTTTTTCGTTTCTAGGCGTTAGACTCCAACTCCGCTAGAATCCGCCGATTTCCGCCAAAATCCGAAAAAACGGTGCTTTTTTGGCAACTGAGTTGGCAACTATTTAAGGCTTCTAAAATATCTTCTAGGAAGAGGGAAGCTGGGCAAAGGGGGGCAGGCTCATTCCGCAGCTACGTGCACCAACAGACGAGGTTCCGATAGCCGCCAGTGCTCTATCCTCGGTCATGTCTTCGTGCCAGCCGTCTGATTTTGCCGGAAAACCTGCATCGAACCCAAATCCAGACCATCCCCCCGTATTTGTCCCACAGGCCCGGCGAAGATGACGCCAGATCTTCAGGATCTGATTGCCATCCCCGCCCGCACTATTCTAACCGTTATCTTCGCAAATGCCCCCCTTTGCCCATACGCATCCTGATTTCCCGCATGATCCCGGAAAATGGGAGCCACTTTTCACCCCATTCGGTGATGGCGAGCTAGAGTGCCAACGGGAGCGTTGCGCGAAATGCGAACAACTCGATCCCGCTCACGGTCATCTCAACAAGGTCGCCTGGTGGAGTGCCAAGTTTACCTCGGAGATGTTCCCACCAGGAAATGACCGCGACGCGGCTTGGCAATGGGGCTATCTCGCCGGGCTTTGGCACGACTTGGGGAAATTCGCGCCAGACTTCCAACGAAAATTGCACGGCGAGCGGATCCAAATTGAGCACACCGGAGCAGGAGCCGTCCTCGCGAAAAATCAGGCTGGCGCGTTTTGGGAGACTTTAGCGTTCGTAATCGCAGGTCATCACGCCGGCCTTGCGAACCGAGTCAACCGGGAAGAAACTGCCGATAAGAACAGCCCTCTTGTCGATAGAGTCACTCGCGCTGAGCCAGCGCTTGAGATTTGCCGCAGGGCCGCGACCGAAGCCGGGCAGTCGGTCATCTCGGACACGCTTTATGCATTGCAAATTCCGAGACGCATAAAGGCCACAAGCTTGGATAGCCGTGCCTATTGGAGCCGATTTATCCGCATGCTGTTCGCCGCGCTCGTCGATGCGGATTCCATCTGCACGGAGCGGTTCTGCGCGCCCGATGACATCAAGGCCAAGCTCCGGAGCTGGCCAATCTACGACGAACCCGATTCCCTTCGCGCCAAGCTCGACAAGATGCTGGACGATCTCACGCGCGAAGCTCCAGATACCGAGGTCAATCGCCAGCGCGCCAAGATCCTCACGTGGTGTCGACAGGCCGCCAAAGAGAATCCGGGATTCCTCACGCTGAACGTCCCGACCGGAGGTGGAAAGACTCTGGCGGCTATGTCTTTCGCTCTGCGGCATGTGGTCGCTCATCAAGCCAAGGGGATGCGCCGGGTAATCGTCGCAGTGCCCTACACCAGCATCATCGAGCAAAATTCCGGGGTCTATGCCTCCGCCCTTGGAAGCTGGAACGTGGTGGAGCACCACTCGAATCTCGATGACTTTAACGAAGACGATGAAGCGGACGAATCCACGATTCGCCGACGTCTTTCCTGCGAGAATTGGGACGCACCTGTGATCGTCACCACCAACGTGCAACTGTTCGAGTCGCTGTTCGCGCACAAACGCCGCCGGACGAGGAAGCTGCACAACATCGCGGGCAGCGTCATCATCCTCGACGAAGCCCAGTGCGTCCCGGTCGGATTCATGGATCTAATCGTCCCGATGCTGAGAGATCTGGTGGATCACTACGGTTGCACCGTGGTTATCTCGACCGCCACTCAACCGGCTTGGCAACAAAGGCGCGGGAAGCCCGCATTTGGGATCCCGGAAGAAAAGATTCGCGCGATCATTCCGCCCGGCGCCGGGCTTTCGAGAGTCGAAGCTTTCGACCGAGTTCAGGTCGAGTGGCCGGATTCCACCGAGCCGCTGAGCCACGAGGATCTCGCCCAACAGCTCGCAACCGAACCCTGCGTGATGGCGATCGCCCACCGGAAAAAGGATGCCCAGTGGCTTGCCCGGAGACTGAAGGAATTGCTCCCAGCAGAACGTGTGTTCCACCTTTCGACCAACATGTGCCCGGCGCATCGCCGCAAGGTACTGAAAGAGATCCGGTCGGCGCTCGAAGACTATCGGCAGTCGGGGATACCTTGTCGGATCGTTAGCACCCAACTGGTGGAGGCAGGCGTGGACCTGGATCTCCCCGTGATCTACCGCGCCATGGCCGGGCTCGATTCAATCGTCCAAGCAGCCGGCCGCTGCAATCGCGAGGGCAAGTTGGGCAGGAAGGGACGCGTGGTGGTGTTTCACTCGGAAACCCCGCCTCCCGACTGCCATCTGAAACGCTGTGCCGAAATCACCGCGAACATACTTTCCGAGCAAGATGGCCAAATCGACATCGGCGATCCGGCGGCGTTCGAGGTGTTCTTCCGGAAGCTTTACTTCGCGTCCAATACCGATTCGAAGCACCTTGCCCGTCACGAAAGCGATCTGAACTTCGAGACCTTGGGGCGTGAGTTCCGTCTCATCGACGAAACCCAGCAGGTTCCGGTCGTCGTCCTTTACGATGAAGAGGCCAAGAGTCGCTTGAGGACCGTGCGCGGCATCGCCCTTCGCCCCGACAGCGAGGATATCGCCGCGCGGGTCGCGCTGCGCGCCCTCCAGCCCTACACCGTCGCGGTGTGGCCGAAGGGCCTCGCGGTTTTGGCAAAGGCGCTTGAACCGCTGTTTCCCGGAAGCACCACTCTAACGCTCGACCCGTTCCTCTTCCCTGCCGCCTACGACGAGACCTTTGGCCTCGTCACCGACGATGAGCCGACGATTCCGCCAGATCGGCTGGTTTGCTAAAGAAGGGCGCCGCACCCGGAAGGATGCGGCGCTGTAACCCAATTCCCATTCTGCACGTGTTTCAATCCACTCAGAGCCAATCATTCGATGAGCTTGAGAATCACCTCGACCCCATTCGTCTTCACGTGAAGAATATGAAAGGGTTCAAGGGAAAGTCCATTTTTGAGAGAAATTTGCTTGTATTTGAGTCGTTATCGCACAAAAAGGAAGGCGCTCGCCACGTCCGAGTTACAGCAAGGACGAGCGAGCACCTTCAAACAGCATCTCTTCTTGTCGAACCGATGCGTTGCCTTGGAAGCGGCGGCGCAATAGTGGCTCAGGTCACGGATTCGTCAAGGATGAGGTGTGCAACCACCACACGTCCAAATGCAGCGCATTTATTCGATCCATTACGACCTCCGCAATCCGGGCCAGAATTACGAGAAGCTCATCGTCGCAATCAAGCGGATGTATCCCGGTTGGGCAAAGCCCCTCGAATCCTGCTTCATAGTCGTTTCGACGATGAACGCGGCGCAGATTCGCGATTCGCTCACGCCCTACCTCGATTCCAACGACAGCTTGCTTGTTTTGCAGGCAGGTTCGGAGTGGGCGTCTTGGAACATTGCGAAGGCGGTCACCGACTGGCTCAAGCGCAAGATCGGGTGACCCGCACCTCATTAGGAGGGCTCGCGCTTCAGCGAGCCCTCCCTTTCCAATTCTAGTCTCATGCAAACGACAAGCCCAACCCTGCGCCTGCGTTGCTCCGGCCCGCTGGCGATTTTCACTCGCCCGGAACTGAAAACCGAACGCTTCAGCTATCCGGCCCCTACGCCTTCGGCGATTCGCGGGATCCTGGAAGCGATCCTTTGGAAACCGGCCATTTGTTGGCGGGTTCAACGGATCCACGTCCTAAGCCCTATTCAGTTCACCTCGTTCCGGCGCAATGAAGTAAACAACAAAGCTGTCGCCCCGAAAGCGGCCGTTTTGGCCAACGGCGGCGAGGCGCCTCGATTCTACGCCGACGAAGATCGGGCGCAGCGGAACACCGTCGCCCTGCAAAAGGTCGACTATCTCGTCGAAGCTCGTTTCACCCTCACGCCTCGCGCCGGGGCGGGCGACAACGTGGCCAAGTTCTACGAAATGTTCCAACGGCGGCTAGAGAAGGGCCAGTGCTTCCAGCAACCTTACTTCGGCTGTCGAGAGTGCGTCGCCGACGTTCGCCCGCCGGAAGGAAACGAAAGCGCCATCGCCGAGACACAGGATCTCGGACTGATGCTTTGGGACATTGATTTCCGTCAAACCCGCGGCAAGCCGGACAATCGTCCCATTTTCTATTGGGCGCGCATGGTGGACGGCGTGATCGACGTGCCCGACGACGCGGAGGCCGCTCGCGCGACCCTCCTTGAGTTCCAAAAGAAAGGAGCCTCCTGATGTTGCAAGAACTCTGTCACCTCGCCGCCCGCGAAAAGCTCATCGGCGACCCGGCGTTCGAAGTGCGCCCGATCGCGTGGATCATCCAACTCAAGGCCAACGGCGATTTCATCGGCTTCACCGGCACGCACGAACCCGAAACATCGCCACCCGCGAAGAAGGAAGCCAAGCCCAAGAAACCCAAAATGATGGCGAAGAAGTTCACCATCCCGCGACAATTCAATCCCGACACCGGAGGCACCCGCACCAGCGGCGATTACGCTTACTTCCTCGTGGACAAGAGCGACTACGTACTCGGCTGCCCCTTAGGGGCGAAAGCAATGCAGCCGCCCACGGACAAGAAGCTAATCAACCGTCACCAGCTATTCATAGGCAAGGTCCGGTCTTGTTTCGAGTTCACCAAGGACAAGGGAATCGAGGCCGTTCTGAAGTTTCTGGAGCGCATCCACGAGGAGGGCCTGCCAGTTGATCTGCCTGCGGAAACCGCGCCGGGGGATCTCTACGGCTTCGTTGTACGGCCCGACATCGACGAATTCGTCCACGAGCATCCGGCGGTTCAGGAGTTCTGGAGGGCGTCCTGTCAGGCGGACTCCCAAAAGACCGGGAGCGACTGGCAGTGCTTGATCACCGGAAAGGATATGGGAGAGCCCTCACTGTTCCCGATGGTGAAGCGGGTTCCCGGCGGACAGGCACAAACGGGCGTCGTGTCGTTCAACGCTCCCGCGTTCGAATCGTATGGATGGTCATCCAACGCCAACGCTCCGGTAAGGGCTGAGGCGGCGCAGGCCGCTGGCGTTGCGATGAATCGCCTGCTGGATCCCGCTTTCCAGACTCAAGACGGCCGCACTCTTCAAAAACGCCACACCCGGATCACCGAGGACACGGTCGCTTGTTATTGGGCGAAGGACGCAGCAGGCGATGAAACGGCGGACAGTCTGAATGCGGCCCTGCAAGCCGACCCCGGAGGCAAGGCGGGAGAACTCTGGCGTGCGGCGTGGCGAGGCAAACGTCCCGCCACTTTGGATCCGACCAAGTTCTACGCGATCACTCTTACCGGAGCCCAGGGCCGGGCGATTGTCCGAGATTGGTATGAAACCACGGTGGGAGAGGTCCAAAGCAGCGTGGCGGACTACTTCGGACAACTCGACCTCGTCCCCAACACGCGTCCAGCAAAGGGCAAGGATCTGCCGCCACAGTACGCCCTGCGGACACTTCAGGAGTGCCTCGTCGCCTCCCACAAGGCTGACGATCTCCCTTCGAAGTACGCTGCCGAGCTGTTCGCTTGCAGCATCAACCGGAAGCTCAAGTTCCCGTCGTCCTTGCTGATCGTTGCCCTCGAAAGAATGAGAGCCGAAGAGGGAGACAACGATTGGATCGATAGCTACCGCCGTGATGTCCGCACCGGACTCATCAAAGCCATTCTCATCCGAAACCATCACCTCAACATTACTCCTTCCATGGACGACAAAAACGACCAACCCGCCTACCTCCTGGGGCGGCTCTTCGCCTGCATTGAGCGGATGCAATACCTAGCGCTCGATCAGGTGAACGCCAACGTCACAACCCGCTACTTCGCCGCCGCCTCATCCACGCCCCGCTTGGTGTTCCCTCCCCTGTTGAAGGATCTCCAAAGCCACTACTTCAAGAAGGCTCAGCGCAAGAAACCGGGAGCGGCGTGGATGATCCAGCGACACGTCTGCGAAATCCAAGAACAGTACGGGGCCAGGATGAATCCCAACGAAGGCTATCCCCAGAGACTCACCCCGGTCGAGCAAGGGCTCTTCATGATCGGCTATCACACCCAACGCGGACACTACCTGCCCCCTAAAGGAAAAGCGGGAGAAGATGGCACCGCATCAAGCGAGAGCGAAGAGCAGACCGCCGAATAACCCACCTCGTCAGAAACCACGAACATCCCCAATTCAAGATCATGAACAACCGCTACGACTTCATCTACCTCTTCGACATCAAGAACGGCAACCCGAACGGCGACCCCGATGCCGGCAACGCACCGCGGGTCGATGCCGAGACTGGCAAAGGACTCGTCACCGACGTTTGCCTCAAGCGAAAGATCCGCAACTTCATTTGCCTGACGGAGACCAATGGCGAGGGATTGCCAAAACAAGGCTACGACATCTACGTTAAGGAAAAGGCCATCCTCAACGAGCAGCACGAACGCGCCTACACCGCCTTGGGGTTGCCCAAAGACGAAAAGGACCGGAAGAAGGCCGCCGAGAACGAGACCGCCGCCCGCCGGTGGATGTGCCAGACATTCTTCGACATCCGGATGTTCGGCGCGGTGATGAGCACGGGTGTCAATTGCGGACAAGTCCGCGGCCCCGTCCAACTGACCTTCGGAGAATCTCAGTCTCCCATTTTCCACATTTCCAATTCGATCACCCGCATGGCGGTGACCACCGAGAAGGAGTCCATTGATCAGTCAGGAGGCAACCGGACCATGGGATCGAAAGAGATCATTCCCTACGGACTCTATCGAACTCACGGCTTCATCAATCCCTCGCTCGCCGAGCAAACCGGCTTCAACGATCATGACCTTGAGCTGCTCTGGCTGTCTCTCGACAAGATGTTCGACATCGACCGGTCCGCGTCCCGCGGCGAGATGGCCGCGAAGGAGCTCTTAATTTTCAAGCACGACTCAAAACTCGGCAATACCAGCGCCCATCGGCTATTCGAGCGATTGAAGATCGTTCAGCTGGATTCCAAGAATCCACCCCGTTCTACCCAGGACTATTCGATCACCTTCGACGGCAAACCACTTGATGAAGTGGTGAAACCCGGGGAATCCAAAGACCTCGGCAACGGCATCACCCTCATCCGCCGCATTTGACCGCCTGAAAGCCCTCACCTTCCATGTTTTCCACGGCGACTGGAGCGCGGTGCTCCAGTTGCCTGCTGAAAACATGCTCGAAGACTTGCTCACGACGCCTTTGTGGCGCTCCCCACCAGCGACCAAGTAACCGACCAAGTAATTTCCCCACATGTTCGACGAAGACGCCCTTGTCGCGATCTCGGCCTTGCAGCACTGGCTGTATTGCCCGCGGCAGTGCGCGCTCATTCATCTGGAGCAGGCGTGGTCGGAAAACCGTTTCACCGCGGAAGGCAAGGTGCTGCACAAGCGGGCGCACGACGGGCCGGACGAGCGACGCGCCGGCGTGCGGATCACACGCGGGATGCCGGTGCGTTCGCTGGCCATCGGGCTCTCCGGCCAGTGCGACGTGGTCGAATTCCACGACGACGGTCGGATTCTGCCGGTGGAATACAAACGCGGAAAACCGAAGTTCCACCGGGCGGATGAAGTGCAGCTCTGCGCCCAGGCGATGTGCCTGGAGGAGATGCTCGGCACGGCAATCCCCTCCGGCTGCCTTTACTACGGCGAAAAGCACCGCCGGACGGAGGTCGCCTTCGATGCCGAGTTGCGGGACTTGGTTTCGACCACGACCGCGGCGGTTCACGCCTGCTTCAGCGGGCGGATCACGCCGCTGGCGGAGTATGACTCGCACCGCTGCGACGCCTGTTCGTTGATCGAAATGTGCCAGCCCACGGCGATGCGTTTCAAAAAAGGCGTGGCGGCGTGGTTTTCCTCAAACCTTCAATCGGGATTGCAGCCACCATGAGACGTCACCTGAACACCCTATTCGTCACTTTGGAAGGTTCCTACCTGCGCAAGGACGGCGCGGCGGTGGAGGTCCGGCACGAGGGAGAGACCAAGCTGCGCGTGCCCCTGCACAACCTGGACGGCATCGCGTGTTTCGGTTGGGACATTTCGGCTTCGGCGGCACTCATGGCTGCCTGCGCGGAAGCGGGCGTCGCCCTTTCCTTTCACACGCCCCATGGGAAATTCATGGTGAGCACGAATGGGTTCACCTCCGGGAATATCCTGTTGAGACGCGAACAATACCGGCGCGCCGATCATGAGCCGGCCGCGGTGGCGATCGCCGCGAACATCGTGGCCGCCAAGTTGGCAAACAGTCGCAACGTCTTGATGCGAGCCGTCCGCGACCATGGAGAAAAGGATGCCGTGAAAGCGGCGGAACTCCTTCAAGCGGGCGACACGATCCAGGTGCGGATCAGCTTGGCCATGCGCGCCACTGGGTTGGAATCCCTGCGGGGCATCGAAGGCGACGCCGCCGTGAGCTATTTTTCGGTCTTTCCCCACTTGCTGGTGAATCATGATCCCGCCATCGCCATGAGCGGCCGCTCGCGACGACCGCCCTTGGACCCGGTGAATGCGTTGTTGTCCTTCCTCTACGTGCTCCTCATGCACGATTGCCGCAGCGCGCTGGAAAGCTGCGGATTGGATTCGCAATGCGGATTCTTGCATCGGGATCGCCCCGGCCGGCCATCGCTGGCTCTCGATCTGATGGAGGAATTCCGCGCGTTTCTGGCGGATCGAACCGCTCTCTCGATGTTCAACCGGCGGCAGATCGATGCGACCGATTTCGAGGTTAAAGAGAATGGGGCGGTGCTGTTGAAGGACGATTCGCGCAAAAAAGTGCTCACCGCGTGGCAGGAACGAAAACAGGATGAAATCGTGCATCCTTTTCTCGACGAACGCACCACGGTCGGCCTGCTGCCCCACCTCCAAGCCAGACTACTTGCCAGACACATCCGCGGCGATCTGGATGCCTACCCCGCCTTCCTGGTCAAATAGCCATGTACGTTCTCGTCACCTACGACGTTTCGACGACCACTCCCGCGGGTCGTTCCCGCTTGCGGCGGGTCGCGAAAGCTTGCCTCGATTATGGGCAGCGGGTTCAAAATTCCGTATTCGAGTGCAAGGTCGATCCCGCTCAGTTCACCGAGTTCAGGGCGCGGCTGCTCGACATCATCGACGGCCAGACCGATAGCCTCCGTTTCTACCACCTAGGGTCGAACTGGCATCACAAGGTCGAACATCACGGAGCCAACGACGGCTACGATGTCGACGGAACGCTTGTCGTTTGATCCTCCCTTCGGCAGTTTGATTGCTGTCTGACCCGCAGGAACGTCTCGCGAACCCCTAGTGATCATTAAATCACTGGGAGGTTCGCGGAACGCCTAACCTGCTGAGAATCCGTTCTTTGACAGCTCCTAAATTAGGGAACTTTGTTCATGGCGTGAGGATTGAGTTCTGTTCGCGAAATCGTCTTTTCTTTCCCTACGGAAACAAAGCTTCCAGACTCACGCGGTCGCCCCTCACACGAGGGGCGCGGATTGAAACCACGCTGATGGAATTTTCCCCTCAGCAGTGGGAGGTCGCCCCTCACACGAGGGGCGCGGATTGAAACTCCATATCGTAGATTTGAAGGATCACTCGATCTGGTCGCCCCTCACACGAGGGGCGCGGATTGAAACATCCAATAGGCGTTCACCTCGATCCTGACGCCGCGTCGCCCCTCACACGAGGGGCGCGGATTGAAACGACACGCTCGGCATCAGCGTCGCGGAGTTCAAAAGTCGCCCCTCACACGAGGGGCGCGGATTGAAACGACCACCTCGACGAGGTTGCTTGGCGCCAGATCGTCGCCCCTCACACGAGGGGCGCGGATTGAAACGAGCCCGAGCGCGTACCGCACTTGGGCGAGCCGTCGCCCCTCACACGAGGGGCGCGGATTGAAACTTCAGGAACGCGTGGCGGCTCTTCGCGTCCATCGGTCGCCCCTCACACGAGGGGCGCGGATTGAAACAAACCCTTGGTCCGCCGGCTGGACGGACGGCCACGTCGCCCCTCACACGAGGGGCGCGGATTGAAACCTCGGCCGCATTGCGCTGGCCTGCTGATCGATCGTCGCCCCTCACACGAGGGGCGCGGATTGAAACTAGAGGGCTTGGATCGCGGCGTCCAGAGCGTCCCGTCGCCCCTCACACGAGGGGCGCGGATTGAAACTTCGCATCCGGCACGTCGTCGCGCACCGTGATGGTCGCCCCTCACACGAGGGGCGCGGATTGAAACGGGACAACGTATCTCGGTCAAATCAACTCGTTCCCGTCGCCCCTCACACGAGGGGCGCGGATTGAAACACCTCCTGCGGGGAAAGCATCGCGATCTCCCGCCCGTCGCCCCTCACACGAGGGGCGCGGATTGAAACAGCCAGCCGTCAACACCCACCATCGGCGTGATTCGTCGCCCCTCACACGAGGGGCGCGGATTGAAACGTCAAGCGGGTGTCGTGATCGTCGTGGCTCATCGGTCGCCCCTCACACGAGGGGCGCGGATTGAAACATGAGCGAGCAGACGAGGGCCAGGCACGCCGGCCGTCGCCCCTCACACGAGGGGCGCGGATTGAAACTCCCATCGC
>Ga0070661_100001343_pt1 | contig 17208 bp, 16 predicted proteins | sample KBSC43metaG_FD_64663 | JGI IMG/M metagenome (GOLD analysis project Ga0070661, IMG submission 64663) | Corn rhizosphere microbial communities from Kellogg Biological Station, Michigan, USA - KBS C4-3 metaG | ecosystem: Host-associated > Plants > Roots > Rhizosphere > Soil ... | reverse complement strand
CGCGACCTCGCCACCACAAGGCGGCAGGACTTCCCGGCCATCCGCCGCCGTATCGGGGTGGTGTTCCAGGACTTCCGGCTGTTCGACCACCTCTCGGCCTTCGACAATGTGGCGCTGCCCCTGAAGCTCGCGGGCCGCAAGGAGGGTCAATATGCCCAGGACGTGCAGGAGCTTCTGTCCTGGGTCGGCCTGGGCGACCGGATGGACGCCCCGCCCCACACGCTTTCCGGCGGCGAGCAGCAGCGCGTGGCCATCGCGCGCGCCGTCGTCGCCCGCCCCGACCTCTTGGTGGCCGACGAACCCACCGGCAATGTCGACCCCGAAATGGGTGCGCGCCTCATTCGCCTCTTCGCCGAACTGAACCGGCTGGGCACCACCGTGCTGATCGCCACCCACGACCGCGCGCTGATCGAACGCGCCAAGGCGCGCGAGATGCGGCTGGTGGACGGGCGCCTCGTCGAAATGCGGATACCGCGCGCATGAGCGAGAAGCTTCGCATCCTTCCGCGCGACACCGCCGCCGGACCGCTCGATCTGATGATCGCGGTGATGGCGTTTCTCGCGGCCCTTGCGCTCGGCGCCTCGCTGGTCGCCGACCGGGCTGCCCAAAGCTGGCGTTCGGGGCTGGCGGGCCAGCTCACGGTCCAGATCCTGCCGCCGCTCGAAGGCGACGCAGAACCCGCGCTCGAACGCGACGCCGAGCGCGCCATCGCCGTGTTGCGCAACACACCGGGGATCGCGGTCGTCACACCCGTCAGCCGCGCCGACGCATTGAAACTCGTCGAGCCATGGCTCGGCGCGGACGCCATCGTCGCCGATCTGCCTCTGCCGCGCCTGATCGACGCCAAGGTCGTGCCGGGCGCGGACGTCGACGTGCCCGCCTTGCGCAAGTCTCTCAAAGCCGCCGTGCCCGACGCGATGCTCGACGATCACAGCCAGTGGATCGACCGGCTCAAGGGATTGGCCAACGCCGTGATATTGTCCGGGTACGGAATATTGCTGCTGATCGCGATCGCCACCGCCGCCGCCGTCACCTTCGCGACGCGCGCAGGGTTGCAGGCCCATCATGAGATCGTCCAGTTGCTGCACCAGATGGGCGCCCATCCAGGCTTCATTTCCCGCGCCTTCGAACGCCACTATTTCCTCTCCGCGCTGGCGGCTTCCGCGGTCGGTGCGGGCATCGCCGCCATCGTGTTCGTCGCGGCGGGCGGATTGGAGATGGCGGGCTACGAAGCCGTGCCGTTCCTGCCGCCCATGTCGCTCAAGCCGCTGGAAGCCTTGTGGCTGATCGCGGTGCCGATGGGATCGGGCCTCATCGCCTGGATCACGACACGGATTTCGGTGATGGCGGCTTTGCGGAAAATCTACTGAATGCGCCGATTATTTTCGCTCATCATACTGGCGGCCATCGGTTATGCGGCGGGGCTTTTCCTCTTCGTCGATAACGTGAACAGGCCGCCGCCCAAACCGCATCGCGCCGACGCCATCGTGGCGCTGACGGGCGGCGAATTGAGGCTCGACCGCGCGGCTTCGCTGCTGGAACAGAAACTGGGCAAGCGTCTTCTCATCACCGGCGTCGATCTTTCCGCGACCAAGGCGGACCTGAAGCGCGTGGCGCACGGCAAGCGCCGCTTCGATTGCTGCGCCGATCTGGGCTTCATCGCCGCCGACACGCGCGGCAACGCGCAGGAGACCGCCGACTGGGTGCTGACCCACGATTACAAAAGCCTGATCGTGGTGACGGCCAATTATCACATGCCGCGCACGCTGACCGAATTCTCCACTGCGATGCCGAGCGTGACGCTCCAGCCCTATCCGGTCGAGCCCCAGGACATCGACTTCGTGCATTGGTGGCGCAACCCGCACACCTTGAAACTGCTCAACAGCGAATACGCGAAATATCTGGCGAGCTTGGCGATGAACCGTGCGATCAACCCGCTGCTCGCCAAACTGAACGAGGACAGGAAATGATCCTCGTCGTCATCCGCTCCACGATCTTCTTTTTGTGGTTCGCGCTCTCCTCGACAATATTGAGCCTTCTTTACACGCCGCTCCTGCTCTTGCCGCCGCGTGTGATGCGCGGCGCGGCCTTCATATGGTGTCACGCCACCTTCTGGGGCCTGCGCGTCATCGCGGGCGTGCGTTACGAAGTGCGAGGGCGCCCACCGCGCGAACCCGTGCTGGCCGCCGCCAAGCATATGAGCATGTGGGACACCATCGCCCTCTATGTGCTGCTCGACAAACCGGCCATGGTCTTCAAGCGGGAACTCGGGCTGATCCCCTTCTACGGCTGGTTCGTGCGCAAAGCGCAGATGATCGCCATCGACCGCGACGGCAAGGCAAGCGCGCTGCGCAAGATGGCGACCGATGCCAAAGCGGTGTTCGCGCAAGGCCGCTGCGTGCTTATCTTCCCCGAAGGCACGCGCAAGAAACCGGGCGCGGCCCCCGATTACAAACCCGGCGTCGCCGGACTCTACGGACAGATCGGTGTGCCGTGCGCCCCCATCGCGCTCAATTCCGGCCTGTTCTGGACCGGGCCGGGTGGCTTCCTGAAAAAGCCCGGCACCATCATCGTCGAATTCCTTCCCCTCATTCCGCGGGGCCTCAAACGCGCCGAGTTCATGTCCGCCCTCGAAACCCGCATCGAAACCGCGACAGCGAAACTCGTCGTGGAGGGCCGCGCCAGCCTCGCGTCAAACGGATTTTCGGATTGAAGCGAAGCCGGAGCCGGCATTTGTTAGCCGGCGGGTGGTTTGTTAATCGCCAACTGTGCCGCGAAAGCACGTTTGTAGGCGGGCCGCGCTTCGCCGCGGGCGACGTAGGCGGCCAGGTTTGGATATTCGTCCAACAACCCCGACGCCCTCGACCTGAGCAGCACCGACACCATCATCAGGTCGCCCGCGCTGAACGCACCGTCGAGCCACTCGGCTTCGCCGAGGCGAGGGGAAAGCTGGCCCAGCCGGTTACGGACGCGATCCTGGACAAGCGGCACGCGCTCCGCGGACCAGGGCTTGTCGCCCTCCAGCAGTTTGGCGGTTGTGAGTTCAAGGATTGGTGGCTCCACCGTGTTGAGCGCGGCGAACATCCATGTGATCGCGCGCGCCCGCGCATTCGCATCGTCCGGCAACAGGCCCCCATGGCGCTGTGCGATGTGGAACACGATCGCTCCCGTCTCGAACAGCGCGAGATCGCCTTCTTCATAGGTCGGAATCTGACCGAACGGATGAAGCGCCAGATGCGCGGGTTCCTTCATCGCATCGAACGAAACAAGACGAACCTTGTAAGGCTGGCCCACTTCCTCCAGTGCCCAGCGAACGCGCGTATCGCGCGCCAGTCCCTTGCCGCCATCGGGCGAGCGTTCAAAGGCGGTAATGGTGGGGGTCATTGGAAAGCTCCCGGTGAGGCACGGCGCCATCCTGCATTACGCGACCGATTGCGGCGGATGAGGGGTCGATACTGTCGACAGCGATCTGTCGGGCCTAGTCCAATTTGCATCGTCGCGGTCGTTATTTTTATGGACCAAGCCATGAGTTCCGGGACAAGAACAATAAGAGAACGTTCATTGCTTTAACACCCGTTCGGCATTATGTTCCCGTGCCAGGGTTGCTGCCCCGGAGAGCGGGGTACCCCCACCCCCTCCCCCCATCGCAAAAACCCGAAAACAATTGGTTGGTGAAAGGCTTTGGCGGGATACTAGGACTATGAGCGATATCTCCCGCCAGATCTGGGACATGAAGTACCGGCTCAAAGCGCCGGACGGCACGCCCCTGGAAAAAGACGTGGCCGAAAGCTGGTCGCGCGTGGCGCTCGCCGCCGCCCAAGCCGAATCCCCCGGCAATCGCCGCGAATGGGCGCAAACCTTCGGCGAGGCGCTTGCCGGTCACCGCTTCCTCCCCGCAGGACGAATCCTCGCGGGCGCGGGCACCGAGCGCAACGTGACCTTGTTCAACTGCTTCGTGATGGGCCGCATCGAGGATTCGATGGACGGCATCTTCTCGCATCTGCGCGAGGCGGCGCTGACGCTCCAGCAAGGCGGCGGTATCGGTTACGACTTCTCGACCTTGCGCCCGAAAGGCGCGCCCGTTGCGGGCGTCGGCGCCGATGCCTCGGGCCCCGTCTCGTTCATGGATGTGTGGGACGCGATGTGCCGCACCATTATGAGCGCAGGCAGCAGACGCGGCGCGATGATGGCGACCTTGTCTTGCGATCATCCCGACATCGAACATTTCATCGAAGCCAAGCGCCAGCAGGGCCGCCTGTCGATGTTCAACCTCTCGGTGCTCGCCACCGACGCCTTCATGGACGCGGTGAAGGCCGACACGAACTGGGACCTGAAATTCGACGGCAAGATCTACAAAACATTGCGCGCCCGCGATCTGTGGGACCGCATCATGCGCGCCACCTACGACGCCGCCGAACCCGGCGTGATCTTCATCGACCGCATCAACCGCGAAAACAACCTCGCCTATTGCGAAACCATCCGCGCGACCAACCCGTGCCTGACGGCCGACAGCTGGATTCAAACCGACGAAGGCCCGCGCCAGATCGCCGAACTGATCGGAAAACCGTTCACCGCGATTGCCGACGGCCAGCCCTGGCCGAGCGACGAGCGCGGTTTCTTCTCGCAGGGCATCAAGCCCACAGTCGGTTTACGGACTCGCGAAGGTCATAAGCTGCGCGGCACACCGGATCATCGCATCCGAAGGGTCACACGCCGCACGCGCTGGTCCTGTGAGTGGGAATGGATTGAGATCGGTTCACTCGCCGCTGGCGACGAAATCCTTTTGCACAATCACCGTTCTCAATTCGAGTGGGGCACAGCACAGAACGGCGACGCCGAAGGTTATCTGCTTGGACTTCTGGTCGGCGACGGAACACTGAAGAGCGACAAGGCCATCCTTTGCGCGTGGCCCGGACAAAGAACCGTTAATGGCGCAGACGAAAGACCCGGCATTCGCGGTGTGATGGAAGCAGCCGAAGCAGCCGCGCGCACCTTGCCGCATCGTGCGGATTTCACAGGCTGGATCGAAGTGCCGGGCCGCGGCGAATATCGTCTTGCGCTCGGTGCGCTGAAGCAGCTTGCACACGACATGGGCCTGTCGCCCGGCAACAAGATCGTTACCGCTGCCATGGAACGGCGTTCAAGCGCCTTCTGCTCCGCTTTCCTGCGCGGGTTATTCGACGCCGAGGGCAGCGTACAGGGCCAGCAAACCAAAGGCGTGAGTGTCAGGCTCGCGCAAAGCGATCTCGACACGCTCGAAGTGGCCCAGCGAATACTTCTGCGATTGGGCATTGTCGCGACGATCTACAAACAGCGCAGGCAGGAAGGATTCAAACGCCTGCCCAATGGCAAGGGCGGCCACGAATCCTACGCCGTCCGCGACCAGCACGAATTGGTGATCTCAGGTGACAACCTGTTCGTCTATCGCGACCGCATTGGGTTCTCTGACACGGTGAAATCGACAACTCTGAACCATCTGCTTGCCAATTATCGCCGCGCACCAAACCGCGAATATTTCTGCGCAACGGTGGAAGCGGTCGAAGAGGCGGAAGCCGCCGAGGTTTTCGATGCCGCCGTTCCCGGCCTTAACGCATTCGATGCCAACGGGTTGTGGGCGCATAATTGCGGCGAACAGCCACTTCCTCCTTACGGCGCGTGTCTGCTTGGCTCGATCAATCTCGCCAAACTCGTGAAGAACCCGTTCGACGAGAACGCGGTGCTCGACGAAGACGAACTTGCGCGCCTCACGCGCACTGCCGTGCGGATGCTTGACAATGTGATCGACATTTCGCGCTTTCCGCTGGAAGCGCAGCGCGCTGAGGCGATGGCGAAGCGGCGCATCGGCCTCGGTGTGACAGGACTTGCCGATGCGCTGATCTTCTGCCGCGTGCGCTACGGTTCGCCGGAAAGCCTGAAACTGATCGACCGCTGGTTGTCGGTGTTGTGTCATGCGGCCTACGACGCCTCTGCCGATATCGCTGCGGAAAAAGGCGCGTTTCCGCTGTTTGACCGCGAGGAATTCCTCGCGCGTCCCTTCGTGCAGCGTTTGCCGCAAACCATTCGTGACAAGATCGCCGCCCACGGCATCCGCAACGGGCTTGTCACCTCCATCGCGCCCACCGGCACGATCTCATTGTTCGCCGACAACGTGTCGAGCGGCATCGAGCCGGTGTTCGCCTACAGCTTCACCCGGCATGTGCTGCGCGCCGACGGCACGCGCAGCGAAGAGCGCGTCAGCGATTATGCCTGGCGCGCCTTCCGCGCGCGCTTCGGCGAAGATGCGACGCTGCCCGATTATTTCGTGAGCGCGCAGGAGCTTTCGCCCGACCATCACCTCGCGGTGCAGGCCGTCGCGCAGAAGCACATCGACAGTTCGATCTCCAAGACCATCAACGTGCCGCAATCGATTTCATTCGAGGCGTTCAAGGATGTCTATCTGAAAGCCTATGAAACAGGCTGCAAGGGCTGCACGACCTATCGCCCCAACGCGATCACCGGCGCGGTGCTCGAAACCGTTGTCGAAACCAAGCCAATCGAAAACGCCGAACAGCCAAGCCTGCCTTTGCCGGTGCCGAAGGGCGCGGGCGATGTGGTTTACATGACGAGGCCGCTTGATCGCCCCGAACTGCTCACCGGCCAGACCTACAAGATCAAATGGCAGGATTCCGATCACGCCTTCTACATCACCGTAAACGACATCGAGCAGGATGGCCGCAGGCGTCCCTTCGAGATCTTCATCAACTCGAAGAACATGGAAGCCTATGCCTGGACCTTGGCGCTGACCCGCATGGTGAGCGCGGTCTTCCGGCGCGGCGGCGACGTGTCGTTCGTGGTGGACGAGTTGAAGGCCGTGTTCGATCCGCGCGGCGGGCAATGGATGGGCGGACGCTATGTGCCCTCGCTTCTGGCCGCCATCGGCGAGGTGATCGAACGCCACCTGGTGGCGACCGGTTTCATGACCCCGCGCGATTCCGTTCTGCCGCGCGAGGAACGCCGGGCCGTCGCCATGGCGGCGGAAGGCGCGCCCGCGCGCTATTGCCCGCGCTGCTCCTCGCCCAGTTTCGTGAAGATCGAGGGATGCGACACTTGCCTCTCTTGCGGCTATTCCCGCTGCGGGTAAACGAGGGCTGATGCGCTATTCCAGCCGCTTCTTCCTCTACGCGCCGTTCTCCCTTTTCGTCATTCTCGCCGTCGCCGTCGGCGTGCAATGGTGGCGGGAGGCGAGCGCCTGGTCGCAAAAGATCGACGCGCTCAACGGCCACGAGATCGCGCCGGGCATCACGCTGCATTTCGCCTCGCGCCAGCTCACGGGCTTTCCCTTCCGCGTCGACACCGTGTTCAAGGATTTCCGCCTCAGCTTCGCGGGCCCGCGCGCCTTCAAATGGAAGGCGGAAGATTTCGCGCTCCATCGCCTGAGCTATGGCAGCGGCAAGACCGTGTTCGAAGCGGGCGGCAAGCAGAGCTTTTCGTGGATCGGCAGCGACGGCAAGGAAGCCCAGTTCTCGTTCCTGCCAGGCAGCGTGCGCGCCGACGCGATCACCAGCAATGGAAGGCTGGCGCGTTTCGATCTCGTGATGGTCGCCTTCGATTCGCCCAAGGTCACCGCGGGCCGCATCGAGGTGCATCTGCGCCACGACCCCAAGATCGACGCGCTCGATTTCGTCGTCTTTGCCGATTCGCTGTCGCTGCCGCAGCGCAAGACCATCGACTACGCCAAAGTGGATTCGCGCATCACCATGGCGCAATTCCTGAAAGGCATGCTCTCGGGCGATGCCGACTGGCGCACCGCGCTCGAAGCATGGCGCGGCGGCGAAGGCCGCATCGAACTTGTCGACGTGCAATCCAAACCCGACGCCGCCAAGGGCCGCCTGATCCTCGACGGCACCCACGCGCTCGACGGCACGTTCTCACGCGAGATGTTCGGCCTGACAAAACTCGAAAGCGCGCCGCTCTACTGAGTCTTCTTCGGGTTGCGCCCGAAATTGGGCGCCGCACTGTCCTGGCCGGCATCGACGATGGAACGCCGGATCGCGCGGGTGCGCGTGAAGAGATTGAACAGCGCATCCCCGTCGCCCCAGCGGATAGCGCGCTGCAATGCGCTCAAATCCTCGCTGAACCGCCCCAGCACTTCCAGCACCGCGTCGCGGTTGTTGAGAAACACGTCGCGCCACATCGTCGGATCTGAGGCCGCGATGCGTGTGAAGTCGCGGAAGCCGCCCGCGGAATATTTGATCACTTCGCTTTGCGTCACCGCTTCCAGATCGTCGGCGGTTCCGACGATATTGTAGGCGATCAGATGCGGCACATGGCTGGTGATGGCGAGCACGAGGTCGTGGTGCTTCGGGTCCATCACATCGACATTGCTGCCGCAGCGCTGCCAGAACTCCTTCAGCTTCTCGACCGCAGCCGGATCGGTCCCGGGCGGCGGCGTAAGGATGCACCAGCGATTGTCGAACAATTCCGCAAAGCCCGCTTCGGGCCCGGATTGCTCGGTGCCCGCGATGGGATGCGCCGGAATGAAATGCACGCCTTGGGGAATATGCGGCCCCACATCGCGCACCACCGCGGTTTTCACCGATCCCACATCGGTCACGATGGCACCCGGCTTGAGCACGGAAGAAATCTCTTTCGCCAGCGCCCCGAACGCGCCCACGGGTGTCGCCAGCACGACGAGGTCGGCATCGCGCACGGCGGAAACCGCATCGCCATGAATGGAATCCGCAAATCCGACCTTCTTCGCCGCTTCCTGCGTTTCGGGACGGCGCGCATAGCCCGCAATATGCCCGGCCAATCCGCCGCGGCGCATCGCATGCGCCATCGAAGAGCCGATCAGGCCAACGCCAAGAAGCGCCGCCTTCTCAAACAGAGGCTTGCTCATTTGCCCCTCATGAATTCAGCCAAAGCTTTCACGACCAGCCGGTTGGCTTCTTCGGTACCCACCGACAACCGCAGACATTGCGGCAATCCGTAATTGCCAACGGCCCGCAAGATCAACCCGCGCGAGGAGAGAAATGCATCGGCAGCGTCTGCCGTCTTCTTGTCCGCAAAATGGACAAGCATGAAATTTCCCACGCTGTCATCAACCCGCAGGCCAAGCTTGCGGATTTCTTCCCTGAGCCAGGAAATCCAACGTGCATTGTGCTCGACCGACTTGTCGATATGGGCACGATCCTTCACCGCCGCGGCCGCCGCAAGCTGCTGCGGCATGGAAACATTGAACGGTCCGCGAACGCGGTTCAGCACATCGGCAACAGCCGCCGGACAATAGGCCCAGCCGACCCGCAAGCCCCCAAGCCCAAGCTTGGAGAAGGTGCGCGTCATCACGACATTGTTGAAGTTCGCCACCATCTCGATGCCGGATTCGTAATCGTTCCGGCGCACATACTCCGCATAAGCCGCATCGATCACCAGCAGTATGTCGGAGCGCAATCCCGCATGCAGCCGGCGCACTTCGCTATGCGGCAGATAGGTGCCGGTCGGATTGTTCGGATTGGCGAGATAGACGATCCGCGTTTTGGGCGTTACCGCCGCCAATATCGCATCGACATCGGCGTGCAGGTTCTTCTCCGGCACAATCACGGGCACCGCGCTGTTGGCCAATGTGATGATTTTGTAGATCACGAAGGCGTGCTCGGTGAAGATGACCTCGTCGCCGGCCCGGAGATACGCATTGCCGAGCATCTTCAGCAATTCGTCCGAACCGTCGCCACCGCAAACGATGCGCGCGGGATCGAGCCCGAAGGCCGTGCCGATCGCCTCACGCAGAACCCGCGCGCTGCCTTCGGGATATTGCTCGAGATTCTTCTGCGCCTCGACGTAAGCCGCCACCGCCGCCGGGCTTGGACCGAGCGGGTTCTCGTTGGCCGAGAGCTTGTAGACCTTCGCCACACCCGGCGCACTCGCCCGGCCACCGACATAAGGCGCGATGTCCAGGACACCGGGCTTCGGACTGGGTTCTTGGGGCGGGCACATGGCAATCGGCTCTGATTTTGGGCGCTTTTTCGGGGGCGCATTCATAAGCGCGAGGGCCCCCAAAAGCAAAGCGGAGCAGGCATTCGTTGACAGGGGGGCAGCGCGGCCTTAGCAAACGGCGCTCCACCGGTTTCGGAAAGCGTGTGAGAAATGGCGGAAGCCGCCAATCCGAAATTCCTGCGTCCCGTCGTGGCGCCCGAGGTCGATCCGGGCCAGGCCATCACCTTCGGCGCGGACCGCCCGCTGCTGCTCGACGCGGGCCGCGAGCTTTCGCCCGTCACCATCGCCTATATGACCTATGGCGAACTCAACGCGCAGAAATCGAACGCGGTTCTCATCTGCCACGCGCTGACGCTCGACCAGTTCGCGGCGAGCCAGCATCCCGTCACCGGCAAGCCCGGCTGGTGGGACACCCTTATCGGCCCCGGCAAACCCATCGATACCAACCGCTTCTTCGTGATCTGCGCCAATGTGGTGGGCGGCTGCATGGGCACGACCGGCCCCGCCTCCATCGATCCCACCACCGGCAAGCCTTACGGCCTGTCCTTCCCCGTCGTCACCATCAAGGACATGGTGCGCGCGCAAGCCATGCTGCTCGATGCGCTCGGTATCGAGCAATTGCTGTGCGTGCTCGGCGGTTCGATGGGCGGCATGCAGGTGCTGCAATGGGCGGCGAGCTATCCCGAACGCGTGCTCTCCGCCATCCCGATTGCGACCGCGGCCAACCATTCCGCGCAGAACATCGCGTTCCACGAAGTGGGTCGCCAGGCGATCATGGCCGATCCCGACTGGAAGGGCGGCGCCTATCAGCTCGAAGGCACGCAGCCGTCGAAAGGCCTGGCGGTGGCACGCATGGCCGCGCACATCACCTATCTTTCGGAAGCGGCCCTGCAGCGCAAGTTCGGACGCAACCTTCAGAACCGCAACGCGATCTCGTTCGGCTTCGGCCCGGATTTCCAGATCGAATCCTATCTGCGCCACCAGGGCATGACCTTCGTCGACCGCTTCGACGCCAATTCCTATCTCTACATCACCCGCGCGATGGATTATTTCGATCTTGCGGAAGATTACGGCGGCGTGCTGGCCGAAGCCTTCCGCGGAACCAAGACGCGCTTCTGCATCGTCTCCTTCACCAGCGACTGGCTGTTCCCCACCGTCGAGAACAAGCATATCGCGCATGCGCTGAACGCAGCCGCCGCCAATGTGAGCTTCGTCGAGATCGACACCGACCGCGGCCATGACGCCTTCCTGCTCGACGAGCCGGAAATGTTCGCAACCGTGCGCGGCTTCATCAATTCCGTCGCGGCGAGCCACGGCGTGAAATGAGCAACGGACTGCGCCCCGATCTCGCCGCGATCGCCGAAGTCATTCCACAAGGCGCGCGTGTGCTCGACATCGGCTGCGGCGACGGCGCGCTGCTCGAACATCTGGCGGCGACCAAGAATGTCGATGGGCGCGGCCTCGAACTGTCGCAGCACAACGTCAATGCCTGCGTGGCGCGCGGGCTTTCGGTGGTGCAGGGCGACGCCGATACCGATCTCGGCGATTATCCCGCGCAGATCTTCGATGTGGCGATCCTGAGCCAGACCATACAGGCCACGCGCTCGCCCAAGACCGTGCTCGCGGCCCTTTTGCGCATCGGCAAGCTGACGGCCGTCTCGTTTCCGAATTTCGGGCACTGGCGCATCAGGCTGTCGCTGCTTGCGAACGGTCGCATGCCGCAGACGAGAACACTCGGCTACACTTGGCACGAAACGCCCAACATCCACCTGTGCACCATCGCCGATTTCGTGGCGCTGACCGAAGAAGTGGGCGGCGTGGTGCAAAGCGCGCTCGCGCTCAGGAAGGATGGGCACACGCAAGCGATGCAGGTGCATGCCTGGGGCCCCAACCTTCTGGCCGAGGGCGCGATCTTCTTCTTGAGATCGAAGAACGCGCCCTCGACGTGAGGCTTAGAGCGTTTTCCGCCGAAGTGGCTACCGGTTCGGCGTAAGAAAGAGCGACAATTAAAGACTCTAGTGCGCCGAAGCCGTGGCGCTGCCGCCGATGGCCTTCAATGCGGCTTCGTAATGCGACATGCCGGCTTTGTAGAAGCCCTTCATGCAGAGGTCGGAGCCGGCCTTCAGCTCTTGTTCTGCTGTGTCATGCGCCGAACCGCTCTGATGGGTGTAGAGCGCGTCTTTCACCTGCTTCGACATCTTCAGACAGTTGAGCGACGTTGCCGGTTCGCTCGCCATCGCATTGGTGCCGAACGCGGCGATACCACCGGCGACGAGTATGGCGCTTGCGATCTTGTAAATGGACATGGACTCCCTCCGTCTTTACTCGCGGTCATCCGGCAATTTCGCCGGTACACTGGAGATAGTCGCGCGCACGAAAGAAGAAAGGGCACATCCGCGTGATCGGGTCACTTCGTCGTGAAGCGCAGTTGACGTGGCGCGTTCAAGACGCATGGAATGGGGATGTGATGAGCGTTGCGCCGGGCGCACATCTTCTATGCGCGGTGCCTATCGCTTCACACCAGTGTGAGCGCGCCAAAAATCCTTAACAAAAAAGAAAATCCTTAACAAAAGAAACGGCACCGGCGCCGATGCGTGACGTAGCCGTCAACACTGTCGCTGGCCTATAGGCAGGATGAATTGTCGGTAACGCTCACGCCCGCGCGAGCAGGCTCTTGCGGTCGGAGACCAGCACCGGTGTCGCGGCGAACAGCGACTTGGACGAATCCACCAGATGCACGCCTGCGAGGCGCGGCCACAACACCTGCCCCACGCGCTCCCAACCCGTGCCGTTGCCGATGAAGCGGCGCGATTTCATCGGCGGAAAGTAGAGCGCGCTTTCCCAGCGCTGCGGCGCGAACATGGATTCGCGCAGCAGCATGTCCAACTGCCCGCGCAAGTAAGGCCGCCCATAGGCGAAGGGCGAGCGCTCGGCCTGCGCCCAAAGGCTCGCGCGGTTGGGCACCACCAGCAGCAGGCGGCCCTCTGGCGCCATCACCCGCCAGATCTGCCGCATCAGCGGACGCGCGGACTCCGCGCTTTCGAGACCGTGCACCATGATCACCATGTCGAAGGTCTCGTCGGCGAAGGGCAGCGACAGCTCTTCGCCCAACGCACATAGCGGGCGGCCGGACGGCCACGCCACCACGCCCTGCTGTGCGGGCATCATCGCCACCACGCGATGGGCCTCGGTCAGAAGCGTGCGCAGATAGGGAACGGCGAAGCCGAAACCCAGCACATTGGTCGGCCGCCGCGCGGGCGTCATCATGCGCAAACGGCGATAGATCATCCGCCGGGCGATCTGGCCGACCGGGCTTTCATAGAAATCGGCGAGCTTGCGGGCATTCAGATGCATGTGACCGGCCGAATCCATGACACTGCCCAATACACCGGCGGTCCCTGCGTTGTTAAGCTGGCCCTCTAAAGGAGCACAAGATGAGCCTGACCGTCACCCTGGTTCCCTGTCTGAAAGACAATTACGCCTACCTGCTGGCCGACCGCGATGCCGGGCTGTGCGCGGTGGTCGACCCCTCCGAGCCGGGGCCGGTGAAGGCCGTCCTCGCCAAATCGGGCCTGAAGCTCACCCACATCCTCAACACCCACCACCACTGGGATCACACCGGCGGCAACGAGGCCCTGAAGGCCGAGTTCGGCGCCATAGTCGTCGGCCCCGGCAAGGACCGCGACCGCATCCCCGGCATCGACGAAGGCGTGAGCGAGGACACCGGCTGGACCTTCGGCCCGCACCGTGCCCGCATCCTCGAAGTGCCTGCCCACACGAAGGGCGCCATCACCTTCGTCTTCGGCGACATCGCCTTCACCGGCGACACGCTGTTCGCGATGGGCTGCGGCCGCCTCTTCGAAGGCGATCCGCCCATGATGTGGAACAGCCTGTCGAAACTGATGACGTTACCCGACGACACCAGAATCTATTGCGGCCACGAATACACGCTGAGCAACGGCCGCTTCGCGCTCACCCTCGAACCCAACAACGCGACCCTGAAGGCGCGCATGCGCGAGGTGGAAGCCGCACGCGCGAAAAACGAACCGACCGTTCCCTCGACGATGGAATTGGAAAAGAAGACCAATCCCTTCCTGCGTCCCAACTCGCCCGAACTGCGCCGCTCGCTCGGCATGGAAAACGCAAGCGACGTGGAGGTGTTCGGAGAAACGCGGAAGAGAAAGGATTCTTTCTGATTCTTTTCACTGTCATGGCCCGCGAATGCGGGCCACCCAGTTGAATTCTGGAAAAGCGGTGGAGAAACATCTCTGATTAAATTTCCACCCAGATGAGCAACACAACCTGGGTGGCCCGCATTCGCAGGCCATGACGATGTTAAAATTGAGCGAATTCTAGCGCGGTGCGACAGTTTCGAATTTTCCGCTCTTGGGATCGAGCAGTTCGAGCTTGCCGTCGGCGATGCCGAAACGCATGCCGACCAGCGAAAGCTTTCCCGCGTTGACCCGTTCGGCGATGAAGGGAAAGGTCATCAGCCGTTCGAGCGACAGCTTGACCGTCTCGCGCTCGAAATCGGGCTGGTCGCGATCGTGACATTTTTCTGCCGCCGGTTCGAGCAGCCTGATCCACGAACCGAGGAATGGGGTGTCCGCGGCCGCCTTCATGTCGCGCGCGGCCGCCACGCCGCCGCATTGGGCATGGCCCATCACCAGGATGTATCTGACGTTGAGCTGCAGCACGGCAAAGGCGATGGCCGAACTGGTGCCGTGATAGCCGCCGCCCTCTTCATAAGGCGGCACGATGGCGGCGACATTGCGGATGACGAACAATTCGCCTGGCCCTGCGCCGAAGATGGTGGCGGGATCGGCGCGGCTGTCGCTGCAGGCGATGACGAGATAGTCGGGATTCTGCCCCTTCTTGGAAAGTTCAGCGTAATGGGCGTGCTCTTCCGGCCAGCGATTGGCCATGAAGTCGCGATAGCCCCGGATCAGCCTGTCCATCTCTCCACCTCCTGAGGGGTTCGCTACAGAAACGCCGCGGCCGTGTCGAGGGTCTTTTCGTTGCGGCCGCAAACACGCGGGCTTATCGTCGCGGCCCATGTCCGACATCCAGTTCAAGCCCGCCTGGCTCCGCGCCGATGCCGCCATCGAACGCGACGCGCTCGCCTTCTGGGACGCCAACAACCTGATGCCGCAAAACGCGGTACCAGCCGCGCGTCTGCGCGAATTGTGCACGGCGGCGTATGACGGCGACCGCCTGATTGCGGTTTCCACCGCTAAGCTCACCGAGGTCGCGTTCCTCAAGAGCCGCCTTGCGATGTGGCGCTGCGCCATCGCGCCCGACCGGCGCGGCCAGCATCTCTCCACCGAAATGGGCCGCTATTCGCGGGACGTGCTCGAAGAATGGTCACGCGCGAATCCGAACGAGCGCGTGATGGGCATGGGCACCACGATCCAGACGACCAATCTCGACGAAAAGAAAAAACGTCCGATCTGGAAAGCCAGCGGATTGGTGTTCGTCGGCTACTCCGGACAAGACCAGCAGATTCGCGTGGCGTGGTTCGATCACGCCGAAATCGAATAAAGATTCTTGCCCTCCCTTGAGGGAGGGTGAATTAACGGGTGAATTCCATCGCGATCGCCGCGAAATGCAGCACAGCGGCGGCCAGCACGAAACCATGCCAGATCGCCTTGTGGAACGGGATGCGTTCGATCAGATAGAACGCGACGCCGGCCGAATAGATGAGACCGCCCGCCATCAGCAGCCAGAAATCGATAGAAGCAAGCGACGTCGACAGCGGTTTGATCGCGGTGACGATCAGCCAACCCATCGCCAGATAAAGAACGATGCTCACCTTCTCGAAGCGGCGCGGAAAAAGCATCTTCAGTCCCACGCCGAACGCCGCCGCGCTCCAGACGAGCGAAAGGATCACATCGCCCACCGGATAACCCAGCCGCGCGGCCGCAAACGGCGTATAGGTGGCCGCGATCATCACGAAAATCGCCGAATGATCGAAGCGCCTGAGGATTTCCTTGAGCGTACCGTTGGGCGCGAGATTGTAAGCCGCCGAAGCGGTGATCATCGCCAGCAGCCCCGCGCAATAGACCGACACCGCCGCGACCGTGACGAACCCGCTCACATTTGACAGCAGCCAGCCCGTCGCCGAAACCGCGAACGCAATCCCCAGCACATGGATCACCGTATCGGCCAGATGCTCGTGCCGGGAGTACAGACGGATCGCTTCCTGGGACAGCGTGGCATTCATGGGGGAACGATAGCGAAAAATCGTGGCGAAAACTTAGCCAATTCGCTCCCAGGGTTAAACAGGTTTCACAGATTTTTCAGCCGCCCGGATAGGCTTGCGGGCCCGCCCGCATCGCATAGACGAAGCCGTCATTGTCGCCGAAATAGATAGTTCCGTCCGCGATCCACGGCGTAGACAGCACCCGGTCTTCGGTGAGCGTGTAGCCAACGATTTTTCCCGTCTCCGCCTCCATCGCGAACACGCTGCCGCCCATGGTGGCCAGATAGAGTTTCCCGTTCGCGATCACGGGCGATGAAAACACCAGATTGTCGAGCGGCGTGGTCCAGAGAAGTTTGCCGCTTTTGAGATTATAAGCGAACGCCGCACGCCCATCGGCGCTGCCGGTATAGACGCGGCCCTTATCGACAGCGGGCGTCGAAGGCACCCAGGAATTCTTCACCGATTGGTGCCACGCCTCGCGCCCCGTCTTCGCGTCGAGCGCATAGAGATTGTAGTCGCGCGCACCGAACAGCACGAGACCGTCGGCAATCGTGGGCGACGACTGGATGCTGCCTTCCGGAAAAACCTTGTTGCCAAGCGTTTTGAACGACCAGAGAAGTTTTCCCGTTTCGCGGTCGAGCGCATACATCCGCCCGTCGAAACTCCCGGCATAGATCGTCTTGCCGTCGCTTGCGGGCGAAGAGCGCACGCGGCCCTGCGTGGCGAACGTCCACAACACGGCGCCCGTCCCGGCATCGAGCGCATAGATCTTTCCGTCCCCGCTGCCGACGAACACGCGCCCGCCGTCGAGCAGGGGCGACGAGGCCCAATAGTCCCAATCCTCGACCATGCGGAATCCCGCCATCGCATCGAACGGCAGGTCGCCGCCGGTCGCGCGACGCCACAACTCATGCCCGTTCAAATCGAGCGCGTAGATCGTGTTGGCGTCGGTTCCGAAAAAGACCCGGCCGCCGCCGACCGCCGCCGTCGAGGTGATCGGGGCGTCTGCCTGGAATTCCCATTTGCGCGCCCCG
>Ga0070661_100001340_pt1 | contig 17226 bp, 14 predicted proteins | sample KBSC43metaG_FD_64663 | JGI IMG/M metagenome (GOLD analysis project Ga0070661, IMG submission 64663) | Corn rhizosphere microbial communities from Kellogg Biological Station, Michigan, USA - KBS C4-3 metaG | ecosystem: Host-associated > Plants > Roots > Rhizosphere > Soil ... | reverse complement strand
GTGATCGGTCCCAACGGCGCCGGCAAGACCACGCTGTTCAACGTGATCACCGGCGTCCTGCCTCCGACCGCGGGATCGGTCGCGCTGGAGGGCCGCGACATCACCGGCTGGCGCGCGGATCGCGTCACCCACGCCGGCATCGCCCGCACCTTCCAGCAGGTCCGCCTCTTCCGGGGCATGAACGCGCTGGAGAACGTGATGGTGGGCCGGCACACCCGCACCCGCGGCGGCTTCGGGGCGGCCCTCGTCCGGCCCCTGGGGGGTAGATACCGCGAGCGCGGCGAGGAGGCCGAGACGCGCCGGCGGGCCCGGGAGCTGCTGGAGCTGGTGGGCCTCGGCCGGCGGGCCGGGACCTGGGCCGGCGACCTCACTCTCGTGGAGCAGCGACGCCTCGAGGTCGCCCGGGCCCTGGCCAGCGATCCGCGCCTCCTGCTCCTCGACGAGCCGGCCGGCGGGATGACCCCGGTCGAGGTGGAGGACCTGAACCAGCTCATCCGGAAGATCCGGGAGTCCGGGGTGACCGTGGTCCTGGTCGAGCACCACGTGCGCCTGGTCATGCGCGTCTCGGACGTGGTCACGGTGCTGGACGCGGGACGGGTGATCGCCACCGGCCCGCCCGACCGGGTTCGCCGCGACCCGCGGGTGATCGCGGCCTACCTGGGACGCGAGGCATGAGCTGGCTCGAGATCCGCGACGTATCGGTGGCCTACGGAGTCGTCCGCGCGCTGGACGGCGTGAGCCTCTCCGTCGCGGAGGGCGAGATCGTGGCCCTGGTGGGCTCGAACTGCGCCGGCAAGAGCACGCTGATGAAGGCGATCATGGGCGTGGTGCGGCCGGCCCGCGGCTCGATCACGTTCGCGGGCGCTTCGCTCGGAGGGCTGGCGGTGGAGGAGGTCGTGCGCCGCGGCGTGGTCCTGGTGCCCGAGGGACGCGGCATCCTCGGCTCCCTCACGGTGCGGGAGAACCTGCGGCTCGGGGCGTACCAGCGGCGCGACGCGCGCATCGGCACGGACCTCGATCACGTCGCGGCGCGCTTCCCGATCCTGCGGCAGCGGCTCGGGCAGAGGGCGGGCTCGCTCTCCGGCGGCGAGCAGCAGATGCTGGCCATCGGGCGCGCCCTCATGGCGCGGCCGCGGCTGCTCCTGCTCGACGAGCCGTCGCTCGGCCTGGCGCCGGTGATCATCGCGAGCATCTTCGACATCATCGCGTCGCTCGCCCGCGACGGGGTCACCGTCCTGCTGGTCGAGCAGAACGCGGCCGAGGCGCTTCGCCTCGCCCACCGCGCCTACGTGCTCGAGACCGGACGGGTGGTGCTGGAGGGCAAGGCCTCGGACCTGCTGCGGCACGAGCGCGTGCGCGAGGCCTATCTGGGCGCGTGACGCGGCCCACGGAGGAATCCCCATGAACCCGACCGAGATGCGATCGCTCATTCCCGCGCTGGGGCTGCCCGAGTACTGGTACCCGGCCCTGTCCGAGTCGTCGGTGCCCCGCAATCAGCCCGCCGGCCTCAAGATCATGGGCGAGGAAATCGCCTTCTTCCGCGACAAGGACGGGACGGTCACCGCGATCGGCGACGTGTGCCCGCACCGCGGCGGATCGCTGCGGCGCGGCGACTGCCACTACCCCGGCACCATCGCCTGCCCGTACCACGGCTGGGTGTTCGACGCGCGGGGCGAGTGCGTGGCCGTCCTCTCCGAGGGGCCGGACAGCCGGATCCCGGGCAAGGTGCGCGGCCGCATCTTCCCCACCCGGACGCTGAAGGGCATGGTGTTCGTCTGGATGGGCAAGGGCGCGCCGGCGCCGATCGAGGAGGACGTGCCGCCCGAGTTCTTCGAGGGCGACGACACGCTGGTGATGTCCGCCACCCGCTACTGGCCGGTGAACTGGCGGGTCGCGCTCGAGAACGCGCTCGACTCCCACGTCATGTACGTGCACCGCAACGCGCTGCTGCAGCTGATGGAGCCCATCTTGCAGTTCGGGCCGGCCGGCTACCGGCCGCGCATCGTCAACCGCCGGGCCGCGCTGGGCTTCATCCCCGACGACGAGGCGCCGCGGCCGGCCCGCGAGTACTACCCCGGCGTCGACGGGCACTGGCCTAAGACGCAGTGGCGGCGGCTCTGGTTGTGGGCCTTCGCCTGGCGCCTGCGCCGTCGGGTCACGCGCCGGCCGTTCAACCCCGACGAGGAATGGGGCATGCACACCTTCATCGACGGCAAGCGCGTGCGCTCGGGCGGGCACCACCTGCCCAGCATGTTCCGCTTCGACTTCGGCACCCACATGTACACGCGGGCCTGCGTGCCGGTCGACGATCGGCTCACGCGGGTCATCTACTACCACGCGATCCGGCGCCGGACCGCGATCGGCCGGGCCCTCGCCCGGCTGTTCTTCGTCACCTTCCAGAACTGGGCGATGAACGCCAACTTCTCCGACCAGGACTACCGGGTGATGGCCCCCCAGCGCTACGACACGCCCGAGAAGCTCTCCGGCACCGACGCCGAGGTGATCGCGTGGCGACGCCTGCTGCTCAGCGCGCGAGGCATGCCGGCCCGGGGGGACCTGGAAGCGATCGACGACCTGGGCGACGAGAGCGTGGCCGGCCTCCGGCCCGGCGCGAGACCGCGGTGAGCGCGGCAGGCGTGGACACGTCCATGGACGAGACCACCGTCCCGATCGTGCGGGTCCCGCCCGCTCCGCGGCAGAAGAAGTGGCTCGACCGCGCGCTGGGGCAGGTGGACGATCGGGCGCTGCTCCAGCTCGCCACGCGGATGATCGAGATCCCGAGCCCGACCGGTGGCGAGGGGCCGCTGGCCCGCTACCTGGAGGAGGAGCTGCGCGGGCGCGGCTTCGCCACCACCTACCAGGAGATCACCGAGCAGCGGGGCAACACGATCGCGCGGCTCGGCGGCGACGGCACCGGGGCCGACCTGATGCTGTACGGCCACCTCGACACCACCTTCACCGGCGACGCGCGCGAGGACTATCCGTGCGTGGGGCCGGTCGACCGGCCGGACCTCCGACCGCAGGCGGTGCTGCGCGACGGGCTCCTCACCGGCCTCGGCATCTCGAACCCCAAGGGCGGCGCCGCCTGCGCCATCGCGGCCGCCGACGCCGTGCGGCGGGCCGGCGTGCCCCTCCGGGGCGACCTGGTGCTGGCCCTCGTGGTGGGCGGCATCCACAAGCGGCCGACCGCCGGCCTCCACCGCGACTTCCGGGGCCCGGCCTACCAGGGCTTCGGCATCGGCTGCGAGTACATGCTCAAGCACGGCATCCGCGCCGACCTCGCGATCAGCACCAAGCCCGGCTACGCGGTGGTGTGGGAGGAGCCCGGCCAGTGCTGGTTCACGGTGCGCGTGAAGGGCTCCCTCTGCTACTCGGGCATGCGCCAGTTCCAGGGCACCCGCAACCCCCTGGTGGACGCGGCGCGCCTGGTCGAGGCGCTCGAGGCCTGGTTCCCCGACTACACCAAGCGGCACCGCCGCGGCCAGCTCGCGCCCCAGGCCGCGGTCGGCGCCATCGAGGGCGGCTGGCCGTTCAAGCCCGAGTTCATCCCGGGGGTGTGCCACGTCTACGTCGACATGCGCACGAACCCGCACCAGACCATGCTCTCGGTCAAGCGTGAGTTCGCCGAGTTCATGGCCGGCTTCCGGCAGGCGCGCCCGGAGGTCGATCTCGACTGGGAGATGACGCTCTCGGTGCCCGGGTCGCGCACCGACCCGCAGAGCTGGATCATCCAGAGCTGCCTGCGGGCGTGGGAGGCGGTGGAGGGCCGCCCGCACGCGTTCGTCCGCCAGCAGAGCGGCACCACCGACGGCAACGTGCTGCGCAACGCGGGCATCGCCACCGCGCGCTTCGGCCTGCCCGGGCTGATGAACCCGGAGGCGGGCTGGCCGCCGAGCTTCGACGCCTGCCGCGTGGAGTCGATGGAGCGCCTCACCCGCGCCTACGTGCACGCCATCGTCGACACGTGCACGCGCCCGCGCGAGGAGGTCACCCCCGCCTGAACGGCGGCAGAAGGCCCACGTCCCACGTCCGCCCGAAACTAGGCTAGGATGCCCTGGGCATCCCGTCCCCCCCGGACATCGACCCAGGAGGCGCAACGTACCATGGCCGAGAGCGCAACGATCCTGATCCCCGACATCAGCGGCTACACCGAGTTCCTGACCAAGACCGAGCTCGTGCACAGCTCCCACATCATCAACGAGCTGCTCGAGGCGATCCTCGCCGCCAACGACAACGACTTCGTGCTCTCCGAGGTCGAAGGCGACGCGCTCCTGCTCTATCGCAAGGGCACGCCGATCGAAGCCGACGCGCTCGTCCGGCAGTGCGTGGGCATGTTCGAGAGCTTCCACAAGCAGATCAAGATCATCGAGCGGGACTCGCTCTGCCAGTGCGGCGCCTGCAAGACCGCCTCGAACCTGAGCCTCAAATTCATCGCCCATCACGGCACGGTCCAGGAGATCAAGGTGATGCAGTTCACGAAGTGCTCGGGCCTCGACATGGTCGTCGCCCACCGCCTGCTGAAGAACCGGATTCCATCGGACGAGTACATTCTCGTGACGCCCTCCTGCTTCGAGGTCGCGAGCCTGGAACAGGCGCCGGGCGCTCTCGCGTGGGAGCGATCGAGCGAAGAGTACCCCGCCATCGGGACGGTCCAGTACCAGCATGCTCCGCTCGCCGGGGTCAGGAAGACCATCCCGGACCCCGCCCCGCGACCCAGCCCGGTGATCGAGACCGGCCGCCATTCCGTGGCGGTGGAGATCGACGCGCCGATGCTGCCGGTCTACCAGCTGGTGATCGATCTCGACCAGCGACCTCGCTGGCTCTCCGCCGTCGAGCGGGTCGACCGCCCCGCGACCACGGAGCGGATCGGCCTGCGGCACACCTGCATCTTCCATGGCCTCACCGTCGAGTGGCGCTCGGTCAAGAGCGAGATCGGAGACGACGAGATCACGTATGTCGAGGACGGCCGGATCATCGACAAGGACCTGCCCGCGCGGGCCTCGTTCGTCCTGAAGCGCCTCGGGGAGCGCAAGACGTCCCTGCAGTTCAGCGCGAAGTGGCTGAGCGACCCCGAGCCGCCGCGTGAGATGACCAACGCGGTCCTCGCGGACTACAAGCTGGGGCTCGAGGCGATCAAGACGCTCTGCGAGGCCGGCTAGGGTCGCCGCGGGCCGCCATGTCGACCCCTTCGGTTACCTTCGCGGGTCTGCCGAGCGCCGCGCTCGCGCGACCCGGCCAGATCGGGGTGCTCGGCATCGACCACGCGACCCCGTACGACCCGGGCAAGCCCAGTCATTCCGCCGGGGCGCCCGCCGCGATTCGCGCGGCGCTCACCGGGTACAACCGGCTCCCCGACCACTACGACTTCGACCTCGGCGGCCTGCGACCCGACGGCGCGGTCGATTGTGGTGACGTGCCCGGCGATCCCACCGATCCTCCGGGCAACCGCGAAGCGATCACGGCCGCCGTGCGCGCGCTGGTCGACGCCGACGCCATCCCGCTCGTGCTCGGCGGCGACGACTCCGTCCCGATCCCGATGTTCCGCGCATTCGAGGGGCGCGGACCGCTGACCGTCGTGCAGATCGACGCCCATCTCGACTGGCGCGACGAGGTCCGCGGCGAGCGGTACGGCTGGAGCAGCCCGATGCGCCGCGCGTCGGAGATGCCGTGGATCCGCCGCATGGTCCAGGTGGGCCTGCGGGGGGTCGGCAGCGCCCGCGCGCAGGAGGTCGCGGATGCCCGGGCGTGGGGATCGCGGCTGGTTCCGGTGGCGGAGGTCCACCGACACGGCATGGCACGCGTTCTGGATCTGGTGGAGGCCGACGCCGATTGCCTGGTGACGCTCGACTGCGACGGAATGGACCCGTCGATCCTCCCGGCGGTGGCCGCGCCCGTGCCGGGCGGGCTCCTCTACTGGCAGGTGCTCGACCTGCTCGGCGGGCTCGCCGCGAAGTGCCGCATCGTGGGCTTCGATCTCGTCGAGCTCATGCCGGCGCGGGACACCACCGGCATCTCGGCGCTGACCGCGGCCCGGCTCGCGTGCAACGCGATCGCCGCGATCGCGACGTCGCGGCACCGGGGGTAGGGCCCTCGCGGGGTCGCCGGCCAGGGCCCGGATCCGGCGCCTGCCCCGCGGCAGGTCGGTTCACGCCGACTGCGGGATCGAGCGCAGGCGCGAGGGCAACGGCGGCAGGAACAGCCCGATCGCGCCGGCGCCGAGGCCGATGACGAACGAGCCGATATAGAGCCAGCCGTACGTGCCGAACTGGTCGAACACCCAGCCGCCCATCGCCGGCCCGAGAGCCATGCCGACGCTGGAGACCAGGGTGGCGGCTCCGAACACCCTCCCCATGATGTGCATCGGGAAATACCCGCGCGCGATCACGGCGTAGAGCGGCATGACGCCGGCGTAGCTCATGCCGAAGACGGCGGCCACGGCATAGAATTCGCCGACCTGGCGGGCGAAGAAATAGGCGCCGGCGGCGACCGCCTGGATCAGCAGCCCCGTCACCAGCGCCCGCTTGGCGCCGAACCGGTCCCCCGCCAGCCCGAAGACCAGCCGGCCGAACAGCCCCGCCAGGCCCTCCATGCTGTAGATCGTCACCGCCACGCCGGGCGCCAGCCCGCAGGCGATGGCGTAGCTGATGGTGTGGAAGATCGGACCGGAATGCATGGCGCAGCACGCGAAGAAGGTGGCGGACAGCACGAGGAACTGGGGTGAGCGCAGCGCCTGCCCGACCGTCATGGCGTTCCCTCCGCTGGCCGCCATCGGACCGGGGCCGCTGCCCGCGACCTGTGGTGCCCGCCGCACCAGGAGCGCCGCCGGGATCAGCAGGGCCCAGGCCAGCACCCCGATCGCGAGCTGGGCGGTACGCCAGTCATGGTGCGACAGCAGCCAGCGGGCGAAGGGCGAGATCGTCATCGGCGCGACGCCCATGCCGGCCGAGACCAGCGAGACCGCGAGGCTGCGGTGCTTCTCGAACCAGCCGGTCACGGTGACCATCATGGGCGCGAAGACCGATCCGGCGGCCGCGCCGACCAGGATGCCGTAGACGACCTGGAACTCGATCAGGCTGGTCGCCCGGCTGGCAAGCGCCAGGCCCGCGCCCAGCAGCACCGCGCCCGCGAGCACGACGATCCGGGGGCCGTAGCGATCGGTGAGCGCGCCCCAGAAGAAGCCGCCGACGCCCATGTTGATGAACACCAGGGTCATGGCGAGCGACACCCCGGTGCGCGACCAGCCCGTCGCCTCCGACATCGGTTGCAGGAACACGGCGAGCGAGAACGTCGAGCCCATGGCGACGCAGCCCAAGAGGGCGCCGGCGGCGACGACGACCCAGCCGTAGTGGAGCTTCATGGTCAGGAGCCTCCGAGCCCAAGTGCTGAATGGCCAAGCCAAGAGTTCATGGCGCGCTCACCCTTTCTCCAGACTCACCTGGTAGTCGAACGGGCGATCCCGGAATCGACACATCGGTCCGCCGGATCGACGGAAGGTGGTCACGTCCCGGCCGGCGAGCGCGCAGAGGCCGGGCATCGAGCCGCGACTCCCGGCTCTTCGGTCGGCTAGAACTCCCGCAGGTGCTCCCGCAGGGTCGTGCCCGTGTACTCGGTACGCACCGCGCCCCGCTTCTGGAGCAGCGGGATGACCTTGTCCACGAAGGGCTCGACGTAGCCCGGCCAGATGCCCTGGCGGATGGCGAAGCCGTCGCCCCCCACCGCGTCGATGGTCCGCGCCAGCTCGTCGGCCACCCGCTCCGGCGTGCCGATGTAGGGCTTGGAGTCGATGCTGACCTTGCGGGTGGCGATGTCCCGCAGCGTCGGCGTGCGCCCGGACATGTAGAAGCGATCGAGCTGGCTGCGGATGCCCTGGATGGCCCGCGTCTGGATCGCGGCGGGCAGCGGCTCGTCGAGGTCGTAGGTCGACAGGTCCATCTGGAGCATGGTGGACAGCGACGCCAGCCCCGCTTCCACCGGCGCCTTGGCGTAGAGCTCGTCGGCGCGCCCCTGCGCCGCCTCGTCGGTATCGCCGATGATCGGCTTGGTCAGGAAGAAGACCTTGCACTCGTCCGGGTCGCGTCCCTGCTTCTTCACCCGGGCCTTGAACGCGTCGTAGTACTGCTTCATCTCGTCCACCGTCTCGCGGGAGACGATGATGGCCTCGGCGTGGCGGGCCGCGAAGTCCTGCCCCCGATCCGAGGCGCCGGCCTGGATGATGACGGGACGCCCCTGCGGCGACGGCGCGGCGTTCAGCGGCCCGCGGGAGCGGTAGTACGTCCCCTCGAACTCGATGGGGTGCACCTTCGCGGGATCGGCGAAGGTGTCGGTGCGCGGGTCCATGACCACCGCGTCCGGGTCCCAGCTCGACCAGAGCCGATAGCAGAGCTCCATGTACTCGTCGGCCCGGTCGTACCGCTGGTCGTGGTCGAGCAGCTCCTTGTATCCGAAGTTCAGGGCCTCCTCGACCTTGTAGGACGTCACCACGTTCCAGGCTGCGCGGCCGCGGCTCAGGTGGTCGAGCGTCGTCATGAGGCGGGCCAGCAGGAACGGGGGGTAAAACGTCGTCGACAGCGTGGCCGCGAGGCCGATGCGGCGCGTCACCGCCGCCATGACCGCGATCAGCGGGCCCGGATCGTGGAAGGGCGCGTGCTCAGCGTAGCGCAGATACGCGTCCATGCGCCCCTGATACGTGCTCGGCACCGCGAGGCTGTCCCCGAGCATGATCAGATCGAACTTGGCGCGCTCGAGCGCCACCGCCATGTCCTGCCAGAGCTCCGGCCGCGTCCACTCGTAGCCGCTGGTCCGAGGCCCGGCCCAGCCGTCGAGGCCGAACCCCGCGTGCGGGTTGAACGCGCAGAACCACATCAGGTGCATCTTCGTCATCGCCGGGCTCGTCCTCCGTCGCGGTCCATCGTTGCAGCGCACACTAGCACAACCGGAGTTCCAGCTATACGGGCCGGTGGCGCGTTCGGTGCTCCTAGCGTCGGCCGGCGTCCGAGCGGATACTCCTGCTACCTTTGGATACGCTCCTGACGGCCCTCGATCTCGGCGGCACGTTCGTCTTCGCGCTCAGCGGGGCGACCGCGGGGGTAACTCGCGTTCGGGGTCGGACCGGTTGGAGCGATGTTGCTCGGGATGCTGACCGCGTTCGGGGGCGGTATCGTTCGGGACGTCCTCGTGAGAGACGTTCCGACCGTCCGGCGCACCGAGCCGAGCTCTACGCGGTCGCGGCTCTCATAGGCACGGCCGTCGTGGTGATCGGAAGAAAGCTGGAGTCCCGTCTTTCGCGCCGGTGGTCGCCGGCCCGGTCCTCTGCTTCGGGCTCCGCTTCATGGCGATGCGTCGAGGCTGGCAGCTTCCAATCGCGCGCTCGCCGGTGCGATCGGATCATAGCAAGCTGGCTCAGGCTCGGCGCAGCTTCAGGTTGAACTTGCGGATCTCGAACTGCTGGTTCGGGTTCGGCGTCCAGTCCACGTACTTCTGCAGCCCGTAGTCCTCGTACGGCTGCAGGACCGGGATCCACGGCAGGTTCTCCAGGAAGATCTTCGTGATGTCGCGGTAGGCCTCGCCGCGGAACTTCTCGTCGACGGAGAACCGCGCCGCGTTGCCCAGCTCGTCGAACTTGGCGTCCCGCCAGTAGTCCATCGGCCCGCCCGGTCCCAGGAGACGCCACAGCATGCCGTCCGGATCGCCGAGCGTGGAGGTGGGATCCGACCACCACACTCCCTTGAAGCTCTTCTCACGCCCCTTCTGCGCCCGCACGGAATACTCGATCACCTCGACCTTGACGTTCACCCCGACGTCCTTCCACATGGCGGCCACCGCCTCCGCCATGGCCTTGTCCTGCGACATGTACGCCACGGTGGTCTCGAAGAAGATCTCCTCGCCCTTGTAGCCGGCCTTCTTCAGGCGCTCGCGCGCTTCCTTCGGGTCGTAGGCGAGCGGCGGCAGGGTCGGGTCGAAGTGGTTGTCACCCTTGGCGATGGGTCCGCTGGGCACGATCCCTCGTCCCCGCCACAGCTCCTTCACGATCGCCCCGCGGTCGATGGCGAGCGACAAGGCCTGCTTGACGAGCGGGTTGTCCAGCGGCGGACGTTTGCTGTTCACGCCCAGGACGTAGAGTCCCGCGTAGAGGGCGCCGGTGACCCGGGTCGCCCCGTTGGCGTTGACGCGGTCGGCCTGATCGGGCGGGAGCTGGGTCACGATGTCGACCTCGCCCTTCAGCAGAGCCGCCACCCGCGGCGCCGTCTCGGGAATGGGTCGCATCACCCAGCGGTCCACCTCGATCCGGCCACCCCAGTAGTCGGGGTTGGCGTCGAAGATCGCCCGGTCGTCCTTCACCCAGGACACGAAGCGCACCGGCCCGGTGCCCACCGGCCGAGCGTTGAAGGCCTCGTTGCCCACCGACTCCACGTACTTCCTGGGCACGATCTGCCCGCCGTAGAAGGCGAGGCGCGCGGCGAGGAGCGGGTCCGGCTTCTTGGTGTGGACGACGAGCGTGTACGGGTCGGGGGCTTCGATGTAGTCGATGGTCGTGAGCGCGGTGGCCACCATGGTCTTGGCCGCCGGATCGTACGTCCGCTCGATGCTCCACTTGGCGTCGGCGGAGGTGAACGGGTCCCCGTTGTGGAACTTGACGCCCTGGCGGAGCTTGAACGTCCACACCGTCTGGTTCTGGAGCTTCCACTCGGTGGCGAGCCCCGGATACAGCTTGCCGTCGGGGTGCCGGCTCGTGAGATTGTCGAACAGGTTGAACGACACCCGGATCTCGTTCGAGTTCGTGCTGAAGTGCGGGTCGAACTTCGAGACGTCCCCTCCCTGGGCGGTCACCAGCTCGCGCTTCTGCGTCGTTTGGGCCCAGGCGGGGCCGGGCCCGCCCCGCGGCAGGCTCCCGCCGATCCCGGCCGCCGCCGCACCCGTGAGCAATTCGCGTCGCGTGATCTTCATGGGAGGCACCTCCGCAATGGGATCGGGCACGTACGGTCGTGATACGGCCTCGCGCGAACCCCTGTCAAGTCCCTCGGACGACGGGCCGACCCGGCGCTCAGACGTGCGGCAGCACCCGCTCGCCGAAGAGCCGGATCGCCTCCATGATCTTCTCGTGCGGCGGCCCGCCCGAGTGCGCGTGCCGCAGGCGGAGCAGGAACGTGCTCGCGCCCGTCGCCTTCTGCCAGCGCTGGAACTCTCGAACGCACGTCTCGGGATCTCCCAGGATCAGCCGGTCGGGCGCGAGGTTCTCCAGGGTGAACTGAGAGTCCGCGGAGAGGTTGCGGAACTCGGCGAGGCGGTTGTCCCAGTAGTAGCGGTAGGCGGTCATCACGTGAGGGCCGTACACCGCGTCGGCGTCCGCGCGCGACCGGGCCACCCAGGCGTCCCGCATCTGGACCACCTCGGCGGGCCGTCTCGCCTCGCGCGCCGCCTCCTGGTACACCTGCGCGAGGTGGGTCGCGTTCGCCATCCCGGTGCTGGGGGTGCCGACGAAGCCGTCGGCGATTCGTCCCGCCCGGCGGGCCGCGGCGTCGATGCTGGCCCCGATCCAGAGCGGCGGGCCGCCCTTCTGATAGGGCCGCGGGAGGACCTGCACGTCCTCGAGCGTGTGGTGCTTGCCCCGGAACGAGAAGGGCTCCCCCGCCCAGGCGAGTCGCAAGATCTCGATGCTCTCCTCGAAGCGGCCGGCCCGATCGTCCATGGGCACCGAGAAGGCGCGGAAGTCCGCCGGCTGGTACCCGATGCCCACGCCCAGGATCACCCGCCCCTTGGAGACGAGGTCGAGCGTGATGACGTCCTCGGCCACGCGCACCGGGTGATGGAGCGGCAGCAGGATCACCGAGGTCCCGACCTTCAGCCGGCTGGTCCGGGCCGCGACCGCGGTGGCCACGATCAGGGGCGAGGGCAGGAAGCCATCGCGGTCCTGGTGGTGCTCGCCGAAGAAGCACGAGTCGAAGCCGACGGCCTCGGCGAGCTGGGCCTCGGCGATGACCTCGTCGATGCAGCGGTCGAGGCCCTCTCCCCGGGGTGGATTCGCGATGGAGCTGTAGAGGCCGAATTTCATGGTCACCTCTCCGGTGGATGCTTTCGGTTCGGTCCCGGCCTGGCGTAGTGTACTCCGCTCCGCGGTGAGCGTCCGCCGCCTCCACGCCACCGGGCGCACCGGCTGGTGGCTCCTCATCGGGGTCGTCCTCATCGTGTTCCTCGCGCAGGACGGCCGGCCCGGCTCGAAGCGCCTCGACGGAAATCCCAGGGAAGGCTCCGCCCCACGGATCGCGGCCCCGGCTCCGGGCAAGCCGTGGGCCGCGCCCCCGTCGCCTTGACGGCACCCCCGTCCGCGACGCATGCTGCGCCGGAGGAGGAGAACTCCATGGCGCCAATCGTCACGCCGACCAATGCCACGCTGGGTGCGGTCGTCACCGGGCTCGCGCTCGGCCGGCTGGACGCTCCGACCTGGAAGGTGGTGGAGCAGGCCTTTCTGCGCCACGCGGTCCTGATCTTCCCGGAGCAGCACCTGACCGAGGCGGAGCAGGTCGCGTTCGCCCGCCGCTTCGGCGAGATCGAGCTCCTGGCCCCCAGCGCCGAGCAGAAGGCGGTGGCGATCAGCAACGTGAAGCCGGACGGCACGATCATGGGCGCCGACGAGCATCGGTACAAGGCGCTGCGGGGCAACGAGGGCTGGCACACCGACAGCTCGTACATGCCCCTCGCCGCGAAGGCCTCGTGCCTGTCGGCCCAGGTCGTCCCGTCCGCCGGCGGCGAGACCGAGTGGGCCGACATGCGCGCCGCCTACGACGCCCTGGAGGAGGCGACGCGCCAGCGCATCGCGGGCCTCTCGGCCCATCACTCGCTCTATCACTCGCAGGCCAAGATCGGCCACATCGTCGAGACGGGCGCGGCCTACGGCTACCACACGAAGGGCGCGCCCCTGCGGCCGCTGGTCAAGGTGCATCCGGTCACGGGCCGCCCGGCCCTCTTCATCGGCCGTCACGCCTACGGCGTCCCGGGGCTCGCCGAACCCGCGTCGGAGCAGCTCCTCGCCGACCTCGTCGACTTCGCCTGCCGGCCTCCGCGCACCTACGCCCACTCCTGGCGGCCCGGCGACGTCGTCATCTGGGACAACCGCTGCGTGCTCCACCGGGCGCGGCCCTACGACTACGGCGAGGCGCGCGTCATGCGCCATACCCGCGTGGCGGGCGATCCGGCCACCGAGCTGGCGCCCACCGATCGTGACGCGCACGCCCGCGCGTACGAGCCGTCCAACTCCAATCGATAGCGCGGGAGACGCCGGGAGTCAGCGTCGCAGGCGGTAGCCGGCCGCCTCGCGATCCCAGGTGGCGGCGGTGATCCCGCTCCGGCGCAGCGCCACCTTCTGCACCTTGGCGGTGGGGGTCTTGGGGAGCGCGGCGAAGAACTCCACGTAGCGGGGCACCGCGAAGTGGGGCATGCGCGTCTGGCAGAAGTCGAGTAGCCCCTCGGGGGAGAGCGCCTGCCCCGGCGCGAGGACGACGCACGCCTTGACCTCGTCCTCGCCTCCCGCGATCTCCGAGCGGACCGCGACCGCGGCGGCCTCGGCCACCGCGGGGTGCTCGCTCAGCACGCGCTCGATCTCGTACGAGGAGAGATTCTCGCCGCGCCGCCGGATCGTATCCTTGATGCGGTCCACGAAATAGAAGTATCCGTCCTCGTCCTGGCGCCCGGCGTCGCCGGTGTGGAACCAGAAGTTGCGCCACGCCTCCACCGTCCGGTCCGGCATGGCGTTGTACCCGACCATGAAGCCGAACGGCTCCCGGGGCCGCACCACGATCTCGCCCACGCTGCCCCTCGGGGCCTCCTCGTCGGTCTCGGGGTCCACCACCCGGACCTCGAAGTAGCGGTCGTAGACCCGACCACAGCTGCCCGGGCGGTACGACACGTCGAGCGGCATGTAGAGGGGGATGTTCACCTCCGTCATGCCGTACCCCTCGATGAGCGGCACCCCGAAGCGCTCGCGAAAGACCGGGGCGATCTCCGCCGGCGTGGGCACGGCGCAGATCAGGCGGAGCCGGTGGCGCCGGTCCTCCGCACGCGGCGGCTGGCGATGGATGAACTCCGTCATCACCCCGAGGGTGTTGGTGACGGTCGCCCCGCACGCGCTCACCTCGTCCAGCCAGCGGCTCGCGCTGAACTGAGGCGCGATCACGGCCCGGGCCCCCGCGATGAGCGTGCCGTAGAGCTGCATGCACAGCGCGTTGGCATGGAACAGGGGCATGCAGATGTAGTAGACGTCGTCGGCCGTCACCCGGAGGTTGTCGACGACGCCCTGGCCGAAGAGGTACAGGTGGGCGTGGGGCATCAGCACGCCCTTGGAGGGCCCGGTGGTCCCGGACGTGTACATCATGGCCCCCACGTCCCGATAGCTCACCGGAACGCCCAGCGGGTCGGCGGGCTGACGCACCAGCTCGTCCCAGGACTGGATCGAGATCCGGCGGAGCGGCGGGGCGTCGGGCGGTGCGGGCCCCACGATCACGGCGCGCTCCACGCCGGGCAGGTTGGCCTCGCTCTCGGCAAGGCGCGGCAGGTACTCGCCCGCCATGATCACCGAGCGGGCTCCGGCGTTGTTGAGCACGTGCTCGAGAAAGATGCCCCGGTAGCCGGTATTGACGAACACCGCGACGGCCCCGGCCCGGTAGATGCCGAACGAGGCGTGCAGGATCTCCGGCCCGTTGGGGAGCCATACGCCCACCCGGTCGCCGGGCCCCACCCCCAGGGCCGCCACCCCGCGGCTGACCCGGTGGGCGATCTCATCGGCCTCGGCATAGGTGACGTCGGGGTGGCTCTGGAACGTCAGGAAAGTCCGATGGCCTCGCGCGCGGGCCTGCCTGGCCAGCTCCTCCCCGATCACCCAGCCCGACTTGTCCATACCCTCCTCCCGCCGGGTCGAACTCCCGGGACGGTCCTGGCACTCTACAACAGGGGCCACGTTCTCACCCGAACAGTTCCGCCGGCTCGTGCTTCTTCCGGCCCCCGGTCCCGGTCGCGCCGGATGGCCTATACTGCCGGCATGATCGTCGCCGACGCCGTCGCCGCCAATCTCGCGAAGGCCTCCTGGATCCGTCGAATGTTCGAGGAGGGCGCGCGCCTCAAGCAGGAGCGGGGCGCCGACAAGGTCTTCGACTTCACGCTGGGTAACCCGGAGATCGAGCCGCCCCCGGCGGTGCTGGCCGCGGCCCGCCGGGTGCTGGACAGCCGCGAGCTCCACCTGCACGCCTACATGCCCAATGCGGGCCACCCGCGCGTGCGGGAGGCGGTGGCCGGACGGCTGCGCGCCGCCACCGGGCTGGCGTACACCGCCGGCCACGTCCTCATGACGGTGGGCGCCGGCGCGGCGCTGAACACGGTGCTCAAGGCGCTGCTGAATCCGGGCGACGAGGTGCTCACGGTCGCGCCGTTCTTCGTCGAGTACACCTTCTACGCCGAGAACCACGGGGGCCGGCTGATCGTGGTGCCTCCGAAGTCCGACCTCACGCCGGACGTGGCCCGCCTGGAGGCGTCGATCACGCCGCGCACGCGCGCGATCATCCTGAACTCGCCGAACAATCCGAGTGGCGTCGTCTACCCCGCGTCGACCTACGTCGAGATCGAGGCGGTGCTCGCCCGCGCCGGCCAGCCGATCGTGGTGATCAGCGACGAGCCCTACCGCACGCTCGTCTTCGACGACGTGGTGGTGCCCGAGGTGCCGCCGCTGCTGACCCGCGCGGTGGTCGCCACTTCATGGTCCAAGTCGCTGGCGATCCCGGGCGAGCGCATCGGCTACCTGGCCTTCTCTCCACGGATGCCCGAGGCGGCCGACCTCTTCGAGGCGTGCACCTTCACCAGCCGGGTGCTGGGCTTCGTGAACGCCCCCGCGCTCTGGCAGTGGGTGGTGGCCGAGGTCGGCGACCTCTCGATCGACGTGGCTCCCTACCGGGAGAAGCGCGACCTGATGTACGAGGGCCTCACCCGCATCGGCTACCAGTGCGTGAAGCCGCAGGGCGCCTTCTACGTGTTCCCCCGCACGCCCATCGCGGACGACGTGGCCTTCGTCCGCCGGCTGGCCGAGGAGGGCGTGCTCACCGTCCCCGGCTCCGGATTCGGCATGCCCGGCCACATCCGCATCTCGCTCACCGTCGAACGTGACACGGTGGTTCGCGCGCTGCCCGGATTCGAGCGCGCGTTCCGCAAAGCCCGCTGAGTGAGCCTTCCGGATGACGCCGCGAGGACGTTAGCGGTCACGGCTCCTTCACCCGGAGCGAGTCGAGCAGTCGCCGTCGCGTCTCCGTCTCCGTGGACGTCCCGCCGGCGGCGCGCTCGACCACCATCAGGGTGATGATATACGGCTCCCCGAACGGGACGACGTGGGTTCCGTCGACGGTGGTCGCGCCCTCGGGGGTCGTGTGAGTGGTACGGATGGAGAACGCGATCCCCACGTCGGAGGCTCGCCGCTGTGTCTCGTCGACCACCAGGCGGCTGGCCGAGAGATCGCGCGACATCTTGGCGTAGATCTGACCGAGGGTCCGCCGGATCAGCTCCTCGACCAGCGCGTGGCGATCCGGCCGTCGCTCGAATTCCTCCCGCGTGATCGCCGGCCCGAAGGGGGTCACGATGGCGAGGACGAACGTCGCCCGCGCCGGGCTCCTGGCCGCGAGTCGCACCTCTCCTCCCTCCCCGGGGGTCGGCACCTCCTGCCGCTGCCAGTCGGCCGGGAACCGAAACGTGAACCGGTACTGCGCGTCGGCGTACTCGGTCGTCGAAGCGCCATTCACCGGCCACGCCGCGAGGATCGCCAGCAGCACGGCGCCGCCGAGACTTCGCGCTGGTCCTGGCCGCATGATGCGTGCACTATACTCGACCGCGTGGACCTGGCGGAGCTCCCGGTCCGCGAATTGATCCCGGGCGACGGACAAACGAAAGGGGTTCGTGATGAAGGCACCACGCTCGTACTTCCGCGCTTACCTGGTGGCCCTCCTGCTGCTCGCCGCCGTCCCGGTCGAAGCCGCGGACGTGAAGGACCTGTTCGCGGTCGATCTCGCGGACTACCCGGGCAAGGAGGCTCGCATGCTCGAGGTGTCGTATCCGCCGGGCGCACGAGACATGGTCCATCGGCACAACGCCCACGCGCTCGTCTATGTCCTCGAAGGCGAGATCGTCATGCAGCTGAAAGGCAAGCCGGCCGTCACGCTCAAGGCCGGTCAGACGTTCTACGAAGGGCCCGAAGATGTT
>Ga0070661_100001336_pt1 | contig 17256 bp, 11 predicted proteins | sample KBSC43metaG_FD_64663 | JGI IMG/M metagenome (GOLD analysis project Ga0070661, IMG submission 64663) | Corn rhizosphere microbial communities from Kellogg Biological Station, Michigan, USA - KBS C4-3 metaG | ecosystem: Host-associated > Plants > Roots > Rhizosphere > Soil ... | reverse complement strand
TCCTACGCCGCCTGCCGTCGTCGATGAAATTGCGCGGCAGCACGAGCAAGTGGATCCTGCGGCAATGCGCCCAGTCGTTGCTGCCGCAAGAAGTGCTCACGCGCGGCAAGCAGGGTTTCGCTGTGCCGATTGGCCGCTGGTTTCGCGACAACGTGTTGCCACCGCGGCAACTCGACCACGCGCTCAATGCACCGTTCTGGCAGGGCAAGCTCGCCCAACACCAGGCGCTCGCATCCGACGAACGCGCCTATCTGTGGAGCGACTGGTTTCTCGGCGCTTCTCATTTGAGCCGAAGCGCCGCCGCAACGACATGATGCCCACCGCTGTGGCGCGCCGGCGCACGTTCGCTGCATGAAGCTCGTCCTGGTCAACTATGAATACTCGCCATTGGGCGGAGGTGCGGGTAACGCGACCGCATGCATCGCACGTGCATTGGCGCTGCAGGGACAGGAAGTCACTGTCGTCACCAGTGCGTTCGGGGACTTGCGCGGCACCACGCAGGAAGCGCCGAACCTCACAGTGGCGCGCTTGGCGGCGCGACGTCGGCGCGCAGATCGTTCGAACTACGGCGAGATGCTCAGTTTCGTCGCGGCGGCTGCACGCTTCCTGCCTCGATTTCTGCGCGCCCATGCACCGGACGGCATGATCGTCTTTTTCTCTCTGCCATGTGGACCACTGGGTTGGCTTGCGCGTCACCTCACGGGCACGCCTTACGTCATCTCGCTGCGCGGCAGCGATGTGCCGGGAACCGAGGCAAGTGTCACTACCATGCATCGCTTGCTTGCACCTGTCCGACGCATGGTATTGCGGAATGCGCGCGCCGTGATCGCAAATTCACACGGCCTGTCCCGCTTGTCAGAAACAGCCGATCCGATTCCTACGGCGATGATTCCAAACGGCGTCGATACCGACGTATTTGCGCCCGCTTCGGTTCGTGCTCCGAGCGAAGCGATGCAGTTGCTATATGTCGGGCGCCTCCAATCGCAGAAGAATCTGATCGCCACGCTGGAACAGTTTGCGTTTGCGCGAAGCCACGCAGCCGAGCCGATGCGCTTGGTGCTGGCGGGAGATGGGCCGCAACGCGCGGAGCTTGAAATGAAGGCGCAGACACTTGGTCTGGGTGATGCAGTTCAATGGCTCGGCTGGCTTGATAAGCCCGCTCTGCTGCGGGCCTACCATGAAGCCGACGTGATGTTGAACCCATCTTTGGGCGAAGGCATGCCCAATACGGTCCTTGAAGCCATGGCCTGCGCACTTCCGGTGATCGCCAGCCGTGTCACCGGCAACGATGAGCTCGTAAAGCACGGAGAAACGGGCCTGCTGTTCGATTTGACCGATCCTGGCGCGCTCGGTAAAGCCATCTTGCAACTGGCAAACGAGCCAGCACAGCGCCTGGCAATGGGCGCGCGCGCTCGAGAAATCGTGTGCGCGGATTACTCCTGGGGCTCTACTGCGGCACAATATGCCGCGTTGTTTCAACGGAATTGATAGATGTCGCAACCCGCGTTCGATTTTGGCCAGAACTGGAAAGAATTCTCCGAGAACGCCCTCGACGCAAGTCAGTACGCCGAGGCGCGACAGGATTTCGCCAAGCTGATGGCCGGCATCGACTTGCAAGGGAGTACGGTGCTCGACATCGGATTCGGCCAGGGCCTGGCCTTGCTGTGCGCTGCGCGCGCGGGTGCGCGCATTTTCGGCATCGACATTAACCCCAAGTGTCGCGAGGTTTTTCTAGCCAACAGCCATTTGCTGGAACCCGGCTCACCGCCGGATGCCAAGATCACTGTCGGTTCAATCTTGGACGCCGCTCCGTTGGCGACCGCGCACAGTTGGGCGGAGCAAGGTTTCGACGTTGTCCACTCCTGGGGTGTGCTGCATCACACCGGCTCAATGTGGCGCGCGATAGAAAATGCGATATCGCTAGTTCGCCCTGGCGGACACTTCGTCCTCGCAATTTACAATCGCCACTGGAGCTCTCCCGGCTGGACCCAGATCAAGCGCATTTACGTCAGTGCGCCGCGGGCCGTGCAGAAGTTGCTTATATGGGTTTTCGTTCCGATCATCTACGTTGCCAAGTTTGCAGCGACACGCCGCAATCCGCTGCATAAGGAGCGCGGCATGAATTTCTACTACGACGTTATCGACTGGATTGGTGGCTATCCTTACGAATACGCCAGTCGAAACGAAATCGAGCAGTTTGTCGCGTCAAAAGGCTTCGTGCTCGACAATTTCGTGGCCTGCACCACTCCGATCGGCTGCAATGAGTTCGTATTCAAACGGATCTGAGTTATGCACTCATCCTACTCATCATCGCTTCGCCATAAATCAAATGGATAATCCGCTGATAGCCGAGATCAAGAATACCTTCGGCTCCGGCTATTGGAGCCTATTGCGGCGTTATATCTACTTGACTGCTTACGGTCTGTTCAAATATGTACCCTCACCGATCGGCGACATCCTGCGCGGTGCTTTCCTAAAACTGTTCTTCAAGCGCTTGGCGACGATTTGGATCAAAGAAGGCGGTACTTTTCATTTTCCGGAAAACATTCGCATCGGCGCGTCAGCTTTAAACGAATTCGTCTATCTGAATGGTTATGGAGGTATCGATATCGGCGACATGGTGATGATCGGGTCGGGTACTCAAATTATTTCCGCCGATCACAATTTCGCCGACCTCACACGACCCATGGTCAGTCAAGGTCTGGAAAAGAAGCCCATCGTCATCCACGACGACGTCTTTATCGGATGCGACGTCAAAATTCTGGGCGGAGTTACCGTTCACACAGGAGCGGTGATCGGCGCCGGAAGCGTCGTCACGGCAGATGTCCCGGAAAATGCAATCGTTACCGGCGTGCCGGCGAAGGTTCGCGGGTACCGGAGCGGACCAACGGCGGCACCTCAGTAGCGCTGGACACAAATGAAAAGGAATCTTCTGCTGATCCTGCGCGCACTGACCGGCGTCAGCATCATGATTGCGCTCTTTTGGTACTACGATTTTGGGCAGACGGTGCGTTTAGTTCTTACACTGTCCGGCGGCAGCCTATTGGTAGCCATTGGCTGGTTCGTGTTGAATACCGCAATTTCGATCGGCAAATGGCAGCTCTCGCTGCCAATCCATGTCCGCTTTGCCATGATCGCTCGCAGCTATGTTACCTCCTATTTCTACTCGCTGCTGCCGACAGGTCAGGCCGGAGCAGAACTCGGCAAGATAGCGATGCTTTCGTCTCGTGCGAGCCTTTCGTCGTTGGCCACCTCGGTAGCCTTTGACAAGCTGACGAGCGTGCTCGCTTTATGCCTGGTCGGGACGTTTGCCTGGTTCTTTGCCCCTGTCGAACTCTGGATGGGTCTGCTCGTCGCGACGGGCGTACTTGGTTGCGCGCTGGCCATCGTCTTCGCGCCGACACTGCGCAATCTCGTTCAACGCTGGCCGTTGAGGCTCTGGCTGCCCGTCAAATTTCGTATTGCTGTCGAAGATTTTCTCTGCGCTCTGAGTTCACTGACGCGGCGGCGCGATGTGGTTGCGAAATCGCTATTTCTCGGGTTGGTGAGCCAGTTATGTCTGGTCGGCACGTACCAAGCTCTCGCATCCGCGCTGGGGGTTAACCTGCCCATAGCGGATTTAGCTCTGTTCGTTGTTGTGGCCAATATTGCTACGTTGCTGCCGATATCGGTCGGCGGCATTGGTATTCGTGAAGCAAGCCTTGTCGGCTTGTTGACTTCTGCACATATCTCCGGTGACAAGGCTCTGGCACTGTCTTTGTCGGTCTTTGCAGTATTTCTTCTCGGCGCCGCGGCCGGGGGCGCTATCGAGTTGCACCAGGTCCTGCGCGCAATTCGACATAGACCACAGGACGCATAAATCGCGCATCTGTTCTCGGCGCGCAACGCGCGCTGCACCTCGCACGTCGCAGCCGCGAGTAATACCTTGCTAAAATGGAGTAACTTCGCCAATCGGCATTGGCAGGTGATGCCGATATCGGCTAGCGAGCAGCGGAAAATGTTCGCTCGCATTGAGCAACGGATGTGCGGGATTTTATTGGTGCCGTATTGGGCGATTCTATTCGCTCGCTGTGACAATGTGCTTATTTCTCGCCTCAGGCAAGAGTTTTACGCCGATGATGTCGGCGCTGAACGCTTCGTCACTACAATCGCGGCTGAATCGCGAGTGGAACGAGGGAACCTGTGGAGTCAATTGCAACAATTGAAGACACCACAAGCCATATCGGGAGACTGCTGATGATTCTGACGATGCCGCGCGGACTACTCGGCGGGCTGATAGCGATTTGCGTATTTGGATTGCTGTTCTTTTGGCTTTGCCAAGTGGCCAGCGTCGACATCAACCAGCCGTTGAGTTATCAGGGAGACGTGCTCGAATGGCTGTCGTATTTCGATCACGATTTTGTCGCCAACGATCTCAACACCAGACTGCATGCGCCATTCGAACTCGATCACCCACAGCAAATACGGTATCTCTACAACGCACTGTTTCAATCGAATTCGATCCTGATTTGGCTCGCGCATCTTGCCGGCGGCGATGCCGTGCGCACGTTGAATGTCGCGTACTTGGCCACGTTTTTTCTGGTATTTGCGATAGCGTACTGGGTCTGCAGCCGACTGGCGCTGGACAATCCTTATCGTTTTTGCGCGGCGAGTCTGTATGCGCTCATGCCTTACCATTTCCTGCGCAATCAGCAGCATTTCTCCGAAAGCTGTTATTACCTGACGCCGTTGTTGGCGTTGCTGATTCTACGGTTGTGGTCGGCTCGTCCCATCGCGCATGCGTGGAACGGCGCGCAATGGAAACTCGATTGGCGCGCTCGCTATATATGGATGATTCTCCTGCTGCTAGTCTGTTTCACGTCATTCCATCCTTATCATCAGTTTTTCTTCGCGGTACTGGCGGCTTGTGTTGCGCCGCTAGCCGCCATGTACCGAAACAGTTGGCGCCCCTTGCTGGTTGGGTCGACTCTGGCGCTGGTCGCCATAGCGGTATTGCTCTTCAAGGACGCCGTCCTGCATGCGCTGATAACGCCGGAGCTGGCGCTCTCTGTGAACGGCCAGGCGATCAGCAATTACGGCGACGCCGAACAATATCCACTGAAACTGGCGCAGCTCATGCTGCCGGTTCAAGGGCATCGCTTGCCGTCACTTGCGGCGTTGCGAGCGACCTATGATGCGGCTAATCCGCTGAACAATGAGAACGGCTCGACCACGTTGGGTCTCGTCGGCAGCATCGGCTTGGTCGCTTGCGTAGTCCTGGCATTGCTTCCGACGCAGCGTTTGCGCATGAGTACGCCAGGCAAGATGGGAACGATTGCGCTACTCGCGCTGCTGTTCGCGGTTATGGGCGGCATCAGTTCGCTGATCTCCATCGCGAGTCTAGCCTTGCTCGGTCCTGGTGCCGAACTGACGCAGACTCGCGGCTGGAACCGCATCGTCATATTCATCGGCTTCTTCGCGTATTTCACGGCCTTCTGGCTGCTTCGGAGCGGCATGCAATGGCTCAACAAGCGATTGCCGGTGATCCCCTATCTGCTTCTTGTCTGGCCCGTTACTGCAGCGGTTTTCGCGTTTGCACTCTGGGATCAAGTGCCGTACAAGATCGCACAGGATCGGGACGGGAAATATTTGAGCGACAAGAAATTTTTTGGTCAGATCGAGGCGAGCCTGCCTGCCGAGTCGCGCATCTTTCAATTGCCCTTCCTGGTGCACCATTGGTCTGCCTGGGTGCAGCCTCATGTCTACTATACGGATGGGCTGAGGCCCTTCCTCGCTTCACAGAAACTGCATTTCACCTATGGTGGCGATCTCGGCACGCCGCAGCTGCAATGGTTGCATATTGCGGCGGAGCTTCCGGCCGAGCAGGCTGCGCCTTATCTGTGCAGGAATGATTTTGCTGGAGTGCTTGTACAGCAGAACATGCTCGAGAATCCTGCCGGTTTTCAAAAACCCTGGACATCGTTGCTCGGTGAGCCTCTAACGAGCGACGACCAGAACTATGCCTTCTTCGACCTGCGTGCCTTCTGCGAGGTGCACGCACCGGACCTTATCGACTTGCATGCGCTGAAGACAAAACTCGAGGAGGATGCCCGCAATGGTCGGCACTTCATCCCTGCTGCTTCGTTGGATCATCGCATTGGCCGATACGAGGTCGCAGCGAACCTTCAAAGTATCGGCTGGATGAGCACATCGAATGAGGATGGCTGGCTCGCTTTCGGACCACGCGAACCACTGCGTAGCGGCTCCTATCGAGCCATTTTCAAATTCTCCGGTATCCAGGCGATCAGTGCGCCAGGTTCCGTCAATATGGACATCAACGCATCCGTGTCCGCGCATCCCGTCATCTTGGGTGCCAGACACATCGAGGCAGATGGCGAGCGGCGCCCGGTTTCCGAATCACTGGATTTTCGCGTGACGCGCGAGATGTCGGCTTTTGAATACCGCGTCACCAAACCGCAGGGGGTGGAAGTGCACTTTGACGGAGTGGAAGTGCAGCGCCTCTCCGATTAACTTCACTGCACGATCGCTCGCAGAGTGACATGACTCGATGCTGCCGCACCCTTGACGTTGCCGCTCGCATCGATCACGACGTTGCTGCCCGGCTTCGCGTACGTTTCCACCAACCGATCTGCCAGGCCTACATCGATGCGATAGGTTCCAAAGTACGGTGTTGAGAACTGTATCGTGTACGGCGTGTTCGAAATATAGCCCGAACCCCCATCCACAACCTGGGTCATGATGAAACCAGGGCGCTCCACCGGCGATACCCGAACAACTCGGCCAAATTGGTTGTGCTCACCGTTCGCACCGACAACGGTCACGTTGATGACCTGGTCCGAGCGCGCTCGATTCATCAGAATCTTGGTGTTGCCGGTTCCGGTCTGAATGCCCGTATCCGTGCTGACGTCAGGAAAACGCGCGACGACGTCCATCGTTCCGCTGCCATCGAAATCTGCCAAGGTCTGCAGATCGTTCCACGGCCTCTGCGAATCGGCAGAATAACCATCGTCGTAAAAGAATGTTTGCACATAAGACGACCCGCGATTGAGAAATAGTCGCGGTTGCTGATGCGGTTGTCCGACTTCATCGCACGTTGCATCCAGACCGATCGGGCATCCGCCGCTGAATACGAGATCGGGCCGGCCATCGCCGTCGATATCGGCCGAATTGAGCCCGCCCAGATTGTTGTAACTGCCGCTTGGCATGGCGTCGACTGAGTTGAAGCTGAAGCCGCCGTTCTGGGACAGCAACGGCCCCGCCCAAGGAGACAACACGATCAGATCGAGATTGCCATCATTATTCCAATCGACAAACTTGGCGCCTTCGTCAAACGTCAAACCAAGTCCGCGTTCCGCTGCTTGATCCACGAATATCGGATGGCCAATGCTGGTGGTGCGATTCATGAAAAGATGGCTGCCCGCGTAAAGATCGATGCGGCCGTCGCCGTCGATATCAGCAGCCTCCGCGCCTTCCGGGCGGTAATACGGAGTTATGTTGCGCATTGCCACACCAGCGCTGTCGGCCATGTCCGTGAAATTGCCGTGACCATCGTTCATCAGCAGATTGCAGTGCTCGCTGCCATCGTAAAACGTGTACTTGGGCAGGAACACGTCGAGACTGCCGTCATTGTCGAAATCGGCAACTACGATGGTTTCGCCATAACCGCCAATATTGAGAGCGCTGAATGCCGCATCTTCGACGAATTGGCCGTCGCCGATACCCCAGAACAATAAATCGTGTGATGTCGGATCCGTAAATGGCACGTCGTAAGAGTAGACATTTGCAATCGCATCATCGATGCCGTCGCCGTTGAAATCGGCCAGGAACAGCCCCCGCCAGATGCGCCCGCCCGCGCGTAACGCAGACATTCCCATCGCTGTTTCGGAAAAAAGCGTAAAGCCCCCATGGCAGTCCCCGAGCGCTCCGATGAAATCGACGCAACCGTTGCCGTCGACATCGCTTACTGCCATGGGCCCGACATAGCCAAGGTCTATCTGATCGAATTCGGTTAGGTAAGCTTCGCGACTCGGCGGCGTTTTCTGTCCGAAAGCATTGGCGCTGACGCTGAAATATCGATCGTTGACGTGAGCTGGATCGTTGCGCGAGTAGGTGAAAGATGCCTGGTTAGCCACGTTGAACGCGGCGCCCGAAACCACCGGGTTCGGTTCGGCAGATGCGTAAATCGTATATGAAGATATCGCCGGAATTGCCGGCCAGGCAACGGTCACCTGCCCGTTCACCTGGGTCACGGTTGGCCTATCAACAGGCAATACCCAACCGGCCCCTCCGGCAAAAGGCATATCACGCGACGCGGGAAAACGCACAGCATCGCGCAACGTGACTCCAGCCACATCCCAGATTTCGGTATCGCCTTGGCTGTTCGCGAAAAGAAAATTCCGGTCACCACCGGCGCTGTATTTGCCGACATCGACGAGTTTCCAATCAAGCGGCAAAACACCAACCGCAACTGCCTGATTCGCCTCGTAACCGTTTCGAAAAATCTCGTCGGCTGCAGTCGGGGCAATCAGAGAATCTGTATGCGCGCCGGCGTTGCCCATCAGCGACACGGCTACCGAGCCGTCGGTGCTGCGCCAAACGATGTCTGCTTTCATATCACCATCGAGATCGAGCGTTGCGGCAAACTGCCAAGACGCGGAAATCGACGGATTGAGCGCAAAACTTGAGAGCACGCCGCTGCCGTTGAGCAATATCACATGGTAAACGTTGGCCGCACCGCGCCAGAGAATGTCCGCGTAGCCGTCACCGTTGAAATCATCTACGGCAATGGCGGCGGATCCCGTCGGGATGCTGGCTAGCGTGGTTTGGGTTGCAGTGCAGCCGTTCATCAACCACGCCACGATATGTCCGCCGTTATCCTGCCACAGCACGTCAGATTTACCATCGCCGTTGATGTCGCCAATGCCAACGAACGCAGTATCCGTCGGCACCCCCAGGTTCATTACGCACGACGTCCCGAATTGCCCCTGCGACAGAAACCAGATCACCGCGCCGCCGCTGCTGTTGAGAAAGAGCACCTCGTCAGCGCCGGCACCGTCAAAATTGCCAGTTCCGAGTATCGCCCATGAATTGTTCGGGGCAAGGGTAAGCGGCTGTTCGATGGGTTTTGCCAGGCCTTGCATGAACCAGGCGACGGGCTGGCCGCTGTACCGGCGCCAAAGAAAATCCGTGTTGCCGTCATCATTGAGGTCGGTCCCAGCAATGGCGCTGCCGGAAAACAACGAGACTAAACATGCACACACCAGGCCCAACACCCAAGCGCCCCCATGTCCCCACCTGTTCGAGCCAAAACATTCCACGATCGTTCACTCCGGAAATGGAATCGGAAATAAAAACGGGCCGCAAGCGCCTAGTATACTGGCCGGTAGCGGTGCGTCGTTCGCTCCAAGACTATAATGTCTGCGTAGGCTGCGCGAGCGGGCAATGCACGCGACAAACGTGTTGGCTGTCTTTCGATCCGCTCTGCAATTCCATTCATGAACTGAAGCCCGAAGCAATATGCCCGATTACGAACAAATGCTCGAGGACTACTACACGGAACTCCTCAAAGCGGGTGACGTGTGTATCGACGTGGGAGCTCATGTGGGCCGACACACGTTTCCGATGGCGCGCTGCGTTGTCCCGCACGGACGCGTCTTCGCGTTCGAGCCGCTCCCAGAGATAGTCCGGCAACTGCGCGCGAACGTCGCTGCCACCCCTCAGCTCGGCCAACTCGTTGAAGTCAATGAATGCGCGCTCGCTGAAGAGGCAGGCGAAACGGACTTCACATTCGTGCAGAACAACCCCGGATATTCGGGTCTTCTGCCCCGCCACTACGATACGCCCGTGGTGACCCAGGTCATACGCGTCAGCGTGCATCGTCTTGACGAGATGGCAGAGCGGATGCCTCGCATCCGTTATATCAAGATCGACTGCGAAGGCGGCGAGTTGCGCGTACTGCGCGGCGCTCGCGGCTTGCTTGAACGCGATCGCCCAATCGTGAGTTTCGAAAGCAGCGATGCCGGACTTGGCGAATATGGCTACACCGCGGCCGATATTTTCGATTTTTGGGACGTGCTCGGATATGACGTCCAGTCAATCACGAAACAACCGATGAATCGTGCCGGATACATTACCGCATCGGCGCAACAACATTTCTGGGATTACATCGCCACGCCGCGCGAACGCTAAGCTGTTGTTCGTCGTGCGCTGCTCCCATATCGATGCCTGCCACCGCTTGAGCAAATGAATCGCCGTCGTCCCATGGTGCGCAGCGCAGCATTTCTCGCCGTCGAGCAGCGTTCGGGCGAACGCGGCGGCGCCGAAGCGTTCCATGAAGGTTTTTGTAACGCACTGCGCGATCATGGATGGCTCGTTGACAAGATTCGCATTGTCGTAGATGAATCGACGTTCGACGGCATTCTCGAAGCTTATCTGCGCTGCTATGACCTCGATGTGTCGCAGTACGACCTCGTCATTTCCAGTAAGGCACCTTCCTACGCGGTCCGTCATCCCCGGCACATTTGTTATCTGCTGCATACAATCCGTGTGTTCTACGACATGTTCGATAACGAGTTCCCGGTACACAGCCCGGAGCTGCTCGGTCAGCGCGCGCGAATCCATGAGCTGGACACTCAGCTTCTGTCGCCAAACCGTATCGCGGGATTGTTCACGATTGGCGATGAAAATCGGCGCCGTTTGCGCCTATATAATGCGCTGGATGCCGAAGTGGTCTATCCAGGACTCTTGAGTGAACAATTTCGCGCCGGCGACTTCGGCAATTATCTGTTCTTGCCTGGACGCCTGCATCGCTGGAAACGCATCGGTTTACTGATTGACGCTATGCAACATGTTCAATCGGACGTCGAGCTGCGCATCGCCGGTACCGGTGAGGATTATGAAAAACTTGTCAAACCGGCCATGGCGAATGCGCGCGTCCGGTTTCTCGGTCATCTCGACGACGCGCAATGTGTTGAGCAGTACGCCAATGCTCTCGCCGTTCCATTTATACCATTGCGGGAGGATTACGGTTACGTCACGCTTGAAGCGTTCCGCAGCGGAAAGCCCGTGATCACTTGCACTGACTCAGGCACACCGGCCGATTTCGTCAGCCGAGGTGACGCGGGGCTCGTTGTCGCTCCATCGCCCCAGGCTATTGCAGCCGCCATTGATCGACTCTATGACGACCGCAACGCGGCGCGTGCGATGGGTGAGCGCGGTCGCCTATCGATCGCTTCAGTAACCTGGGAAAACGCAGTAAGGCGGATTATCCGTCACGCCGAAACGACCATATTCAACTGACTGCAGACCGATCCGCAGCTATGCCCCAAGCATGAGACTGAGAAGCGCGCGCGCAGCACTAGAATAGGAATTTTGCGCTGCCCAATTCTGCGCGGCCTGTTCCAGATCCATGCGCAGATCCGCGTTAGAAAGGACTTGCCGGAGAGCTGCACTATATTCGGCAACACTGTCTACGCCGACGACGCGTACCACGCTGGATACCGGCGAAAAAATCTTGGCGGCAGAAACGACCGTCGCGCGCGTCGCCGCCAAGGCACAGTTCACTGCAGCACTGGCGCCCTCATCGATCGACGGCGCGTACGGCAGAAAAACAACATCACATCTGCGCAGCCCGGAGATGACATGCTCCAATGGTTGGAACGCGGTATCGATATCAATGTGGTCTTCGATGCCCAGGAGTCGTATTTCTTCCAGACACTCGGCGAGGTGTCCCTGCGACTCATCGCCGTCGTAAAGGGCGTGCCATCCGCGATAGCGAATATCTGGGTATTCGCTGCGCAGTTCCGCAACTGTACGAATCGCGGTGAGTACTCCCTTATACGGTCGCAGAAAACCGAAGCCGCCAACGATCGGACCAGGCTCACGCGATGTGCGCTCCGGCGTGCGGCCAACGACAGCGCGTACCGGAAGCGGCCGTTTGTGCGCCTTGTGTTGGAATACCTGCGGGATGCGCGCGTACTCTTCTGCCGCATGCACCATCAACGTGTCGGCAGCTATCGCCAGACGCTCAAAATTCTCGCGCGAGAGTTTCCTGGCGTCGTGGAACTCGATACCGACATGTACGTCGGCGCGATGGAGCCTATAAATGAGCTCTTCGTAGCGTGGGGCCGGCATAAACCCGGTATGGTGCTGGATAAGAACGCAGTCAGGTTGATCCCTCGCGAGCAGGGATTCGATAGTTTCGATATCGATGCCGCTGTACTGCCAGAAGCGGTTGTCCCATGTCCACGCCCGCGCTATTGGAAGAAACATCTCCTCGTGGAATCCGGTCGCGGCATGGCCCTGCATGTGATTGCCGACGATCAGCACCTCAGCGCCCGCTTGTTTCAGCGCCTCTGCCAGATAACTCGCGTGCTGCGCTATGCCACAGGTGATGTTCCAGGTTCCGAGGATCCATATCTTCGGTTGCCGACGTGCAAGAGGTGCCTTGCAAAGCGCTGCATGAGTTCCGCTCAATAGCTGACCCAGTTGCGGCGATATGTGTTCCCACGAGTAGTTCTGGCGGACAAATTCCCGAGCCTGCATAGCAGTGAGATCTGCATCTGCTTGCGCGAACAGTGTGCGTAGCGTCACAGCGAATTGGTCCAGCGCGACAACTTTGACTGGCGGCGGCGCCGAGATCGCGTCACAGATCCCGCGCGCGCCGATTTCGGTAGTCACCACCGGCAAGCCCGCAGCCAAGTAATCGAACATTTTTATGTTCGTGCCTGAGCCGGCGTTCATCGGATTGATGGCGATGTCCGAGGCTTGCAGCAACCGATCGCGATAGAACTCGTCGACCACGCCGATGTTGCGCAGATTGGCAGGCAGCTTTTCGCCGGCGAGCACGTCTCCGGCTCCGCCGATGAGCAAGAATATGAATTCCGGAAGTTCCCTGCACAGCACGTCGGCGATGAAACGCACCGCCTGCTTGTTCGGCGCGTATGCACTGCCCATGAAGGCTGCGACCGGCGCCGCCTGCTCGATATTCAGCCCTGCTCTCGTTTCCGCTCGCGATCCACCCTGGGTAGCGGCGCCTCGTGCGGTGAACGTGCCATTCGGCACGAGGCGCATCTTGCTGTACGGAACGCTGAACAATTTGGCGTACAGATCGATGTCACCGCGCGAACATGCCAGGATCAGGTCCGCGCGTGAACACAGCGCGTGCTCATCCAGAGTTACCTGTTCAACGAGTGCCGCGGCAGGGGCCTTCAGGCCGAGTAGATCAGCCTTCAACACGCTCTCGACATTTTGTGAATCGTAAATTACGAGCTGGTCGGGCAGCAGCTGCGAATGCAGGGGTGGGTACGCCCAGGGATGACTGAAGACGACGACGTCGGCGGCGCGAATCTGCTCGGCCGCTGCTTGTATCCAATGAGGGCTCAACAAGACCTGTGTCGAAAATGCCGCATCGATGACTGTAGCCCCATTGAGGGTCGCTGAAAGCTCTGCGGCGGCGGCATGATGCGCTTCGCTCAGCGGAATACAGATTTCCCGCAACGAGGCAGTAAGAAAGTGGTCCCGCAATGGCTCGCCGGGCCAGTCGTAGCTGCCGAGATAAGTCGTTTGAATATCGGGGCCGAGTGCATGATAGAGGCCGAGCAGGCGCAGACGCCCGCCACCAATCGCCGGCGTTATCGGTTGCATGTCAATGACGACAACGCTCAACCGGCGCGCTTGCACGTTGCTGTGCGCGCTCTCGGCCTGAATGCTGGTTACCGCATTCTCCATTACCAATGCCTAAGCGACTCGCGCTACGATGCTGTAGTCCGGAGCGCACAGGAAGGCCGAACGCAAAAAAGCCAGAGCGCTGCGCAACGCCGGGGAGTCGTCGGGGTCGGGCTCGTCGAACAGTTTGGGTAGCAGGTTGGCATTGACGCGATGTATCTCCACGTCGACGAAACCCCCAGCCTCGACCAGAAATTGTGTCATGACCGGCGGCAGCGGACGCTGGTGCGTCGGATCAGTGTAGAAATTGCAGGCACCGACCATGAGGTTTTCCGGGTTCGGTGTTTCGAAAATGAGCAAGCCGCCGGGCTGGACTACACGGTGTGCCTGTTCGATCAGTTCGATCATCGTATCGAGTGGAACATGCTCGATGAGATGGAACGCGGTGAGGGCGCCAATCGAGCTGTCGGGCTGCTGCCTCAAGTGAGCGATCGCATCGGCGACGATCACGTTCAAGTCGCGTTCGCGACATTGCGCGACCATGTCCGCATTGATGTCGATACCGCTCGCTGCAATCTTGTGCTCACGCAAGAGCTCCAGCCATTCGCCGCGACCGCAACCGATATCGAGCACGCTCGCAGCCAGCTGGCCAACGACCGAATCACGCAACAGCGGCAGGTAGTAGGCCAAACGCTGACGAATGTCTTCTGGCGCACCGCGAAATCGATTTTCAAAAGCCAAATAAAGCGCGGCGAAGCGTGAAGATGGGGGCTGCGCGCCGGCTTGTATTTTCTTCTTCAGCAGTTTCTGCGGCGTACTTTCCAGTGTTGCGGCAGGCTCGCTCAAACGTAACGCATGCTCGTGCACACGTCCTTCGACGCGAGCCAGGCGTTCGGCTAAGCGCTGGCGCAATATCGACGTGCTGGCATGTTCCGCTGACACCTGCTGGTCCAATCCGGCGACACGTTGTTCGAGGCTGAGAATGGCTTCGCGTGCCATCGTCGCGAACTGAGTGGCGCGCTCGTGTGCGTTAGCGTCGAGGTCCGAAAGACGCTTTTCCCACCCGGCGGTTGCTGCCTCCAGCAGCGCCAACCGCGGCAGAGCCCCTTCCGCCACGGCTTGGGTCGTCGCGACTCGGTTCTCTAGGACAGTGGCCCTGTGTGCGGTGCTTGTCTCGAGCGAGCGCAGGGCAGCAGCCACCTGAGTTGCATTGCCTGCGATCGAATCCAAGCGTTGGTCGAGTTGCTCATACGACGCATGCAAGGACGCCAGCCGAGCGTCCTTATCCGACATCTCGGCCCGCAACGCGACTTCCGCCTTCTCGTGCGTGTTGGCGCGGTGTTCAACCGCACTGAGCCGCGATTCCATCATGCCGGCCTGCTCCGCCGCAGCCGTGACCTTGGCCTGGATCCTGGCGTGCTGTGCACCAAGGTCGCCCAAACGCGTGGCCTTTTCGGACAGTCGCGTCGCCTGATCAGCGACGGTTTTTGCCGTGGCTTGCACGACGACAGCCAATTCACGTTCGTTGGCATTCACAACCCGGCTCATGGTCGCGAGTTGGACTTCCATTTCGGCATTGCGCTGATGTTGGTAGCCTTCGAGCGCCTGCAGACTGCGTACGATGCGCGGCAGACGCAGCGCCGCGCTGGCCAGTGCGAGGAAGAAACCGATGAACGGCAGGCGATAAAGACGCTGCACATTATAGGAACTCGCCAAACCGGTGACTGGCACGCCCAAAGCACGCCCTTCGGGCGAGTAGCGCATTCGCCCGAGAATTTCGATTTTGCTGAGATCACCGTTGCGCAACCCTTGCAGAAAATGCGCGGTTCCGGACGGATCGGGCGCGCGTTTGAGCAGACCCAAGTAGGCGGCCTCTATGAAATCGAGGTCGTGCAACGCCAAAAAATCGCCGAGCGCATAGGTCTCGCGCACTTCGAACGTAGCTTTGGGCAGTTGCGGCGACGGCACAACGAGCAGTGTCGGCAGTATCGGCCCGCTTGCACCGGCCGGCGCACGTGCGGCAGGCGGAGCGGAACGGCTCGCAAGTTCGGAACGAATGCGTTCCATCAGCTCGCTGATTTTGCTATCGGTGCTCCGCATCTGAATATGCGATCTGCTCACACGTGCGTTGGAATACCGCCATGATAACTCAGGCCGTTTCGTGCTTTCAGGCAGGAGCCGCAGTGAGACGATCGCCGAACTGCAGGCAATGGACCGAGGGTGCGCACATTCGCGGACACTTCAGCTCGCTTGCCGCGGGGTCCCTTCCACTCCCAATAGGACCCGACTCAATGTTGCCGACATTTCCTGCCATGTTCTGGCGTTGACGATTTTACCATTTTTGGGAGTGACGGATCCGATAAGTTGGGCCAAAACCGTCGCATCGCCGACATCGAAATAGCAAGCCGCGTCACCGGCCAGTTCACGGAATACCGGAATATCGCTCAACAGCAACGGCACGCCGAACGCCCCCGCTTCGGCCACCGGCAGTCCATAGCCTTCTGCCAACGAAGCTTGCACGAACCCGGTCGCATGCTGCATCAGATAGCGCAGGTCGCCATCGCCGACGGTTTCCAGCCACAGCAGGCGTTTGCCCAGTTCGCCATGCGTGCGCAGCGCACTCGCCAGATCCTCGACATTCCAACCCTGTTTGCCGACGATCACCATGACATCATCCGCACCGCGCAGCCAGCGCCGCTCGAATGCAGTGAGAATCGTCGGGTAGTCTTTGCGCGGTTCCAGCGTGCCCACGCTCAGGAACATTCGTTTCGACGACATCCCGCGTACAAGCTCGACAATCTGCTGCGAGGGCTCTTCGTTGCGACCACTCTCCAGGTCGCATCCCAGATGCACAGTGCGCGTCCATGGACGGCGTTCAGCGCCGCAAGATTCGTCCATGAAGTGTTCCAGGTCGGCACGCGTCGCGTCGGAAATGCAGATGAACCCATCACAGCTGGCGATGGCTTGGTCAAGCCAATGTCTGAATGCCGGTAGCACAGTCGGATTGCATGTATGCGGATACAGAACGGGTACCAGGTCGTATACCATCCATAGCACCTCTCCACCGTGGGCCCACACAGCCGCATGCAAATCGGCGAAGCGCTCAGGCATCCACCACGACGAGTCGAGCATGAACAGGACATCGTTATGCTGCACCTGCACGGCTTCGTCCGCTCCGCTCACCATCAGTCCCAGCTGCTCGCGCGCGTATTTGCGTGCGTGGCAGATACCTTCTTTCTGCCGCCAGTAGATCGGACACAGTTCGAATTCGCCGCCTTGCGCTTGGGCGTGCAGACCCACGCAAAAGTTGCGTACGACACGCTGGATGCCTGTGCGCGCATCCAGGCGGATTACTTCGCTGATATCAACGAGGATGCGCCGCTTGCCGCTGCGCGCAACGATGTGCAGCGCCGCTTCCAATGTCAGTAGATCGTGTTCGGATTCCGAGTTCGCCAGTAGCTCGGACCAGAGCGCGATTTCATCCCCGTCCAAGCACAACGATCCGCTCATCGATGAGCTGTGGGTACGGTGTGATTGACGTTTGGTCTCGGCGGCGTCGCGGATACCCGCCAGTGCCAGATCCGCGCAACG
>Ga0070661_100001333_pt1 | contig 17297 bp, 16 predicted proteins | sample KBSC43metaG_FD_64663 | JGI IMG/M metagenome (GOLD analysis project Ga0070661, IMG submission 64663) | Corn rhizosphere microbial communities from Kellogg Biological Station, Michigan, USA - KBS C4-3 metaG | ecosystem: Host-associated > Plants > Roots > Rhizosphere > Soil ... | reverse complement strand
TAGCCGACGCGCGCATCGCCATCCGATCGTACCGCCGGCAGCCGCGATTCACGATCGTTGCTCTCCTCACTCTCGCGCTCGGCATCGGCGGAACGACGGCCATGTTCAGCGTCGTGAACGCTGTCCTCCTTCGCCCGCCACCGTTGCCCGCGCCGGACCGACTGGTTCTCGTGCGCGAGTCGCATGCGAGCGACATCCGCACCAATCCGACCGCGTCCTATCCGGACTACCAGGATCTCCGGTCGAGGCGCGACCTCTTCGCGAGCATGGAAGGGTACGACGGCACGAACGTCACCGTCAGTAACGCGGGTGTGGCCGACATGGTTCGCGGCGCGCGAATCACGTGGGGATTCTTCGACATGCTCGGCGTCCGGCCGGCGCGCGGGCGGTCATTTACCGTCGACGATGACGTCCCAGGCGGAACGAACGCGGTCATCCTCACCGACGGCTTCTGGCGTCGCCGTTTCGGAGCCGCCCCCGACGTGGTCGGACGCACCATGACGATCAACGGAGTTTCCTACGTCATTCGTGGCGTGCTTCCACAGGGATTTTACTTTGCGCCCGCCGGTGACGCCGACCTCTGGCTTCCGATCGACCGCAGCGCGGAGGTGCGGACACAGCGCTTCAACCGCTGGCTGAACCTCGTCGCGCGACTTCGCGACGGTGTTACGGTCGACGTCGCGCGATCCCGCACGGCCGACGTCATGCGTGCGCTCGAGGCGCAGTACCCGGAAACGAATACCGGACGCGGAGCGATCGTCACATCGCTCCACGAGGACGCGGTCGCGGAAATCGGGCGTCCCGTCGTCGTGCTGTTCGGCGCGGTCGCCCTGGTGCTGCTCATCGCCTGCGCGAACGTCGCGAGCCTCACGGTGGCGCGCTCGCTCGAGCGCGCCCGCGAGATCGCCATTCGCGCCGCGATTGGTGCCACACGCGCTCGGATCGTTAGGCAGCTCCTGGTCGAGCACGTCGTGCTCGCACTCGCCGGTGGCGCATTGGGCGCGTGGCTGGCCGCGGCGCTCATCCCGATCCTGTTGGTGAAGATCCCCGACGCGATGTTCGATCGAGCCCCGGCCCTCCGGGTCGTGCAGGTGGACTTCGCGGCGTTCGCCTTTGCCGCTGGCACCGCCGTCCTCACCGCGGTCGCGTTCGGCCTCGCGCCAGCGGTGGTCGCATCAGGCAAGTCCGTGAACGAGACGCTCCGCACAGGCGGGCGCTCCGGCACCGGTCGTGCGCATCACCGGCTTCGCGATTCCATCGTGACCGCGGAGATCGGCATGACGTTCGTGATCCTCGTGGCCGCGATGCTCATGGGGCGCAGCGTTGCCGCACTCCTCGATCTCAATGCCGGATTCACCGCCGAACACGTCGCCACGGTGCGGGTCGCGCTCAGCGGGCCGGCGTATGAGAGCGGTCAACGCCAGCAGCAATTCTTCGAGAACGCACTCGAGCGCGTGCGTGCGCTTCCGGGTGTCGAGGGTGCTGGCGCGATCTCTCAGCCGCCGCTCGGGGGCAGCGGCACGAACTGGTTCCGCATCGATGGCGAACCAGTCCCGGCGCCGAGCGAGCGGCCCGAAGCCAAGCTGCGGGCGGTCGCGGGCGACTACTTCCGCACCCTGCAGATCCCGATTCTTCATGGACGTCCGCTCACGGCGCGCGACGACACGACGTCCGCGTACGCGCTGGTGATCAACGAGTCGCTGGCGCGGCGGCTGTTCGGCTCACCCGTGAGCGCGTTAGGCAGGCGGCTTCGCATCTACGGGTGGCAGGACAGCGCGTGGACGATCGTCGGGGTCGCGGGCGATGTGAAAACCGACCAGCTGGACAAGCCGGCGTCGCCGACGATCTACTACTCGCATTTGCAGGGTCCGGCAAACCGCATGACGGTGCTCGCGCGCAGCACCGGCGATCGTCAGGCGATCGCCGCCCTGCGACGCACGATCAACGAAGTCGATCCGGTTGCCGCAGTCTATGGCGGCGGAACAATGGGCGAACTCGTGCAGCGTTCACCGGCCGTCGCGTCGCGTCGCTCGGTGATGGTGGTGTTCACGACGTTCGCGCTCACCGCGCTTGGCCTGGCGCTCGTCGGCGTCTATGGCGTGCTGACGCACGGCGTGTCGCAACGGTCGCGCGAGATCGCGATCCGCGGCGCGCTCGGCGCGACCCACGCCGATGTGATCGCGCTGGTCGTACGCGACGCGGTGCGCCTCGCGATCGCCGGAATCACGTTAGGCGGCGCCGCGGCGCTCGCGATCACGCGGTCGCTGTCCGCCCTGCTCTACGGTGTCACGTCTGCCGATGCGGTGACATACGGTCTCGTCGCGCTCGTGCTGGCGATCGTGTGCGTGACCGTGAGCTGGCTGCCTGCGCGACGCGCTGCCCGCGTGGATCCGGCGATCGCGCTGCGGGCGGACTGAGAATGCGCGACCTTCGCGTGGCAACCGTACAGTTCCAGCACGCGCCCGGCGACAAGACCTACAATCTCGCGCGCGTGCGCGATTTCGTCGTCGAGGGTTCGCGGCAGAGCGTGGAGATGATTGCGTTCCCCGAGATGTGCCTCACCGGTTACTGGCACGTCCGCAACCTATCGCGCGACGCATTCGCGGCGCTCGCCGAACCCGTGCCGGATGGCCCGTCGACTGAGGCGCTGCGTCGCCTCGCCCGCGAGTACGGGATGACCATTGGCGCCGGCCTCATCGAGCGCGCAGACGATGGCCGGTTCTACAATGCCTATGTCGTGGCAATGCCCGACGGCACGTGGGCCGTGCACCGCAAGTTGCACGTGTTCGTCAGCCCGTTCCTGTCGCCTGGCGATCGCTACACGGTCTTCGACACGCCGCACGGCTGCCGCGTCGGTGTTCTGATCTGCTACGACAACAACATCATCGAGAACGCTCGTGCGACAGCGCTCCTCGGAGCCGAGATCCTGCTCGCTCCGCACCAGACCGGCGGTTGCAACTCGGTTAGCCCGCGCGCAATGAAGCCGGTGGATCCGGCCATCTGGGCGCGCCGGCACGAAGACCCGGCCGCAATTCGCGCGGAGCTCTGCGGGATCAAGGGCCGCGCGTGGCTCATGCGGTGGCTCCCGAGCCGCGCGCACGACAACGGAATGTTCCTCCTGTTCAGCAACGGCATTGGTCCCGACGACGACGAGATCCGCACGGGCAACGCGATGGTGCTCGACCCGTACGGTGAGGTGATTGTCGAGACGTGTGAGCCTGGTGACGCGATGGTCGTGGCGGACCTGGACGCGTCGCTCCTGCCCACATCGTCCGGGCGGCGATGGCTCAGGGCGCGTCGCCCCGAGCTCTATGGAGGCCTAACGCGGCCGACGGGGCAGGAGATGGAAACCCGACGCGTGCGTTTTGGGCAACACAAAGAACCCTCGGGAAGGCAGGCGCCTCCCGAGGGTTCTAACCAGTAACCAGTTCAAGCAACCAGTTACCAGTGGTGTTCGCCGTTTGAATCAGCTCGCGACGTTCGCGAGATCCTTCACGGCGTTCGAGAGCTTCTGCACCTTCGCGCCGTCGCATGAGCCGCTCGCTTCACCGCTCAGCTGTGTCGACAGCGTCGTCAACGCATCCTTGCGCGCCGAGCCCGACGCCTTCTCCGCCGACGACAGCGCGGAGCGCGCGGCCGAAATCTGCGACGACGACAGGCACTTGCTGCGCTCGAGCTGATCGACGTACGCACGCGCCAGCGCGAACGACGGCGGCCACACGAACTTCGGCTGACCCTGCGTGTTCAGGTAATCCATGTGCACCGTCTTCGCCGCATCGATCTCGTTCTGCGAGATGAACTCGCTCGGCGTGAGCTCGGCAACGTCGAGCCCGCGGGCAATCTCGGAGCTCACGATCGAGCCGTTGTACCAGTACACCGACCACGAGCCGCCCATCGAGAACTTCGTCGAGTCGATCGGCCCACGGTCGAAGAACGCGATCTCCTTCGGATGATCCGGGTCCGTCCAGTCGAACACCGAGATGCCGCCCTGATACCAGGCCTGCACCATGACGTCGCGACCCGGGATCGGAATCAGCGATCCGTTGTGCGCGACGCAATTCTCCTTGTCCGTCTGCGGGGCCGGCAGCTTGTAGTAGCTGTGGAACTTGAGCTTCCCGTTGTCGATCGTGAAGATCGCGTCGGCACCCCATTCCTTGGGGTCCGAAGCACGGCACTTCGGCGCGCCGCCGCCGCCCCACTCGTCCGAGAACAGCAGCTTCGTGCCGTCATTGTTGAACGTCGCGGAGTGCCAGTACGAGAAGTTCGTGTCGGCCGCCGCGTCGATGCGGACCGGGTTCGCCGGGTTCTTGATGTCGAGCAGCAGACCGTAGCCGCCGCACGCGCCACCAGCCAGACCGATCGCCGGGTACACCGTGATGTCGTGGCACTGATCGGGGCCCGGGCGCGGACCGTTCGTCGGGCCACTCGCCCCCATCATCTTCGCGACCATCCCCGGAATGGCCGCGCGCAGCGCGGCGCTGTCCGCACCCGTCGGGTTGCCCGTACCATTGCGGGCCTTCACGATGCTGTCGAGCATCGGCTTCGTGAACTGCGGCGGCAGCACCATCTGCTGGCCACCAATATCGGCAATGAAATCGCCACGGGCCTTCGCGGCGTTGATCTCGGCGATGTCGGCAGGCGCGGCACCGTGCGAATGCGGCATGGTCAGGTTCTCGAAGATGCGCGCACCGTTCACGATCTTCGCGGCCGCCGGATTCGCGAGCGGAACCTGGATGACCTCGATGCGGAAACGCGACGAGTTCTGATCCTGCCCCGAATCCGTGCACCCCTGCAGTTCCTCCGCCGAGCGAACGCCGGCCTGGCCGGAGACGTAGACGTAGACGTTGTCCTTGTCGCGCGGGTCCTCGACCACCGTGTGCGTGTGCGAGCCACGGCACGTCTGCACGTTCGCGATGTACTTCGGGTTCGTGATGTCGGTAATGTCGAAGATTCGGATGCCGCGGAGGCGATCCTTGCTGACCTGCTCCTTCACACCCTCGCCGCCGCAATCGAGCCGGCCGCCGTTACCCTCGCCCGACACGAACAGGAGGTTCTTGTAGACCGACACGTCGCTCTGCGATGCCGGGCAGAAGTACGCGGTCGTGAGGACGGGCTTGGACGGGTTCGAGATGTCCCAGACCTGGAAGCCGTTGTAGTTGCCCTGGATCGCGTATTTCCCGCTGAACGCCAGGTCCGAGTTCGTCGACCCGACGAACTTCTCCGGCGGTCGGGTCTCGGAGACAACCTTCAGGTTCCACTGGCTCTGTTGAGCATCCCACAGGCCGGCCTTGAGTCCAACACGCGGATCGGCTTTGGGCGTCACGCTCTGGCTCGTCTTGGGCGTCGACGAGCACGCCGCCGCCGAGACGAGCCCCGCGGCAAGCGAAACCTTGACGAAGTGACCTGCAGTGCGACGCACTGACGGTCGAGTGAAGCGGTACACGAGTGACATGGTCATGCCTCTGAAGAACGGAAATGAGGAAGACGAACCTGAACCCAAACGGTGGATCACTGTGGTTTGTTTTGGACCATCAGGTCGAACAGCATGCGCTGCATGCGAGCGATTTCTGTGGTCTGGTCGGTGTTCACATCGCTCGCGAGCTTGAACACCGTTTCGTCCAGCCCTGCGCCGTAGGTGCTGAACAGCTCCTTCACCATGGACACGGCGCCGCTGTGGTGCTGGATCATGAGGGTGAGGAACGTCTTGTCGAAGTCGGTGCCTTTCGCGGCTTCGAGCTGCTTCATCTGCTCCTCGGTGAGCATGCCGGGCATGAGCATGACGTGCTCTTCACCGCCCATCTTCATCGTCATGCCCTTGGGATTCGGCGTCGGCACCGGCTGGTCGTGGTCGCGGAGCCACATCGACATGAGATTGATCTCATCCGTCTGGGCGTTGATGATGCGACCAGCCAGCGTCTGAATGGAAGAGTTCGCTCCATGCGTGGGCGCCATCTTCGCCATCACGATCGCCTGCGAATGATGATGAATCATTCCCGACATGAAGTTGATGTCCGCCTCAGTGGCCTGATAGCGAGTCTTGTCGGGTTTGGCGTTCGCGATGGCCGCCGAGTCGCCCCTCATGACGACGGGGTTCGGCGGCTTCGACGACGATTGTGTGGTCTGGCGGGGCGTGCTGCACGCGCCGAGCGCGGCTATGGCGAGAACGGCCGCCGCGAGGTTGGGTGTCTTCGGGGTCATACGAAACAGGTCCCGGAAGGCGCCGAGCGCGGGCCTTCCAAAAAAAATGTGGTAGCACACAATAGTAGTGGTCTGCACCCCGCACGACGAGCCGGGCATGGGCCGAATTCGGTCCGGTTGCAATAAGACAAGCGGACCGATGTAACTGCAGCTGCTGGCTGGTAGCCGACGGCTGCGCGCTACTGCCGCTTGCTGCTGGCTGCTGCTATCACCGCAACGGGCCTTACCGGGAGGCACGGTTCCCGGGTCCCCGTTCCCGGTTCCCTCCGATTCCCGACTCCCGATTCCCGACTCCCGATTCCCGATTCCCGATTCCCTATTCCCGACGATGTATCGTCTCCTCGGCCCCGACGGCATCGAGTACCAGAGCCCGAGCAAGGGTACGTTAGGCGGGCATTCTAAAAGCAGGATTTACGGGCGGCTCGACTGCCCGGGGGCGCTCCGCGCCCTCGCGCGGGGTGGACCATATGCTACGTATCGCGTCTTCTTCGCCGACGAGGCGACGGCGATCGAGGCAGGGTATCGCCCCTGCTGGCTTTGTATGCGCGCCGAGTACATCGTATGGAAGCGTGCACTCGGCAGTGAGGTATCGACATGAGGGAGCCGGAACGAAATCGAGACCAGACCCCGATTTCAGATGACGTCGCGCGACGAATTCTCGAGACGGCCGCCGCGATCGATAAGGGTCGTTCAGAGGCGGAGGATCACGCGGAGGACGCGCAGCTCACGATCGCCGAGCTGAGGGAGGCCGCAACCGAGGCCGGGATCTCGAAGGAGGCATTCGAAGCGGCGCTCGCGGCCGTGAGCGCGACCGCGCCATCCGCGGCCGGGCGGCCACGGTGGCTATCCAGGCTGAAGTCAGTCGTCGCGTGGAGTGGAGGCGTCGGCGGCGCTATTGGCTTGTCGTCGGGCCTGATCGCCCGTTTCCTCCTGTTCGGTTCCTCCGTGACTGCCGTGTCGTTCGGCGTAGCAACGGGGGCAACGGTCTACCTGGCATTGCGCCACCGACAGAACGGCCGTCTGCGGTGGTTTGTCGTCAGCGCGCTCGTGCTCTGGCTCTACCTGCTCGCCGGGTTTGTGGTGGGGGCGGCGCTGCCGACGTCGTCGTTGCCGGGCTTGCTCACAGTGATTGGTGGAATGGCGGCGGCAAGCGTCGCGTTAGGCGCCACGATCATCAATACGCCCTCCGCGATGGATGATGACTCCGACGAGGCGTCCTTCGCAGCCCGAAAGTAGTCTCTTTCCAGACGATCACGATTCCTCGGTTCGCTCGGACGGACGACAGCTGGCTGACTCCCACGCTGGTGTGGGGCGGCATTGCCGTTGCCGCGGTCGCTTTGGGGTTGTACGCCACCCCGCCTGATTTCGGGATCCCAGCCGGCGCCATGCGGCGGGCGTTGCCCCGCCTACCCGGGCCGGCGCCGAACTTCCGCACGCTGCTCTTCATGCTCGGCGTCGGATCGATCGTGTGGTATGCTGCGGCAATCTCCCTGCCCTTGCTCCTGTTCGCCGCGCGACGCATCGCCGTCGAGCGACAAGGGCGCGCGCGAGCGATCGTAATCGCATTCGCCATCGTGCTGTCGATGATCGCGATCACGAGTGTGATCCAGTATGTCGCGATCTATCGCGGGTCGCCGATGCGGCCCGGATTTTCCGCCTATGCGCCGCAGGCCGTCAGGCAAAACGTTCTGCCGTGGATCGCGCTCGCAGGGATCGTCGCCGTGGTCGAGGCGCGCCGGCGCGCCGTGCACGCGGCGCTCGATCGCGAACGATTGCGAGCGAAGGTCGCGGAACAACGACTCATCGCGCTCACGGGGCAACTCCACCCGCACTTTCTGTTCAACACGCTGCAGGGAATCTCGACGCTGATTCATCGCGACCCCGACGCCGCGGACGAGATGCTGGCGAAGCTGAGCGACCTGCTGCGCGACCTCCTGCGGCATCGCGATCACGTGCTCGTGCCGCTCGGCGATGAGATTCGCTACGCGCGGACGTACCTCGAGATCTCGCAGGCTCGCTTCGCCGATCGACTGCAGTTCCGGATCGATGTGGCACCCGCGCTGGATCAGGCGTCGGTCCCGCTGTTCATTCTGCAGCCGCTGGTCGAGAATGCGCTCGCTCACGGGATCGGGGGCCGAGCACGGGGCGGGTGCGTGGTGGTGACGGCGCGTCGCGATGGGGAGCGGCTGCACCTGGAGGTGGAGGACGACGGCGCGGGCCTGATCACGAGCACGACACTGCGCGAAGGGATCGGTCTGAGCAACACACGGGAGCGACTGCGCGCTTCGTTCGGCGACGATCACGGGTTTTCGTTAGGCAGCGGCGCCGACCGCGGCGCCGTCGCACGCATCAACATCCCGTTCCGCGTTCACGAGCCGCCGGTCGCGTCGCCATGACCGCGATTCGCGTCGTCGCCGTCGACGACGAACCGCTCGCCCGCGAGCGCGTGAGCACGCTCGTGCGCGAGACCGACGGGCTCGAGCTCATCGGCGAGGGCAACAACGGGATCGAGGCGCTCGACCTGATCGCGCGACTCCAGCCCGACCTCGTCTTCATTGACGTGGAGATGCCGGAGCTGAGCGGGTTCGGCGTCATCGCGGCGCTCGACGACGCGCGCGTACCCGCGGTCATCTTCATCACCGCCTTCGAGCAGTACGCCCTCAAGGCATTCGAGGTCGGCGCCGTGGACTATCTCCAGAAGCCCGTCACGCGACAGCGGTTCGCGGCGGCCGTGACTCGCGCGAGGGAGCGGCTGGCCCGACGCTCCGAGGACTACGGGCTGACGCTCGTCTCGAGTGCAACGGTGGCGGAGCGCGCTCGCGGATACCGCACGCGCTTCGTCGTCAGGCGCGGGAACACACACCACATCGTGCCAGCCGACCAGGTGGATTGGATGGACGTCGCGGATAACTACCTCAGTCTGCACGTGGGGCCAAAGAGTCACCTCTGGCGCGGCACGATGAAGCAGGCGGAGGATGAGCTCGACCCGGATCGCTTCGTCCGCATTCATAGATCGGCGATCGTAGCCGTGGATCGCATCCTCACGGTGCGGACGCACGAGTCGGGCGGACACGTGATCGAGATCAAGGGCGGCGTGCACCTGCGGAGCAGCCGGCAGTACACGGATCGAGTGCGGGCGCTGTTGCGGTAGGGTTGCGCTCACGCGCGCGGGCGCGACCTTATCGGCCATGCTCTACATGATCGTGGAACACTTTCGCGATGGGGACGCCCGCCCCGTCTATCGACGATTTCGCGACAAGGGCCGGCTCGCACCCGACGGCCTGCAGTACATCGCGAGCTGGGTCACGACGGACATCCGCCACTGCTATCAGGTCATGGAGTGCGATGATCCGGCGCTTCTCGAGCAGTGGCTGGCGCAGTGGCGTGACATCGTCGATTTCGAGTGCATCCCCGTCGTCACGTCGGCCGAGGCGGCGCGGACCATGGCGCCGCTGCTGTGACGCGCACGTCGGACGCCTAACGTGGTGACGACCAGTGATGTCGTGAAACGGGACGTTCCGCTGCTTTCGCCGGAGCTCGCGCGGCGTATCGAGCGGCTGGTGGCGCCCGAGCCCGTCGTCTCAGCCGGCCCGATGGCTCCCGGAATGGTCATCGTGGTGCAGTTCGGTCGCACGATCGCCGCCAAGGCGAAGGGCGGTCGGCCGTCGAACAAGGTGTTCTGCTTTGGCCCCGACGATCTATCGCGGCTCGATGACATTCTCGCGTTTTACGCGTCCGATGCGCTCGAGCCGGAGTTTTATCTCACGCCGATCGGATTCACGCGAGCGGTTGGCGCGGCACTCTCGACGGCTGGATTTGCGCAATTCGACTTCCAGCAGGCGATCCTGTACGGGCTGCCATCGAGCGAGCTGACGTCACCGCCGCGACACATCACGATCGAACGAGTAACGGCCGACACCCTCGAGGACTATCTGAGCACGATGGTCCACGGCTTCGAGATGCCGCCGGAGTGGCGCGATGCCGCGATCGAGGACGGTCGCCGGCGCTTCCGTGGCGACGAGCAGTGGTTCCTGGCGCGCGTTGGCGGCGAGCCGGCGGCCGTTGCGACCCTTCGCGTTCGCGACGGCGTCGCGAGCCTCGGTGGCGGTGCGACGGTACCGGGCCACCGCCGAAAGGGCTGCCACCTCGCGCTCGTGCGACACCGTCTGGACGTCGCGTACTTGTTAGGCTGCACGCTCGTCATCGGAGGCGCGAACTATGGATCCGGGAGCTTCCGGAATCAGCTGCGGGGCGGGCTGCGCCTGGCGTACGTCGAGAGCGGGTGGCGGAGGATCGGCGCGCAATGAGCGCGGTGGAAGATCGGCTGCGCGAGCTCGGGCTCGTGCTTCCACCGCCGAAAGCGCCCGTCGCCAACTACGTCGGCACGAAGCAGTCGGGTGACCTGCTCTTCGTGTCGGGGCGGGTGAGTCAGCGGCGCGGTGAGGTGGGGACCGAGCTCTCCGTGGATGACGCGAAGATCGCGGCACGCGACACCTTGCTCGACCTGCTGGCCATCATCAAGCACGATATCGGCGACCTCGATCGGATCGTGTCGATCGAACAACTACGCGGCTTTGTTCGCTGCTCTCCATCGTTCATCGAACACCCTCGGGTAATTGACGGCGCCTCCGACCTTCTTGTCGCCTTGTACGGCGACGCCGGTCGACACGCCCGCACCGCGACTGGTGCCGCCCAGCTGCCGTTCGGCGCCGCGGTTCAACTGGACATGGTAGTGAGGCTCCGCAGCAGCTAGCCCGTCATCACTCACACTTCGGCCGCACATGACCACAACAATTCGCCTCGCACTCCTCGTCGCCGCTATGGCCGGGTCGTACGCGGTGGGACGCGCATCCCCACAGCACTCACGCGAGGCGGCGGCGGTCCGATCGGCCCGAGCGCAACAGAATACCGCCATCGCCGCTCGAGATTTCGACCGCGCGGCATCGTACTGGACCGACGACGTGGTGATCCGCTCCGGGCTCGGACTCATCCTGCAGGGACGCGCCAACTATCGCTCGGCCTTCGTCGCCGATACCACGACCGTCTTTCGTCGCGAGCCGGACCGCGTTGACGTCAGCGACAACGAGCGCTGGCCCCTCGCGTTCGAGTCCGGCACGTGGACCGGCCACGCCGCGGCCGATGGTCGACCGCTCGTCCGCGGCCGCTACGCCGCACAGTGGATCAAGCGCGATGGGCGATGGCTCATCCGCGCGGAGGTGTTCGTCGCGTTAGGCTGCGCCGGCTCGGGCTGCACCCGTCCTCTGGCCGTTCAATAGCCTCGGACCGGCGCGCAGCCCCGCGTGGCTCCCCGCCACCGCCAATCGTCCTTTCTGCGAGCTCGATCGCGCCAAACGCCGGGGTGACGACATGACCAAATTGCTGGGGTTCGTAGGCGCCACCGTCGGTGGCTACGCCGGGTGGGCAGTCGGAGCCCTGGCCGGACCGTTCACCGCCTTCGTCGTCAGCATGATCGGCACGGGCTTCGGCATGTATTGGGGGCGGCGATTGGCGCAGCACTTCGGAGTCTGATGGTCGGCTGAAGCCAGCGCGTGTCTCGCACCGTACGGTGGAATTACTTATCCACCCAGAGGCGAACATGTGGGCTGGTTTCGTCGAGCTGCTCCGGGCCGCGATCTTCGGTGCCGCACACGTCTGCGGGGGCAGCCTCGGCGGCGGAATCCTTCTCGTGTCGGCAGGCGTCCGACTCGCATTGCTGCCCCTCACGCTCCGTCTCGCACGCCGTGCGCGCGATCAGCAAGCGAAGCTCGCCACGCTACTCCCCGAGCTGGAAGCGCTGCAACGTCGCTACGCGAACGACCCCCTACGTGTCATGCGCGAGACTCGCGCGCTTCAGTCGAAGCACGGCATCAGGATGCTCACCCCGTCGGGATTGGTCGGCATGGCGATTCAGCTTCCCGTCCTGGGCGGTCTTTTCGCGGCGGTGCGCACCGGGCTTGGAGCGAGGGTCCGGTTTCTCTGGGTTGGCGACCTCACCCGGCCTGACGGCGCCCTGCTCCTCGTCGCGACGGCGCTGACGGCGTGGAGCATCTCGAGCGCGCCGAGCACGCCGGGCCAGACGACGAGTCAAACGCCGTTGCTCGTGGTAGGAGTGCTCGCCACGGCGGCGTTCCTGTGGACGGCGTCGAGCGCGGTTGCCCTGTCGGCCGGCGCCGGGTCGCTGGTGTCGGTTCTGCAGAATTGGCTGATGAGTCGCGACGTGCGAAGGGATGAGGGATGAGAGATGAGAGGAGACGTGGATCCCTCTTCCCTCATCCCTCATCCCTCTATGAACCCGCTTCCGCCCTTCCGGTCCGGGGCGTATGCTGAGTCATGCGCGGACTGCCAAAGCGGGAGCGAGCCTTCACGAAGTTCGTTCCGACGCCACCACCGGGCGACGCATGCGACTGCATCTGCCATCGGGCGCCGCTCGCGGTGCTGCATCCGGCGCCGTGCTGCATTTCGTGCCCGACCTGTGGGCGACGAGTCGCCTCGGCGCGCCTAACGGCGCACATTGCCTCGCACAATCACCCGCTGCCGGAGCGAAGGCGCGGCTGATGGCGTGGCCGATGGTGCCGAGCCGGATGTCTTTGTCCCGGCCGTACCATGAAACGAGCTCGAGCAGCCGCACCGAAGCGCCTGCTTGTCCAGTACACACGACAGACGTCCGGCTGACCTTGCCCGATCGGCGCAGGACCATGGCGGGCTGGCAATCCATCCCACAATATGATGGGTGGCCGCCTGGCCGTCCGGCGGGAAGACCGGGCGAGTCACATTCCGGTCCACGGTCATGGAGTTACTTCAGGACGCCGTTCGGAACGCGATCCTGTTCGGGCAGGAGGCGCTTGCCGATGGCAACCTCTGGATCCTCATGCTGATCGCTATCGTTTCGATCGGCGTGGTCGCCTCAGTGCGCGGCAAGCTGACGGAGAATTGGATCTGGATACCGGTGCTCGCGCTCGCGATGTGGTACGCGATATTTCGCTGGCTCGAGCTTCGGGCGTGACGTCATTGTCCGAGCTTCGGTCGACGTGGCTCGAACAGTTGCTCTCGACCGCTCCTGCCGATCGCCCGCGCGCCGAAGCGGCGGTGCGGCGTCTCTACCGGGCTGCAGATCTCGCCGAACCGCGCCAGATTCTCTGGTTCGACTCCCCATTCCGCGCGTCCTGGGTGATCGCGCTGTTGATCGCCCCGTATCATCAGCTGTGGTCGCAGCGGCTGTCGTCGGGCTTGTCGCGAAACGACATGGAGCAGCTCGACCGCGCGCGGTCGGCGTTAGGCGCCGCGCTCGGTCTCCCTGACCAGAAAGCGACGCTCGCCGCCGCCGGCGCACCGCTTGGTCAGCACCTGCAGTTTCCGCCGGTACCGTCGCGGATGCTAGCGACCAAGTTCGTCACGGCGCGCTACACGCTGTCCGACGACATCTCGGGCCTGTTCACGCAGCACGGCGAGGACGACGATCTCGCTCGGGCCGAGACGTACTTCTGGGGGAGCAACCGGGGCGCCTTGGTGAGTGCACTGCACTGCCCCACGACGGATCGGCTGATCGGCAACTCGTTTTTCGGAGACTATTCGTTCTCGACGATCGCCGACGACGAGCACCGCGCTGGCGACCATGAGGCTCCGGCGCTCCTGGCTGCCGCGTGGGACATCGCACGCTCGTCAGGCATGTGGTGGCCCTTCGAGGGCGTGGCGATCATGAGTGATCGGCCGGTCGAGCTTCACGTGAACCAGAAGTATCTGCTCCATCGGCCCGACGGCCCCGCCATCGTGTTCCGCGACGGCTGGGAGGCGTACGCGTGGAACGGGAAAGCGGTCCCGCAACGGTGGATCATGCAGCCGGAGGCGGTCCCGCCGCGCGAATACAAGGGCTTCGACCCGACGTTCGCGCAGCACGTGAAAGGCAGGGCGGCACCCGCGGTGAAGGCGAAGAAGCGGGCGAAGCCGGCGTCGATTCTCAAGACCCGACTTTCCGTCGACCCGGCGGCTCGTCTCGAGCAATTGCGCGCGCACGCGGGCGGGAAGCTGCCGCTGTACGATCGCTACCAGGCTGGCGCCTACTGCGACGTCTGGCGTGAGCTCGTATCGTTAGGTGGCGGGGTGCGGGAGGACCCCTACGTCGCTGATGCGCTCGCAGTCGCGTACGAGACCATGCGCCGCGTGCGGGAGAACGTCCGCACCGTGGTCGAGCGCTTGACGGCGATGCACTTCACGTTTGGCATGCCCGACGGCCCGCTCGACGTTGCCGTTGGCGGGCCGCAGGGAGTGGAGCGCATCGACTTCGATCAGCTCGTGCGTCGGGTGATGGGGCCGGGGAGAGTGCCAAACGTGCCGGGGCTTCCGAACCTGGCGAACATGATGGCCAAGGCACGTGACCTGATCGCCGCTCAGGGCAAAGGGAAACAAGAAACGCGCGAACGGGCACGCGGGCATACGCCGCCTCCCCCAGACATTCATGACCAGATCGTGAGCTTCGAGCGCGAATTCGCGGTGTTGCCGCTGTCGTTGCGGACGTTTTACGAAGTCGTGGGGGAAGTGAATCTGATTGGCAGCCACCCGGCACTCGCCCCGGAGGATCGCGCGATCACGCCGGATCCTCTGGTCGTGTATGCGCTGGACGAGGGCGCGCTGGAATACGACGAGGAAGAGGATGAGGAAGCAGGCAGGCCATCGGCGATCACGATCGCGCCGGATGACCTGCACAAAGCCAACGTCAGCGGCGGCGGTGCGTACGAGATGGCGGTCCCCGACCTCCGCGCGGACGGTGAGCTGCTGAACGAGCGACACCAGCTTTTCTTCGTCGACTACCTCCGCCTGGCCTTCCGGTTTGGTGGGTTTCCAGGCTACGATGGGGCCGCGGCGGTGCCGGAGGAGATCTCGACGCTGAAGGCCGGGATGCTGGAGTTCTAAACCCAAGGTCCCACAATGCGCGGAGCCATCACGCTTGGCTTGTCGCTGTGGCTGTCTGTTGTCGCGTTCTCGAATCCGCTTCGCACTGCGCCGCCCGCGGTGCCTAACGCCAACACGAACCCTGCCGGGTCGCTCGCCAACGGTGTCCTGACGCTCCGTCTCGACGCTCGCCGGGCCGTGTGGTATCCCAATGGCGACTCCCTGCCGGGCCGCGAAGTGTTCGCGCTGGCCGAGGCGTCCGGTCCGGCGGTCGTTCCCGGCCCGCTCGTGCGGGTTCCGGCGGGAACGACCGTCGAGCTGACGATACGAAATACGCTCGAGCGCGATACGATCGTGTTCCACGTTCCACCCGGGGCGAGCGGCAAGGCAGCAGCCACCGCCGAGGACTCGGTCGCGATCGCCCCCGGCGAGCGAGGAGTCCTCCGCTTCGTTGCGTCGACGCCGGGTAATTACTTCTATCGCGCGCGGACGAACGATCGCCTCGCCCGCGCACTCCAGATCGGCGGACTCATGGCGGGCGCAGTCGTCGTCGATTCAGCGGGATCGCAACCCCCTCGCGATCGCGTGATGGTGCTGCTCGCCTCCACGGACTCGGTGATCAACAGCGTACCCGCCGGCGACAGCATCATCTTCTCGATCAACGGCCGGTCGTGGCCGTCAACCGAAAAGCTCACAGCGACCGTCGGCGACACGCTGCACTGGCGCGTCATCAACGCGAACAACGACTTCCACCCCATGCACCTGCATGGGTTCTACTACCGGGTCGATCAGTTCACGGGACCACCGCTCGGTAGCCAGCGACCCGTGGCACCCGACGGCATGGTCGTCACCCAGCGCCTAACGCCATTCTCGGCCATGTCGATGACGTGGGTTCCCGAGCGCGCCGGGAACTGGCTCTTTCATTGTCATTTCCAGATCCACGTCGCGCGCCAACCATCGCTGTCGGATGGATCCGCGGAAGCCGCGCATGCCAACCATGCGATGACCGGGATGACCGGTCTCGTGATGGGCATCATCGTCAAGCCACGAGCCGGCGCGCGCGTCACGGCCGCGCGCCCGCCCTCCGCGACTCGGCGCCTGCGCATCGTCGCCGTGCAGGACTCGGCGTTCCCCGACTCCGCTCCCTCGATGCGCTTCCTCGTCGAGGAGCCGGCGACCCGACGGCCGGCGGCGAGCGCAGGTCCCGGATTCAGCCCACCGATCGTGCTTCAGCGCGGCCGGCCGGTGGCGATCACGGTGGTGAACCACCTCAACGAGCCCACCGCGGTCCACTGGCATGGCATGGAGCTCGACAGCTACTACGATGGCGTCGCCGGCTTCGGCGGTATCGACCGGCGCATCTCGCCGATCATCGCGCCTCGCGATTCGTTCGAGGCCCGCTTCACGCCGCCGCGAGCCGGGACCTTCATCTACCACACGCACGCGAACGAGCCGACACAGCACCGCGCCGGGTTGCTCGGCGCCCTGCTCGTCGTCGATTCGGCGTTAGGTATTCCACGCGACGATCATACGATCTTCATCAAGACCGCCCGCGCCGGGCTCCAGGCGGTCCCGCTCTTCGATATCAACGGGCAGACCAACCCCGACACGATCGTCCTGCACGCCGGCCGGCCGGCGCGACTGCGACTCATCAGCCTCGCGCTGCTGAATCCGAACGTGGCCGTGCAGGTGACCGCGCGACCGGACAGCGTGGGCGTCCTCACCATGGATTCGCTCCTCGTCCAGTGGCGTCCGCTGGCGAAGGACGGTGCGGATCTGCCGGAGGCGAGTCGCGCACCGAGACGCGCCCGACAGACGATCGCCATGGGTGAGACGTACGACTTCGAGCTCACGCCCGAGCGCACTGGCACGCTGCGGATCGAAGTCCGCGGTGGTCTTGGCGGCCGACTCCTGGCCCGCGTGCCGGTGCGCGTCGGGTAGCGTTAGGCAGTGGCCGTGGCATACTCCGCGGTGGTCGAGCCCGCGCGCGTACGCCCTGCGATAACCTCCGCGACATGATTCGCGTCGCGGCCAACGCCGTGGATCATCGTCGACGACATGGCGTACAGGAAATGCAGCCCGACGAAATAGAGGCCGGGCTCGTAGCGCACGACACCTCGGTCGTGACGCGGTTCGCCATTCGCGTCGAAGACGGGAAGATCGATCCACGAAAAGCCGGGGTTGTAACCGGTGCACCAGATGATGTTCGCGAC
>Ga0070661_100001331_pt1 | contig 17305 bp, 15 predicted proteins | sample KBSC43metaG_FD_64663 | JGI IMG/M metagenome (GOLD analysis project Ga0070661, IMG submission 64663) | Corn rhizosphere microbial communities from Kellogg Biological Station, Michigan, USA - KBS C4-3 metaG | ecosystem: Host-associated > Plants > Roots > Rhizosphere > Soil ... | reverse complement strand
GTTCGCGTAATGCTCGGGGCTGGTGTCGATGTTGTGATTGTAGGCGGTGACGCCGGCCTCGCGGAGCTTGCGGGCCTCGACGTCGCCGAGCTGGCCGAGGGTGACGCAGACTTCCATGCCGAGCTTGCCGACCTCGCGCACGGTCTCGAGCATCTGCTCGAATTTCGCGTCGCCGTCGCGCACGCCCTTCCACGCCGCGCCCATGCAAAAACGCGTCGCGCCGCTGGCGGCCGCCTGCTTGGCGATCGGCATGACGTCGGCGGTGGTCATCAGCCGCTGGGATTCCAGGCCGGTCTGGTAGCGGGCGCTTTGGGCGCAATAGCCGCAATCCTCGCTGCAGCCGCCGGTTTTCACGCTGAGGAGCGTGCAGAGTTGCATTTCGTTATCCGTCCAATGCGCCACATGCACGCGGCGGGACTCGGCGATGAGGTCGAAAAACGGGCGGCGGTAAATGGCCTCGAGGGCGTCGAACGTCGGCATTTGATCGTGATGCTAGAGCCGCCGGAGCGCTCCCGCCAATGAAAACTACCGCAGCATCGCGAGGAGCGGGGCCTCAAAAAAGTGCAGGAGAAAGACCGCGGCGAGGACGAGCAGAATCGGGTGCAGGACTTGTCGGCGGCCGGTGGCCAGCGCGAGCACGACCAGGGCGAGAATGCCGAGCCCGATGCCGGTGCTGATGCTGAACGCGAGGGGCATCATCACGACGGTGAGCACCGCGGGCACGAAATTCACGGTGTCGCGGGCGTCGAGATCGGTAACGGCCTCGAACATGAACACGCCGACCATCACGAGCGCGGGCGCGACCGCGACGGCTGGCACGGCGAGCAGGATCGGCGTGAAAACGAGGGCGGCGAGGAAGCAGAGCGCCGTCGTGACGGCGGTGAGCCCGGTGCGGCCGCCGGCCTGCACGCCGGTGGCGGATTCGATGTAGGTGACGACGGTCGAGGTGCCGAGCAGCGAGCTGAGGATCGCGGCGGTGGAGTCGGCGACGAGCGCGCGGCCGGCGCGGGGAATTTTATCGTCGGCGCCCATGATGCCGGCGCGGCGGGTGACCGCGATGAGCGAGCCGATGTTGTCGAACATATCGACGAGCAGCAGCGTGAGCGTAAGCACGACGGCGCGCAGAGGATCGTGCGCGAAGAGGTCGAAATTGAGGTGCAGCGCGAGGGGCGCGAGCGAGGCGGGCTCCGAGACGAACGCGGTGGGTAATTTCGTGAGGAAGCCGCCTTTGCCATCCGGCACGAACACGCCGAGGAGCGACAGCGCGAGAATGGCGATGAGGATCGCGCCCGGCAGGCGCAGCGCGATGAGGGCGGCGGTGAGGAGCAGGCCGCCGAGGAAAAAGGCGACGGAGGGCGTGCCGAGGTTTCCCATCGCGACCATGGTGTCGGGATTCGCAACGACGAGGCCGCCGTTTTGCAGGCCGATGAAGGCGATGAAGAAGCCGATGCCGGCGGTGACGGCGACCTTGAGCGCATGCGGAATGACGTCGATGATTTTTTCGCGCACGCCGGTGAGGGAGAGCAGCAGGAAGACGCAGCCGTTCACGAAAACGAGGCCGAGCGCGCTCTGCCATGGCACTTTCATCGCGACGCAGATCGAGAACGCGAAGAAGGCGTTGATGCCCATGCCGGGGGCGAGCGCGATGGGGAAATTCGTGAGCGCGGCCATCAGCAGGGTGGCGACCGCGGCGGAGACGGCGGTGGCGGTGAGGAGCGCGGGCTGCGGCATCCCGGCGGCCGCGAGGATGGCGGGATTCACCGCGAGGATGTAGGCCATCGCGGCAAAGGTCGTGAGGCCGGCGGCGACCTCGCGCATCGGCGTGGTGCCGTTTTCCCGCAGCTTGAAGATCCGTTCGAGCACGGGCGGGATTTAGCGCCAGCGCGGAGAATTGAAAAGGTTCAAGGCCGCCCGTAGGCGACGAAATGGCCGGCGCGGTGGAAGAAAAAGAAAAAGCGGTAGCCGCCGATTTTCTTTTCGGGATGGAACTCGTAGGTGTCGGGACCGCTGGCGCCCTGGGAGCCGGCCATCATCATGCGGCCGGCGGCGTCAGTGCCGAGGTAGAGCATGACGTGCGTCACGGGCGGCCGGCGCGGCGGCTTGTAGGTGTCCTCCCAAAAGAGCAGATCGCCGGGCTCGAGGCGGCGGCGCAGCGAGTTGGCGTCCGGTCGCACGCGCCAGAGGCGATGACGGGCGCGCAGCCATTCGTATTGGTCGGAGGCGGTGCGCGGGAGGTCGATGCCGCGCACTTCGCGATAGAGCCAGCGGGAGGTATTCGAGCAATCCATCACCCACGCGGACGATTCGCCGGGCGGCACCCAGCGGCCATTGTAGCGAACGTTTTGGCTCGCAGGAATGGCGATGGCATCGGCGAAGTCGCGGCCGTGGGGCTCCGGAGGAGTGTTTTGTTCCGGGGCCGGAGCGGGAACGGCCTCGACCCGTTCCGCGTGCGCGGCGGCGATGGGAGTCGCGCGTTCGATGGCGACGGGTTCGGCGCGCGGCGGAGCTTCGTGGCCGGGAATGACGAGCCGCATGCCGGGGCGCAGCTCGGAGGAATGGAGTCCGTTGGCGCGGAGGATGGCTTCTCCACTCACGCCGGTGGTCCACATGAGTTTGGCGAGCGTGTCGCCGGGCCGGACGACGTAGGTGCGATCCTGCGCACCGGCGGTGGTGATGACGGCGAGCGCCAGCGCGGGAAGGAGAAGGTTTTTCATGCGCATCGCAGAATATGCGTCGTAATTTCCGGCGGGCAATTCAAGCGCCCCGGCACGCCGCAACTTCCCGTGCCGCGCGACGTGTAACCGATCATCCGGCCGACCTTCCACGGACCGGCGAGCAGGGGCCGCGGCACGCGCGCCTTGCGCACGATGATGCGTCCGCCGGGCAGGCAAATCTGGCCGCCGTGGGTGTGCCCGCTGAGGTGGAGGTCGTAGCCGAGGGCGGCGGCTTCGTCGGCGGTCTCCGGCGTGTGCGAGAGGAGGACGCGGCATTCTCCGGAAGGGATGCCGGCGCTGGCGGCGCGCAAATCGTGGGTGCGAAAGCTGTGGGCATCATCGACTCCGCAGATCCACAGCCGCGCGCCGTCGCGCTCGATGGCGACGGATTCGTTGAGCAGCACGCGCAGGCCGCCGGCCTCGAGCGGTTCCACTTTCGCGAGGAAATCGTGATTCCCGAGCACGGCGAGTGGATTCGCGCCGAGATGCGGCACGAGGCGCAGTGTGAGGGAGAGCGAGTCCTCCCAAGGGAGGCCGATTTCGTTGTGGTAGTCGCCGGTGAGGACGGCGCGGTCGAAGCGCGCGCCGGCAAGGCGTTCGATTACGCGATCGATGAGGACGGGATCGATGTCGGAATGCAGGTCGGTGAGTTGCAGGAGGCGGAATCCGTCGAAGGCGCGCGGCAGACCGGGCAGCGTCACGATGTTTTCGACCAGCTGAACGTCGAGAAATTCGTGGTAGGCGCGGCCGGCAAGTCCGAGCAGGCGCAAGCCAAGGCGCGCGATCCGCGCGGCGACGCGGCGTTCGCCCACCCACAGCCTCCGCTCGCGGGCGAGGCGGGCGGCGACGCGATCCGGACCGAGGCGGGCGACGAGCTCGGCGGAGGGTTCAAACATCGGGCTACTAGAGCGCGGCCGGCGGGAGAACGCGAGCGTGCCGCGGGACTTCCCAAATTCCCCGGTGGCTGACAAACTCCCGGCCTTGGTTCCTCCGGCACGTCTTTCATTTTGTTTTGCCCGTCCCGGGATGCTGCTGGCAATGGCCGCAGCGCTCGGCTGGCTGGCAGGTTGCATGGGTCCGCGGGTGCTGGTGCAGCCGGACGACCGCCCCGGATATCCGCCAGCGGTGTTTTCGTCGAAACCGGTGATCGTGCAGCACGGAAAGGCGTCCTTCTACTGGGAGGACTCCCGCACCGCGAGCGGCGAGCGTTTCCACTCGGAGGCCCTCACCGCCGCCCATCGCAAATTCCCGCTGCAGAGCTGGGTGCGGGTGACGAACGAGCGGAATGGCCGCTCGGTGATCGTGCGCATCAACGATCGCGGCCCCTACGTGGGCGGCCGCATTATCGATTTGAGCCGCGGCGCGGCGCGGCAGATCGACATGGTGGCGGCGGGCATCGTGCCGGTGAAGGTCGAGCTGTTGAGACGCATCAATGTGGTCGAGAAGCCGAACCTGCGCGTGACCCCGAGAATCCGCGCGGAGGCTCTTGCACGCTTGCGGGCGCACGGTACAACGCCGGCCTCGACGCACGGTCGCACCCGGCATTAATCGCTGAATCAGGCGGAGGCTCTTGACTTTTGCCAGCGCGCAGGCCAGGTCGGGCGGAGTCGCGCCGAGATCAGAAAGGCGAGTCCGATCAGCACGAGGAAGAACGAGAGAAACTGGCCGCGGGTGAAGGGGCCGGTGAGCGGGGCGTCCGGCTCGCGGAACATTTCGTCCACGATGCGCAGGATGGCGTAGGCGATGAAAAAGACGCCGGTCAGCACGCCGTTGGGCAGGCGCACGCGGGTGCGCAGGAGCCAGAGCAGCGTGAAGAGAAAGGCGCCCTCGAGCGCGGCGGCGTAGAGCTGCGAGGGATGACGCGGGGTGAGGATGTGCGAGAGCGCCTCGCGCAACTCCGGCGACGTGCGGGCGGCGGCGTCGATTTTTTCCACCGTGGTCCAGGCGGGATTGAGGTTCGCGGCTGCGTCCACGGCGGCCTGGGCCTCGCCGGGCTGCGTGTAGAGTTCCTTGGGGAATTGCATCGCCCACGGCACGGTCGTCACGCGCCCGAAAAGCTCGCCATTGATGAAGTTTGCGAGGCGCCCAAACATCAGTCCGAGCGGCGCGACGACGACAAGATTATCGCCGAGGTTGCGCCACGAGACGTGGTGGCGGCGGGCATACCAGAGCGTATAGAGCACGAGGCCGATCATGCCGCCGTGGCTCGCCATGCCGCCGTCCCAGATCCGCACGATGATGAGCGGGTCCGCGCGGAAATTGTCCCAATCGTAGAAGAGCATGTAGCCCAGGCGACCACCGAGCACGACGCCGAACATCGCGCCCCAGACGATGAAATCGGTGACGGCCTCGGGTTTGAGATCGGAGTAACCGCGCCGCGCGAGCCATTGGTAGAGGCCGATGCCCGTGAGGAACGCCGCGACGTAGGCGAGCCCATACCAGCGAATTCCCCAGCCGGGACCGAATTGCACGAGAAAGGGACTGAGGTGGTGAACGTAGTAGGCGAAAAACATGCGGGCGCGGCAAGGTTGCACGGCGCGGCGGACGGCAGCAACGCCCAACTCGCGCCGCGGCCTCGCCCCTATTGACAACGCCGAGCGAAAGCGATTTACCTCGTGCCCGTGAAAGTTGCCCTCCTTTGCCTTTCGTTGCTTGTCGTCGGACTGTCGGCCTGCACGACCCTCCAAAACCGCCGCGACATGTATTGTGGCTACGGGCACGTCTGCGGCCCCTACACCTGCGGCGACCTGACCGTGAAGCAAACGAAGATCACGGCCACCGCCTCCGCCTCGAACGGCAAGGACGTCGTCAAGTAGCTCCTAGAGGAGCGGCGGGGCCGGCGCGCGATAGACGGACGCGCCGCGAACGAATGTTTCGATCACCGCCGCCGGGCCACCCCGGTAAACGAGCAGCGTAATCACTTCCTCCGGCGAGAGATCGCTGTGGATGTTGCCGCGACCGCCGTAGGCCTGCACCGGCGCGAGATCGAGCGCCACCACGTCGGCCTCCTTACCCACGTCGAACGTGCCGATCAGGCGTTCCTTGCCGAGCGCCGCCGCGCCGCCCAGCGTCGCGAGATGAAAGGCCTCGGCCGTCGTCGGCACGCGCACGCCGGGCTCGTAGAAGGAGCGCGCCTTCTGCGATTCGATCGTGCTCCGCATCACCTGCCAGAGATTCAGTTCCGGCCCGCCGGCGACGTCGGAGGCGAGTCCCACGCGCAGGCCGGCCTCGAGCCAGCGGTCGAGCGGCATGATGCCGCTGTTCAGGAAGAGGTTCGATGTCGGGCAATGCGCGACGACGGAGCGGGAATCCGCGAGCAGGCGCACCTCATCTTCCGCCAGATGAATGCAGTGCCCGAGGACGCTGCGTTCGCCGAGCAAGCCGCACGCCTCGTAGACCGCGGTGTAGCTTGGGAGCCGGGGGAAGCGTCCGCGCACGACCTCGATCTCGTGATGGTTTTCTGACAGGTGCGTCTGGATATAGGCGTCGAACTTCCGCGCGAGCAGGCCGGCCTCGCGCATCAGCTCCTCGCTGCACGTCACCGCAAAGCGCGGGCTGAAGGCATACTCGATGCGACCGCCGTCGCGTCCGTGCCATTTGCGGCAGAGCCGTTCGCTTTGCTCGAGCGAGAGCGGCAGGATTTTTTCCGGCGGCAGGCCTCCATAGCTGCCGTCGTCCATCATGACCTTGCCGAGAATGATGCGCATGCCGCTGCGTTCCGCCGCCTCGAAGGCTGCGTCGCAGCTCTCCTCGTAGATCGTGGCGTAGAGCATCGCGCAGGTCGTGCCGTTGCGAGCGAGCGCCTCAAAAAAAAGCGGCGCGAGCTCGCGCGCGGTGGCGGCGTTGAATTCCTTTTCGACCGGGAAAACGTGTCGTTGCAGCCACGGCAGCAGGGCCTCCTCGACGCGGGCGACCACCGGATATTGCGGCAGGTGCGCATGCACGTCGATCAGGCCCGGGATGAGCACCGCCTCGGGCGAGTGCAGCCATTTCACAAGCTCCGCGCCGGGCGCGCGGCGCACTTCGTCGAACGGTCCCGCGGCAACGATCACGCCGTCCTCGATGAGCAGCGCGCCATCCCGCACGCCGCGCAGGCGACCGGGCTCCGGCGCATCGATGAGGAAGCCGCGCAGGCCCTTGAGCGATTTCGACAACATGACGCCTCTCCGGCTAAACGCTCGGCTGGCGAACGGGAAGCACGATCTTGAAAGACGCGCCCGCGCCGGGCGTGCTGCGGACCGACACGCGGCCGCCATGCGCCATGACGACGTTCTTGACGATGGAGAGCCCCAGGCCGGTGCCGCCGGCATCGCGCGAGCGATCCTTATGCACGCGGTAGAACCGCTCGAAGATGTGCGGTTGGTCGCGATAGGGAATGCCCGGCCCATTGTCGGAGAAGACGATCTCGACCTCCGCGCCCTTCAGACGCGACGTGACGCGGACGAGCGCGCCCTCGACGACCGCGTATTGGAGGGCGTTCGCGAGCAGATTGAAAAACACCTGCTCGATGCGGGCGGGGTCCATCTCGACAAGATCGACGTCGAGGGCCAGTTCGATCTCGGCATTGCGTTCGCGGATGCGCGGTTCGAGCTGCTCGATCACGCGCTGGAGAATCTCGCGCAGACTGGCGGCGCGGCATTCCAGCGTCGAGGTGCGATGCTCCAATCGCGAGATGGAAAGCAGATCCTCGATGAGCAAATTCAGCCTCTCGCTGTGTTTTTTGATCGTCTGGAGCGAGCGCTCCGCCATCGGCCGGTCATCCAGCGCGCCATCGAGCAGCGTCTCGACATAGCCGCCGATGATCGCGAGCGGCGTGCGAAACTCGTGCGAGACATTGGCGACGAATTCGCGTCGCACCGCCTCGAGCGCGCGCACTTCGGTGATGTCGTTGAACACGCCGAGCACACCCACCGGCGTGGAGCCGTTCGTCGGCATGAGCGGCGCCAGATTGATGCGGTAGTGGCGGTCCGGCCGCGATTCGCCGATGCGCGGAGCGTCGTGCAGTTCGAGCACGACGGAGCGCACCTCGCGAAACGAGCGATCGATGGCCGATGTGAGCTCCGGGTGGTGAAAAACCTCGAGCACCGTGCGGTTGATCGGCGGCTGCGTGAGCTCGAACATCGTGTAGAGCGCGTCGTTCGCGAGACGAATGCGCTGCGAATGGTCCACGATGATGACGCCCTCAACCATGCTGCCGAGAATCGCCCGCAGGCTGAAGCCCTCGTCCGCAAGCTGGCGACGCTGCCGGCGCAATCGGTCGGCCACGCGGCCGAGATCGGCGGAAATTTGGGTGAACGGCCGCAGCGACGAGCGGACGATGGGCTGGTGCGGTTCGTCGTTTGCGAGCGCGCGGATGAGATCGCGCAGATCGAGCAACGGCCGGCCCCAGGAGCGCCAGAGCATCCAGCCCCCGATCCCCGCGAGCGCGGCCACCAGCAGGATGGCGATCAAGGCGGCGTCACCGCGCTGAAGCGGTAGCCCTCGCCGCGCACCGTCTCCAGCCGGTTGGCATGGGCGCCGAGTTTTTCGCGCAGCCGGCGCATGTGCGTATCGACCGTGCGCGTGTCGATGACGTTCTGGTAGCCCCACACGTCGAAGAGCAGCGTCTCGCGCGATTGCGTGCGGCCGCGGCGATCGACGAGGAGCGTGAGCAGCTTGAATTCCGTCGTCGTGAGGTCGAGCCGCGTGCCGTCGAGCCGGATCTCGAACGCCCCTTTGTCCACGAGAAATCCATCCACCTCAATGGTCTCGCCGCGATTGGACGTCTGCAGCCGGCGCAGCAGCGCCTGCACGCGCAGGACGAGCTCGCGCGGGCTGAAGGGCTTCGGCACATAGTCGTCCGCGCCGAGCTCGAAGCCGCTGATCCGGTCGCCGGGCTGATCCTTCGCCGTGAGCATGATGATCGGGATGCCCGCCGTGGAGGCGTCTTCCTTGAGCGCCCGGCAGACCTTTTCGCCCGTCATTTCCGGCATCATGAGATCGAGAATGATCACGTCGGGTCGTTCGGCGCGGGCTTTTTCGAGGCCCCGCAGGCCGTTCTCCGCGATGGAAACACCAAAGCCGGCGCGGTTCAAATTATACCGCAACAGATCGACGACATCCTGCTCGTCTTCGACAATTAATACCGTCTCGGTCATTCCTGCTCTGGTCTAATGAAAGCTAGGGACACCCGCAAGGGCGCGAAAATCGACAAAAATGTCACACGTCCGGACTCGACGCGAACCGGGAAAATGATTCGGGCCACTTGCAGACTCAGAAAACAAAAAAACTGAATCGCTGTGGCCCGAATCGCTGCCTTAACCGATAAGATTGACCCACGGGCGCGGGGATTGTTCAAAAAAAGTTTTCGGCGACGAAATTTTTCGGCGGATCGCCGGCGCCGCTTGTCCGGCCCCCGGGAGCGCGTAATGTTTCGGGGATGAACGAGCCCTCCCATCCGCCCAGCCGTTTCTACGAATCCGTGAGCGCGTATTTCGACCGCGCCGCCGACCTCACGAACTTCCCCGCCGGCCTGCTCGACCAGGTGAAATCCTGCAACAGCGTCTATCGCATGAAGTTCCCGGTGAAGGATGACGAGGGCAACATCGTGGTGGTGGAGGCATATCGCGCGCAGCACAGCCATCACCGGCTCCCCTGCAAGGGCGGCATCCGCTTTTCTCCGCACGTCACGCAGGAGGAAACCGTCGCTCTTGCCGCGCTCATGACCTTCAAATGCGCGCTGGTCGGCCTGCCCTTCGGCGGTGCGAAGGGTTCCGTGCGCATCGATCCGCGCACCTGCTCGGCCGGCTTCCGCGAGCGCGCCACACGCCGCTACGCCGCCGAGCTCATCAAGAAAAACTTCCTCGGTCCGCAGCAGGACGTGCCGGCGCCCGATTACGGCACGGGCGAGCAGGAGATGGCGTGGATCGCGGATACCTACCGCGCGATGAAGTTCAACGAGCCCGATCTCTACGCCTGCGTCACGGGCAAGCCGCTCGATCTGCACGGCATCCCCGGCCGTCGCCAGGCCACCGGGCTGGGCGTTTGCCTTGGAATCATGGAATGCCTGAACCACGCGGACGACATGGCGGACCTCGGGCTCACGCCCGGCCTGGAGGGCAAGCGGGTAATCGTCCAGGGCCTCGGCAACGTCGGCTCCTATGCCGCGCATTTCCTCCAGAAGAACGGCGCAGTGATCGTCGGCATCGCGGAGCTCGGCGGCGGCATTTACGATCCCGCGGGCATCGATCTGCGCCACGCCCAGCACCATTTTCGCGAGAACGGCTCGCTGGCCGAGTTCGAGAACGGTGAATTCCACGAAAATCCCGCGCAGACCCTCGAAATGCCGTGCGACATCCTCGTGCCCGCGGCGCTCGAGGGCCAGATCACCGCGGAAAACGCCCCGCGCATCCAGGCCCGCATCGTCGCGGAGGCCGCCAACGGCCCGGTCGATCATGACGGCGACGCCATTCTCTGCGAGCGCGGGATTCTCGTCATTCCCGACCTTTACCTGAACGCCGGCGGCGTGACGGTCTCGTATTTCGAGTGGCTGAAGAACCTGTCGCACGTGAGTTTCGACCGCATGACGACGCGCATTTCCGAGGATGCGAAAACGAAGATCATCGACGCGGTCGAGCAGCTCACCGGCAACCGGCTCGATCGCGAGCAACGCGTGCTCGTCACCGCCGGCGCGCACGAGATCGACATCGTCCACAGCGCGCTCGCCGAGACGATGGCCGTCGCCTACCACAGCATCCACGACGCATGGAAGACGCGCGATCTGCCCGACCTGCGCACCGCGGCATTTTACGTCGCCATCGACCGCGTCTGCCGCAGCTACCAGGCGCACGGCATTTTTCCGTAGCGCGACGCCGTTCGCCGCCCGGCTAATTTTCGTTCAGCAGGCCGAGTCCGCCAGCCGGCGCCTGGCTCTTCCAGATCGGGCCGTCCGTGGCAAAGGGCGGAAGGCTTCGCTCCTTTTCCGGCTTGGCCACCTTCACGTTGCTCAAGCGAAATGGAGGGAGGATCGGATTGCCGCGGGCATCCTTGGCATAGGTGACGCCCTCCTCTTCGATCAGCAGGCTCGCGTCGAAGAAGCCGCCCGGCGCCTCGCCAATCGCGACAACGAGGTCATACCACTGGCCGGCCTCCACCTTGATCCCCTCGCTGCGGGCCCAGCCGCCGGTGTCGCGGTTCTTCAGCAAGGTATTTCTTGTCCAGTTGTCGTAATTGTATTCCTGCTTCGCCTTCCACTCGCCCAGCCCGTGGTAGAGGGAGCCGTCCAGGACAAGACGTCCATTGAACTTCACCAAAATCACGTCGTCGGCCGCCCCGACAAAATGAATAACGCCGGAATGCGGGGGCGAAACCTTTCCCTTGTAAACCGCCAGCCAGTAGCTCGGCGCGACTTCCTTATCGACTCCGAACCCCTTTGGCCCCGCATCCGCCGGAATGGAAGGCATCATGATCTGAGGCGTGTAGAGCTTGTTCTTTCCGCGATAGTAAGTCGTGAGGACGCTTTCGCTCAAATTGAGGCGCGCAAACTTTCCGATCGCCGCGCGATAACTTTTCTCGTTCCATTTCTGCGTCGGCTTCCCGGCGCGGGATTGCTTCAAATCGTAAAATGTTCCCTCCAGCGCCGATCCCCGGGGATCGCGAAAACCGAAAAACGGCGCGCCGCCCGCGCCGCTGTCGCTGCCTCCCAGCATGGACGGCCCGACTCCCACGCCAGGCGCCATCGAGGGCGAGAGGCTCGCGACATCCGCCGGCGAGGCAATCTCCGGCATCTCGGGGAGCGCCACCTTCGACAAGCCCGTCGTGACGACCCGCTTGGTCATGGGCGCCGCCATGGCCTGCTGTTTCTTGGCCATCTGCACCTTGTGCTCGACCGCGCGATTTTCCGGAGCCGGCGGCGCCGCGGTGAATGTCTGCTTTCGCTTCGTAACCACCTGCACCACGAGGATGCCCGCGACCAGGAACAGCACCACGTGAAACAGAATGCTGACGAACAAAAACCGGCTGGTTTTGATCCGTTCCCAAAAACTTTTTTTGGCTGGGGCGGTCGGCGGAGGAACGGGAGTATCGGTCATCGGGAGAGTCAGCTAAAGAGGAGCCGAAGAGCACCTTGAAGATTCAATCTGCGTTCCGAAATGTAAACTGTGGATTTTTGGCGCCTGCGCGGAAACGAAAAAAAGGAAGCCCGGCCGCCGCTGCCGTGCTACTCGTAACCCTTCGCCATGAATTCTCACTCCGCGCTTCGTCTCATCGACCTCGGCCTGGCGGCCATCCTGCCAGCCCGGCGCGGCGGGCCCGCATCGGGCGACCGCGGAATCTAGCGCCCCCCGCGCCGCCTTTTTTCCGCCGCCTCTTTTTCCGTGCGGCGACTCGTTTTTCCCAAGTAGCCGCCGGCTTCCCACTCCTCGTTTCCGGTCATGCTCCCCGCCATTTTTTACGAAAATCGAAAAACCCTCGCCCTCGCCGCGCCGATCATCGCCGGCCAGGTCGGCCAGATGCTCATGGGCTGGGCCGACACGTTGATGGTCGGTCGCGTGAGCGTCACCGCGCTCGCGGCCTGCGCCTTTGCGAACACCATCCTCGCGGTCGCGCTCGTCTTTGGCTTCGGCGTGATGTCGTCCGTCACGGTGCGGGCCTCGCAGGCGTTCGGGGCAGGCCGCGGCACCGGCAAGGTCCATCGATCCGGACTCGTGCTCGGTGTGGGACTCGGCGTGATTCTCTGCGGGCTCATGTTTGCGCTGCTGCCCGTGCTTCACTGGCTCGGCCAGCCGCCGGAGGTGAATCGCGCGGTCGTCGGCTTTCTCATCCTGACGGCGATTTCGGTCATCCCGGTGATGCTCTTCACCGCCGCGAAGAATTTTGCCGAGGCGTTGTCCCGCCCGTGGCCGCCCTTCTGGATCGTGCTGGGCGGCGTGGCCCTCAACGTCGCGCTGAATTTTGTCTTCATCTTCGGCACGCTCGGCGCGCCCGCCCTCGGTCTCACCGGCGCGGGGCTCGCCACGCTCATCGCGCGGATTGCTTCGCTGCTCGTGCTGCTCGCGTGGCTCCATCGGTCGCAGTATTTCCGGCCCCACCTCGCGCGGCTCGCCGGCGAGCGCAGCCTCTGGCGCGAACTGCGCGGTCTCCTCCGCATCGGCCTGCCGGCGGGCGGACAATACCTCGCCGAGGTCAGCGCCTTTGCCACCGCCTCGCTGATGATGGGCTGGATCGGCGTGAACGCGTTGGCCGCCCACCAGATCGCGATCACCTGCGCGGCGACAACGTTCATGGTGCCGCTCGGCATCGGCATGGCCGTCACCGTGCGCGTCGGCCAGGCCGTCGGCGCTCGGAATTTCCAGCGTGTGCGGCCGATTGCCTTCGGCGGCCTCGGCCTGGCACTGGCCGTGATGATCTGCACCGCGCTGGGTTTCCTGATTCTCTCTCACTCGATTGCCGGCCTGTTCGTGGCGGATCCCGCCGTGCTCGCCACGGCGGCCGGGTTGCTCGTGATCGCGGGATTATTCCAGGTCGTGGACGGCACGCAGATCGTCGCGATGAATGCCCTGCGCGGCCTCGGCGATGTCCACGTGCCGATGGGCGTCGCCGTCTTTTCGTATTGGATGGTCGCCCTGCCGCTCTCGTATCTGCTCACGTTCCGCGCGCACTTCGGTCCCGTTGGCATCTGGATGGGGCTCGCTCTCGGCTTGCTCACGGCGAGCATCGCGTTGACGTGGCGGTTTGTCTGGAAATCCTCGCCCGTTCGCCTCGCCACTGCGCATGCTGTGCCGCATGTCTGATCTCGAAGCCTTTCGCGGGCTGCTCTGCCAGCTCGGCGATGCCATCCGCGACGCCGTCATCGCGGGACGCGCGCGCCAAACCGTGGAGCAACTTTCCGCCATCGCGCACGAATCCGCCGCCGACACGATCTACGCCATCGACAAGCTCAGCGAGGACGCGATTCTTGCCTGGTTCCGCGACCATTGGCCGGCCGACGAACCCGTCGAACTCATCTTCGAAGGCATCGACGAGGCCGCGCCGCCGTGCTTTCCCGCCGGCGCCGACGCGCTCGATACGAAATGGAAAATCATCCTCGATCCCATCGACGGCACGCGCGGGATCATGGTTGATAAACGCCCCGCCTGGGCGCTCGCCGGCCTCGCGCCGCAGCTCGGGCCCGCCACGAGTCTGTCGGACATTTGCGTCGCGGCCATGACGGAAATCCCGCTCACAAAGCAATGGCGCGCCGACCAGTTGAGCGCGATCAAGGGCCGTGGCGTCACCGCCGAATCGGTGAACGTTCTCGACGGCACGCGCGCTCCCCTGGAATTGCGACCCTCCGGCGCAACGGATTTCCGCCACGGCTTCGCCTCGCTCGCCAAATTTTTTCCCGAGGGGCGCACGCTCCTTGCGCAGATCGAGGAGCAGGTCTGGGACGAACTCGTTGGCCTCGGCGCGACCGCGTCGCCCATGATCTTCGACGATCAATACATCTCCACCGGCGGCCAGTTCTACGAGTTGCTCGCCGGGCACGACCGGTTCGTCGGCGACATTCGGCCAATGGTTCACGCCGCGCTCGACCTCGACTCCACGCTCATCTGCCATCCCTATGATGTTGCCGCCGCGCTTGTGCTCACCGAGGCCGGTGTCGTCTACGAATCACCGCTCGGCGGCTTTCCGGACGCGCCATTGGACACGACGTCGCCGGTGGCGTGGCTTGCCTTTGCCAACGAAACCCTCGCCGCGAAGCTGCGTCCCGTCCTCCACGACGTGCTCGCCCGCTCGCTCGGCTGATTATTTCTGCGCCCGCACGGTCGCTCCGGGCACCCAGGAGCCGCTGATGAGGGTTGCGCGGAGTTGCGCGCCGGTGCCGGTCTCGCGGCGATGCAGCATGGCTACGAGGCGGTCGATGGCGGCCTCGCCGACGAGGTCGTTATGCTGGTCCATGCCCGCCCAGTCTTCGTCGTGCTGGCGGCGCTCCAATTGCACGAGGCCGATGTCCTCCGGCACGCGCCGTCCGGCGGCCTCCACCCACGTGCGCACCGCGGTATAGAGGGTGAGAAGCACATCCGGCTCGTGGCGTTCGAGCCAGGCGTGGAACCGCCGCCGATCCAGGCGAGCCGCTTCCACGTCGTAAAATCCCGGCAGTCGCGCCGCTTTCGGCAGCGCCTGTTGACCCACCCACATGCCGGCGCTGAACCGTCGCTCGACGAGTTCATCAATATGCTCATCCACCACAAGCGCCGGCCGCCGGTAGCCGAGCGCGAGGATGTGCTCCATCGCCTCGAGCACGAGCGCATGATGATCCACGCAACAAAACGGCAAGGTCGGCTCGTGCGTTCGCACGCCCGTCACCACGCAGGCATGCGAGGCCCAGGTCGAGGCGAACCGCGCGGGCAACTGATTCTCGTTCATCAAGCCGACGACGAGCGCACCGCGAATACCCCGCGCCCGCAGGATGCGGTCGAGGCGTTCGCCATCGAGCTTCGGATCGTGCAGCCAGAATTCATCGAGCTTGTAGCCGTGGAAGGCCGCGCGCCGCCGCGCCCCGGCCGCGTAAACGGGAATCGTCGGATGCGTGCGAAAAGCATCGGCGGTGCGGTAGGCGTTGATCAGCGCCAGCGTGCGGCGGTAGCCGGGGTGGCCCGTCTTGTGCAGTTCGCTCATCAGCTCGGCGACGACGGGGTTCTTCGCGTAGCCGAGCGAGCGTGCGATCCGCTCGATGCGACGGCGCGTTTTCTCCGGAATCTGAGGGTCACCGCGCAGCGCCAGGGACACGGTATTCTTCGACACGCCGGCATGGGCGGCAATCGTGGCCATGCTGATCCGGGGCATTTCACTTGACTGTCAAGTTCCACGCCGGTTTACCAGCGCAAAGAGCCGGCATATGATTGGCCCTCCCTCAACACCCACTATGTTCACCATCGGCATCGATTACGGCACGAACTCCGTGCGCGCGCTCGTCGTAGAGACCGCCACGGGGCGCGAGCTCGGCAGCAGCGTTTTCAACTATCCCAGCGGCAGCGAAGGCATTCTCCTCGATCCGCGCGACCATCATCTCGCCCGCCAAAGTCCGGCCGATTACCTCCTGGGTCTCGAAACGTCCGTCCGCGAGGCGCTCGCCATCGCGACGAAGGACCCCGCCTTCTCCGCCGACAGGGTCGTCGGCCTCGGCGTGGACACCACCGGCTCGAGCCCGCTGCCTGTGACCGCGCAGAACGTCGCGCTCGGCACGACGCCGGAATTCCGCGACGCGCTCGCTGCCCAATGCTGGCTGTGGAAGGACCACACCAGCCACGAGCAGGCCGCAAAAATCACCGCGCTCGCCGCGGAGCACCGGCCGCAATTCATCGCGAAATGCGGCGGCACGTATTCCTCCGAATGGTTCTGGTCGAAGATCTGGAAATGCCTGCTCGTCGCCCCCGAGGTCTTCGACGCCGCTCATAGCTGGGTGGAGCTCTCCGATTGGGTGCCGAGCGTGCTCGCGGGCGTCACCGATCCGCGCCAGGTCGCCCGGGGGGTCTGCGCCGCCGGCCACAAGGCGCTCTACGCCGAGGATTGGGGCGGGCTGCCCGACAAGGAATTCCTCGCGTTGCTCGATCCGAAGCTCGCCGATCTGCGTGACCGCCTCTACGATGTCGCGCTCGACGCCAGCCACACCGCTGGCGCGCTCTGCCCCGAATGGGCGGCAAAGCTCGGCCTGCCCGCAGGCATTCCGATCGCGATCGGCGAGTTCGACGTCCACTACGGCGCCGTCGCCTGCGGCGTGGACGAGGGCACGCTCGTCAAAGTCATTGGCACCTCGACCTGCGATTGCCTCGTCGCTCGCGCCGACCGCGAAATCGCCGACATTCCCGGCATCTGCGGCATCGTGAAGGGCGCGATTCTGCCCGGCTACTACGGCATCGAGGCCGGCCAATCCGCCGTCGGCGACATCTTCAAATGGTGGGTCGAAGGCGTCTGCAAAGGCTCGCCCGCGCTCCACGCGGAGCTCGTCAAGGAAGTCGAATCCCAGCTCCCCGGTGCCAGCGGCCTGCTCGCGCTCGACTGGAACAACGGCAACCGCACCATCCTCGTCGATCCGCTCCTCACCGGCGCGCTCATCGGCACGACGCTTCACACGACGCGTGCCGAAATCTACCGCGCGCTCATCGAGGCCACGGCCTTCGGCGCCCGCGCCATCGTCGAGCGCATCAAGGAATACGGCGTGCCCGTGGACCGCATCGTCTGCGCCGGCGGCATCGCCGAGAAAAACGCCTTCCTCATGCAGATCTACGCGGACGTGACGGGTTGCGAAATCCGCATCGCCGGCTCCAGCCAGGCGTGCGCGCTCGGCTCCGCGATTTCCGCCGCCGTCGTCGCCGGAGCGCACCCCGACTTCGCCACCGCCCAGGCCGCCATGGCGCACCTGAAGCCGATCAGCTACCAGCCCATCGCCGCGAACCAGACCGCCTACAACGAACTCTACCGTCTCTACCGCGAGGTCCACGACGCCTTCGGCGGCGTCACAAAATCCGCCGACCTGTCGCGCGTGATGAAAGATCTCCTCGCCTTCAAATCCACCCAACGCGCCTAAGCAAAACTCTCCCAAAAATGAAAAACGTCCCCACCTCCGAATTCTG
>Ga0070661_100001329_pt1 | contig 17329 bp, 12 predicted proteins | sample KBSC43metaG_FD_64663 | JGI IMG/M metagenome (GOLD analysis project Ga0070661, IMG submission 64663) | Corn rhizosphere microbial communities from Kellogg Biological Station, Michigan, USA - KBS C4-3 metaG | ecosystem: Host-associated > Plants > Roots > Rhizosphere > Soil ... | reverse complement strand
ATGTCCAGGTGCGTACCGTGCAGGTTCGACTCGTCGTGGTCGACCAGGTAGAGGGCGGCCGGCTTGAAGTTGCGGATCTGCCGGCACAGCTCGGAACCGATGGACCCACCGGCACCGGTCACGAGGACCCGACGCCCCTCGATCAGGCGGCGCGCCTCGGTCGAGGCAACGTGGATCTCCTCGCGACCCAGCAGCTTGTCCACCCGTACCGAGCGCAGGTCGGAGATGCGCATGTCGCGCTCGACCGCGGCGAGGAACGACGGAAGGTGCCGGACGAGCAGACCGCACGCGGTCGCCCGGTTGATGAGCTCGGCGATCTGTACCGGCGGCAGCGAAGGGATCGCGACCAGGGCCACGGACGCCCCGCTCGACTCGGCCACCGCCGGCAGGTCCTCCAGCCGGCCCAGCACCGGCAGGCTGCCGACCCGGGTGAGGTCCGGGTTGTCGTCCAGGAAGCCGATCGGCACCAGGCCGTACCCGGGGGTCGCCCACAGCGCCCGTGCCAGCTCACGGCCGGCGTCGCCCGCACCGAGGATCAGCGTGGGCAGGCCCACGACCTCCTCGGACGCCCTCTGCTGCATGACCATCGCTGCCCGCCTACTCCTTCTCGACGAGGTCTGTGAGCATCCCCGCGACCCGGTCGACCGCCTCGTCGGCGAGCCCCGGGTACATCGGCAGTGACAGCAGTTCGTCGGCGACCCGGTCGGTCACCGGTACCGCGGCGCACTCCTGCTCGCCCAGCAGACTCGTGTACCCGCTGAGTTGGTGCACGGGGATGAAGTGCACCGACGTGCCGATGCCCGCCTCGGTCAGCGCGACGATGGTGTCGTCGCGCCGGGGGATCCGGACCTGGTACAGGTGCAGCGAGTGGCCGGGGTGGCGGGCCGGCAGGGTCAGCCGGCCGTCCGCGACGAGCCCGGCGAACGCCGCGTCGTACCGTGCGAAGAGCTCGGCCCGCCGCTGCTGCCACGCCGGGAGCGCGGTCAACTGGGCCCGGCCGATGGTCGCCTGGATGTCGGTGAGGTTCGCCTTGAACCCGACCTCCGGCACGTCGTAGCGCCACGACCCGCCCGGCAGGTACCGGCGCCACGCGTCCTTGCTCATGCCGTGCAGCCGCGCCGAACGCAGCCACGCGGCGAACTCCCCGTCGTAGGTGGCCACCGCGCCGCCCTCGCCGATCGGGAGGTTCTTGGTGGCGTAGAAGCTCAGGCAGGTGGCGAACGGGGCGGTCTGCTCCCGCGCCCGTCCGATGTCGCCGCCCGGTCCGTGCGCGGCGTCGACCACGATGCGGTGGTACGGCAGCCCGGCGGCGCGGGCCAGGGCGGCCGAGTCGACGGGGTACCCGCCCATGTCGCAGACGACCATCGCGGCCGGCGCGCCGGCCCGGGCCGCCGCCTTGGCGACGGTCTCCTCGTTCGGGGTCAGCGTGGTCTCGTCGATGTCCACGAGGACCGGCCGGTACCCGGCGTGGATGATGGCCGCGACCGCACCGCAGAAGGTGAGGCTGGGCGTCAGCACGGGCGAGCCCGGCTCCAGGCGCAGCGCCCGCAGGCTGAGTTCGAGGGCGTGGGTACAGGAGGTGAGGCTGACCACGTGCGGCTGGCCGAGGTACGCGCTGAGCTCCTCCTCGAAGCCCGCGCATTCGGCACCCGTGGTCACCCAACCGGACGCGATGACCCGCTGGACCGACGCGATCGCCTCGTCGGTGAACGAGGGAACCGTGAACGGCACGGCGAGCGCGACCGGGCTCATCGGGCACCCGCCTTCAGGTCGGCGCCGGCCTCGCCCGTCGCGCCACGCTTCGAGGCGGCGATCGCCTCGCGGTAGACCTCCACCACGCGCCGCGCGATCACCTCGGCGTCGAGGTGCGCGATCGCCTCCCGGCCGTTGGACCGGCCGCCCTTCGCCAGTACCTCCTCGGTACGGTCGGCGAGTTCGGTGACGAGCGCGCGCCGGGCGTCCTCGCCGCCCCAGGGCTCGGGGTAGTCCACGACGGCGGACGGCGTCACGCCGGAGAGCACCTCCCGCACGTCGCCCACCCCCACACTCACGACGGGAAGGCCCATGGCCGACGCCTCCTTGACGACGGTCGGAGAGCTCTCGAAGCCCTTCTTGGACGTGAACAGCAGTACGTCGGCCGCCGCGAACTTCGCCGGTACCTCGGACCTGGGCTGCCCCGGCGCCGCCAGGACGAGTTCGCGGACCGCGACGCCCCGGTTACGCAGTTCGGCGAGGACGTCGGTGAAGACGTCGTATCCCTTGATAGGGCTGCCGGTGGCCGCGCCGAACAGTATCACCTTGTCGCCCGGTTCGAGCCCGAGCGCGGCGCGGGCCGCCGCACGGTCGGAGGGTGCGAACAGGCTGAAGTCGACGCCGTTCGGGATGACCGTGCCCGACGGCTCGCCGGCCCGCTGCGCCGAGGGGCGGGACAGGTAGATGCGGGCGGTCGTACCGGCCCACGCGAACCTGGTGACGCGCCGCTGCCAACCGACGTTGACGTCGCTTCCGTAGATCGTCAGTACCCGCGGTACCCCGCGGGCGAACCGGGCGGCGAGCGCGGTCAGTCCATAGTGGACATGAACCACGTCGTAGTTCCCGCGCCGTACCAGCCGCCCGACTCGCGGGCCGGCCAGCAGGTAGTCGGCCCGGCCCCGCTTCTGCGCCACGACCTCGACGTCCACGTGGTGCCCGAGCCGCCGCAGAATCTCCACGTGCTCCCGCACGAAGATGCCGCGGAAGCTACCGTCGACCGGCCACAGGTTCGTGATCGTGAGGATCCGCAGCGGCCGCTGCGCGTCGGTCACCGCGACCTCACGCGCCGGCCGACTCGAAGTAGTCACGCACCGCGGACACCACCACGTCCAGCGACTCCTCGGTCAGCTCCGGGTAGATCGGCAGGGACAGGCAGGCGTTCGCGTACTCCTCGGCGACCGGGAAGTCGCCGGGGCGGTGACCCAGGTACGCGTACGCCGGCTGCAGGTGCAGCGGTACCGGGTAGTGGATGCCGGCGCCGATTCCCCGCGCGCCCAGGTGGGCCAGCAGTGCGTCGCGGTGCGCGGTACGCAGCACGTAGTGGTGCACGACGCTGATCTGGGCCGGGGTCTGCGGCGGCAGGCGCAGGTCGCCGACGCCCTGCAGCCGCTGCGTGTACGCCTCGGCCAGCTCGCGACGGCGTTGGTTGTCGGCGTCGAGGGTACGCAGCTTCACGCCGAGTACCGCGGCCTGCAGCGTGTCCAGCCGGTGCGCGTACCCGACCTCGAGGTGCTCGTACTTGGTGGTGCGCCCGTGGTCGCGAAGCCGGCGTACCCGCCCCGCGAACTCGTCGTCGTTGGTGGTGATGCCGCCCGCGTCGCCGAACGCGCCGAGGTTCTTGCCCGGGAAGAACGAGAAGCAGCCGGCCACGGCGTACCCGCCGGCCCGCACGACCGTCCCGTCGGCCCGCACGATCTCGGCGCCCTGCGACTGCGCGGCGTCCTCCAGCACCTGGGCGCCGGCGTCCGTGGCGATCGCGGTGATCGCGTCCATGTCGACCGGCCGGCCGTGGATGTGCACCGGCAGGACGACCTTCGCCCCGTCCACCACGAGCTTCAGCGCCGCCGGGTCCATGGCGCCGGTCTCCGGGTCGACGTCGACGAAGCGCGGCTGCGCACCGAGCCAGTCGATCGGCTCCGCCGTGGCGATGAACGTGTGCGCCGGTACCACGACCTTGTCGCCGGGACCCACGCCGAGCGCGGCGAGCGCGAGGTGCAGCGCCGCCGTACCGGAGCCGACGCCGATGGCGTGGGCGGTACCGCAGAACTCGGCGTACGCCGCCTCGAACTCGGCGATCTCCTTGCCGTTGATGAACCGGGTGTTGTCGATGACGTCCTGCATCGCCGCGTCGATCCCGGCACGGTGGCGGGCGTACGAGGCCTTGAGGTCGACAAGGGGGATGCGGCTCATCACGGCTCCAGGTCGGGGTTCATCGGTGGGTACGGCCGGTGGTCGGCACCGGCCGGACAGAGCAGGTCATCGATCGACTTGACGGGGCGCGCGGCGGTACCCACCACGACCGCCCCCGGGGCGACGTCCTTGGTGACCACGGCCCCGGCGCCGATGAGCGCCCTTTCGCCGATGCGGACGCCGGGCAGGATCGTCACGTTGGCTCCGATCCGCGCGTCGCGTCCAATGTGGACTCCGCGGGTGCAGCGGGAAACCTCGGGGCAGCGAGGGAACGGCGCGTTCGTCAGCGTGACGCGCGGGCCGATCCAGGCACCGTCCTCGAGCACCGAGTACTCCGGGATGAAGCACTGCGAGTGGATGCGCACCCCGGTACCGATCGTCACGTGATGCTCCACCACGCTCAGCGAACCGATCGAGACGTTGTCGCCGATGGTGTTGCATTCCCGTACCAGCGCGTGGTGCCCGGTCTGGAAGCGCTCACCGATCACGCTGCCCGCGTAGAGAACGGTGTGGCTGCGCAGGATCGAGCCGGCACCGATGACGGTACGCGTGGAGCCGCCGGTCGCGCCGGTGTGGCGCCCGACGATGCACAGCTCCTCGACCCGGCAGTCGGGGCCGAACTCGACATCGGCCGATACGACAGACATCGGCGCGATGTCGACGACCGGCGCGGTCACCGAGACAGCCCCATGAGGCTGCGCACCGCGACCTGCTGACCGTCGGCGCGCAGCGACCGGTCGACGGCCTCCAGCACGGCCACCGTACGCACGCCGCTCCAGCCGTCGACCTCGGGACGCGTACCGGAGTCGACACAGTCGACGAAGTGCTGCAGCTCGGCCGAGAGCGGCTCGATCATCGCGAGGCTCGGTACGCTCATCGCGCCGTCGCGCAGCCGGTACTGCCAGGCGCCGTAGGCGTCGGCCTCCAGGCGGTCGGCGCCCTTATCGAAGATCTTCAGCTTCGCCTCGGCGTCCATGTCGTCGTAGACGAGCATCTTCTTGCTGCCCACCACGGTGGTCCGCCGCGTCTTCGACGGGTCGAGCCAGCTCACGTGCATGTGCGCCATGACGCCGCTCGGGTACCCGACCGTCACGAACATGACGTCCTCGATGTTCGCGTGCAGGTACCGCGCGCCACGCGCCGCGACCCACTCCGGCGAGCTGCCCAACAGGTAGTTGGCGACGGACACGTCATGCGGACCGATGGACCAGAAGGCGTTGATGTCGCTCTGGATGCGTCCCAGGTTGAGCCGCTGGGAGTGCAGATACAACACGTCGCCGATCTCGCCCTCGTCGACGAGCTCCTTCATCTTGCGTACCGCGGGTACGAACTCGAAGGTGTGACCGACCATGAGGATCAGTCCCCGTTGGTCGGCGGTCTGCGCCAGGCTCGCGGCGTCGTCGATCGACAGCGCCAACGGCTTCTCCACGAACACGTGCTTGCCGGCGTCCAGGCAGCGCCGCGCGAGCGGGGCGTGGGTGGCGGCCGGGGTGGAGATGATGACGGCCGACACCTCCGGGTCGGCGAGCACCGCGTCGAAGTCGTCGGTGACCTTCGTCGTCGGGTAGAGCGCGGATGCCTTCTCCTGCCGCTCGGCCGAGAGCTCGACCAGGTACCGCCACCGCTCACCGACCAGCGCGTTGAGGTTGCGCGCGAGGTTGGGTCCCCAGTAGCCGAACCCCACCTGTGCGATTGCGCCCGTCATCGTTGCCCTGCGCTTTCCTGTGCCAGTTCCGAGTCGAAGGTGGCCGCCGTCGGTGCCGTCGCATCGCCGTCCGTGGCGGGCCCGGCGACCGCCGCGGGCGCGCGCAGGTCGCCGCGCTGCTTGAGCGCCCAGGCGACGCCGACGATGGCGAACATCAGCGGCGGGAACAGTGGGTCCTCCAGCGACGGGGACAGCAGCCCGATCAGGCCACCGAAGACGATCGCCGCCGGTGCCCAGTAGAACGCGGGGTGCGCGGCGCCCTCGCCGCGCCGCCGCAGACGCGCGGTGAGACCGAGGAACGGCGTACCGAGCAGGATCATCCACCCGACGTAGGCGATCACGCCGAGCGCGCCGGCCTCGACCAGGATGTGCAGCCAGAACGAGTCGACGGTCTTCGCCCGGAACCCGAACTTGTCGAAGCCGTCGGGGCCGAACTTCGAGGAGGTGTTCCAGTTCGGGTCGTTGCGGTACGCGACGATCCCACCGAACTGGCCGATGCCGTACCCCAGCACGGGCTTCTGCTTCCAGAGGTGCAGGCCCTCCTGCGCGTACAGCACCCGGATCTCCCGCCCGGGGTTGCTGGTCGAGCTGTTCGACGCGCAGTCGGTGGCGTCCGGTGCGCAGGAAGGGGTGGCCGTGGGCGTCGCGCCGGCCGACGGAGCGACGACGTTGCTCGGCGTCTCGACCGCGTTCGTCACGCCCTCCAGACGGCGTGCCCACTCGGCGCGGTTGCTCGACGAATACAGCAGCGGCGCGGCCGCCATGACGAGGATCAGGCCGAGCGCGACGAGGACCCGCCTGGTGTAGGCCCGGCGCAGCAGGGCGATCAGGACGGTGCCGGCCACGACGCCGATGGTGGACTCGCGCGACTGGGCGGCGCCCATGGCGGTGACCAGCAGCCCGAACAGCAGCCACCACCACACGCTCACCTTGGGTCGGGTGACGAACCAGGCGAGCAGCCCGAGAACCACCAGGCCGGTCACGTGGCCAAGGTCGTTGGGGTGGTTGAACAGCGCGTGCACCCGGCCGGTGCGCGCCCAGGTGAGGTCCGCCCAACCCAACACCGTGTAACTCGGGATGCCGGCGAAGATCTGCACGATGCCGTAGGCCGCGTTGACCGCGACGAATCCGCCGACCAGCCACAGCAGCCGCCGAACCGAGCGCCACGACGGGTTGAGCGCGCGCACGGCGTAGAAGGCGATCGCGCCCCGGAAGTAGACGAACAGCGCCTCGCCGATGACCACGGGCTTGGTGCCGCCGAGGAGCCCGGCGAGGGCGAGCACGACGCCGGCGACGACGATGGCCAGGTCCGCCTTTGTCCGTACGATCGACCACCGCCGGTCGACGGTGAGCTTCGCGACGGTCAGCAACAGCAGTGCTATGTACAGCCCGCTCTTGAGCGTCTTCGGCCACGACGCCGGAGTGATGATCTCGTCGCCGTTCATCAGGTGTTGCCCGCTGGAATGACCGAGGACGTTCACCGCCCAACCCTCGAGCAGCACCTCGACCAGAAGCGCGGTCAGCAGTACGAGGACGCCCACCGTGAGGTACCGCGAAAGGGCACTAGGTCCGCGGACGCGGGCAGTGGTACTCGGTGACTCCCCGTCGGGCACCTTGACACTCCCAGGTTGGTATGAAGGACGGAGCGCCTGGGCCCCGCAAGCACGCACGATAACAGCGCGTCGTGCACGCTAACAGGTCAGTCGGCGGGCTACCAAACCCCACGACCCGGATTGCTGCGTAATGCTACGAGGAAGGAAGAAGTTGGCGTAATGCGCCATCCAGCCGGGGGCCGAGCAGGGCCGCGGCGGTCGCGGTGAGGTGCGAGTTGTCCCGGTACAACAGGATGCTGTCGAGGGACGTCGGGCACCGTACCCCGGGGCAGAGTAACCCGTCCAAGTCGACCACGACCGTCGATGGGATCGTCTTGTCGGCGATGGCGTCGGCGATCGGATCCGCCGGGATCGCCGCGGCACGAGAGAACGAACACGCGTCGGCCGTGCGGGGTGCCCCGGACGTGCAGGCAGGTACGTCCTCGCCGGGATACGGTGTGTCCCGCAAATAGATGATCGGTGCGCCAACTGTGGCCAGTCGGGCGAGGCTGGCCCGCCAGCCGTCGGCGAGCTGGCGCTCGTCGTCGGTGTAGCCCAGACGCTCACTGCTGACGAAGATGGCGGCGGGCCGGGGCTCCGACGCGATGCGGAGGATGGTCGACTCCCGCCAGGTATCGCATTCCCGGTACACCCTCCCGAGCTGGCCGTTGGCCACCGTCAGTCGCGGCACCGGGCAGCCGGACTTGGTGAGCACCTCCACCGCCCATCCGCGCGTCTGGGCGATGGCCCGGATCGCGGGGAACCACTGCGCCGCGTGCGAGTCGCCGAACAGGACCACCCGGTGCGGGCTCGACACGTTGCCGAAGAGGCAGGGCGGGCTGCTGACGGACGTGGGCTCGACCTGACACGTACCGATCGCGGGAAGATCGTCGCGGGCGGACGCCGGGCCGGGACGCAGGCCCATAGGGTCGCGGGGTGGCCGGGCCAGGAGGTGCGGCCCGTCGACGGCACCCACCAACAGGTCGGCGGGCACCATCGTCGCGAGGTCCCGGCGCATGCTCCGGTCGGCGCCGACGGTCACCAGCAGGGACGCGACGAGAGGTATCGCGACGGCGGCCGCACCCACCGCCAGGCTGCGCCACGGCCGCGAGGCGACCCGGGGCGACAGTCGGACCGGCGTCTCGACCAGCCGCATGGTGAGCCAGGCGGGGATCGCCGACGCGGTCACCAGCGCGAGCTTCCCGGGCCATGACTGCGCCCCCAGCACCGCCTCGCCGAGAACCAGCACCGGCCAGTGCCACAGGTACCACGAGAACGACAGCCGGCCGATCGCCCGTACCGGCCGGTACGCCAGCAACCTGCCGACACCGGCTCCGTCAGGTCGGCCGCCGCCGCTGAGAATGACCGCGAGCGTACCGAGGGTGGGCAGGAGCGCGGCGTACCCGGGGAACGGCGTCGCGTTGGTGTACCACCCGACGGCCACAAGGATGGCGATCGCGCCGGCCCAGCCCAAGGCGGTGGAGGCGGCACGCCAGAGCCGGCCCGCATCGGCACGTCCCGTGAGGTAGGGCGCCGCCAACGCACCGAGCGCCCCGCAACCGAACTGCCAGGCCCGCGACGGCGAACTCAGGTACGCCCACGGGGCGCTGTGCCACGTCCAGTACAACGACAGCGCGAACGACGCCACCACGATCGAGCCGATGGCCGCGGCCAGCGGTACCCGTGCCGATCGTCCCAGTCGCCGGGCGATCAGGGCCGAGGCCAGCGCGAGCGGCGCCCACAGCAGGTAGAACTGTTCTTCGACGCCGAGCGACCAGTAGTGCAGGACGGGACTGGGGGCCTGGCCCGCGGCGAGGTAGTTCGTCTGTACCGCGATGAAGCGCCAGTTGCCCACGTTGAGCGCGGAGGCGAGCAGATCGTAGGCCACATCGCGCTGGCGCAAAGGCGGCAACAACAGCACCGACGCGACGGCGGTCACGAGCAGGACCACGCCGGCGGCCGGCAGGATCCGACGCGCTCGGCGGCCGTAGAACTCGGCCAGGGAGAACCGCCCCGCGCGATCGATCTGGGCGAGCAGGAGCCCGGTGATGAGGTAGCCCGAGATCACGAAGAACACGTCGACACCGACGTACCCGCCGGGCATCACGGGCAGCGCGGCGTGGTACCCGACGACGCCCAGGACGGCGACCGCACGCAGACCCTCGATATCCGGGCGGAAGCCTTTCCCGGCACTCCCGGTTCCCGCGTCGGCGGCGAGCGAGCGCCTCGTTCGCAACAACACCACCGGTCGGATCCTTTCAGCAGAGGGGTCGGCAGGCACCCTCCCGCTAGCGGGGCGTGGCTGTCATGGTGGTGGCCGTGGATGGAAGGGACGAGTTGTCGGGTCAGGGAGTGGCGCCAGCCGTCGCCATGGCGTGGCGGCCGCGCCGCCGCGCCACCATCCGGTCGATGACGTCGAAGTAGTTCTGCCGCTGGTACTGCCAGGTGCGGCCCTTCATCACCGCCTGTGCCCGGGCCGCCCGCTCGCGCGCGGCCTCGGGGTTGCGGATGAGCCAGAGCATGGCGTCGCGCAGGTTCTCCGGCGTGGCCGGGTCGACGTAGGTGACCGTGTCCTCGGGGAAGTGACGCTCGATGACCGGGTTGCGGAACGTGATCACCGGGATGCCCATGACCGCGTACTCCATGAGCTTGTTCGGCAGCACGTGCCGGGTCCAGGGGTCGAGCTGGCTGGCGATCACGCCGATGTGAATCTTGTTCAGCTCGGCGGTCATCTCGGTGATCGGAAGCAACCGCGCCGGCAGACTCACCGCGTCGCCCAGGCCGAGCGCGTCGACCCGCTCGCGCAGCGGCGTGAGCCCGTCGCCGCTGCCCCAGATGTTGATCCGGGCGCCGGGAACGTCGGTGCGCACCTTCGCGAGGGCCTCCACGACCTGGGTCAGCCCGTGCCGCGGCGCGATCAGGCCGTGGTAGCCAAAGGCAACTTCACCGTCGGGCGACCACGACCGCCAGGGCCGCGGTTTGAACAGCCGATCGTCAGGGCAGTTCATCACCGTGGTCACCGCAGTGTTCGTCAGCCCGCGCAGCATGTCCGCGTACGACTCGTGGACGGTGAGCACCTCGTTGGCGAAGCGGAAGGACGCCCGCTCGGACAGTCGTACCGCCGACATCAGCCGCTCGCGCGCGGAGAACTTCGAGGAGAACAGCTCGGACGTGAGGTCGTGCACGTCCAGGAGCACCGGCACGCCCAGCACCCGCTGGAAGGCGGCGCAGAAGACGAGGGCCTCGGGCATGGAGTGTGCCTGGACGACATCGAACGACCGGGGGGACCGCATCAGGCGCATCGCCGCCCGGGTGGCGAAGCCGCCGTACAGCCTGAGGTAGGCCGCGCTGGAGTCGCCGCGGTACTTGGGCGTGTTGACATGTACGACGCGCACACCATCCAGCACTGTGCGTGTGGCTCGCTCGGCCGAGCGCAGCGCGATGACCGTGACCTCGTCGCCCCGTTCAGCCAACGCCTCGGCTTGGCGCCGGACCCGCGCGTCGGATTCATACTCGCTAGCCACGAGCATGCCGACCCGTCTGGGACGCTCCCCCCGTTCGATCAGTTTCACGGAGGAGACAATAGCTGCTAGTTGGCCATGGCAATAAGCGCCTCAAGGACGAAAAATCAACCGGGCCGTGCCGGTCCTGTCTTATGGCGCGTTGCAGTACAGGGTACTTGGTGAATTTTTCAACTGATCTGTCCGGCGTAGTACCGTTCGCGCCGCTGCCTCCCGGATGATGCGGGCGCCGCGTATGGTGAAGGACAGTCGGCGAACGGAGATCGCATGCGGACGGGCAGCCTCGCCACCCCTCGGCGCAGCGCCGCGGGAGCGTGGGCCGACGGCGGCACCGTGTACGGGAGCGCGACCGACGACACCGGCACCCGGAAGGGCAAGCGCAAGGGCCGTCGCCGGGATCCCTGGTGGGCCAGGCTGCTGGTCATCTTCGGCGCGGTACTCATGCTGCTGAGCGGCGTCACGGTCATCTCCGAGAAGCTGCTCATCTCGCGGTACGAGAAGAGCGTGCCGCAGCAGAACCTGCTCGGCGCCGCCGCCCCGAAGGTCGCGCCGGGCAAGAACCCCCTCGACGGACCGCTCAACGTCCTGCTGGTCGGCCTCGACGCGCGACCCGACGAGACCGAGGCGATGTCGCGGGCGGACACGATCATCATCCTGCACATCTCGGCGACGCACGACCACGCCTACCTCGTGTCCGTACCGCGTGACCTCATGGTCCAGGTGAAGCCCTTCGCGAAGAGCAAATACAAGGGCGGCACCGCCAAGATGACCGAGTCCTACTTCTACGGCGCACAGAACGGTGCCGGGGTCGCCGGCGGCATGGAACTGCTCGCCCTGACGATCAGGGACAAGCTCGGGATCACGATCAACGACGCCGCGCTCATCAACTTCCAGAGCTTCACCTCGGTCATCGAGGCGCTCGGCGGCGTCGACATGTGCTTCGACGAGAACGTCACCTCGAAGCACCTGAGGATGCTGAACGGGAAGCCCATCAACGTCGAGAACATGGACAACCCGCCGGGCACTCTGATCACCTACCCGAAGGGCAAGTGCCAGCACCTGGCGGCCTGGCAGGCGCTGGACTACTCCCGCCAGCGGTACGGGCTGGAGAACGGCGACTACGACCGCCAGCGGCACCAGCAGCAACTGATCCGGGCGATCGTCAAGGCCGCCACGAGCGGCGGCATCATCTCCAACCCTGGCAAGCTGGACCGGGTGATCCGCGCGGCCGGATCCGCCTTCGTCATCGACACCAACGGCGTCCCGCTCGCGGACTTCGCGTTCGCGTTGAAGGGTATCGACGTCAACCACATGGCCATGGTGCGAACCAACGCTGGCAAGTTCGACACGCAGAACGTCGGCGGTGTCTCGTACGAGACGCTGAACCAGGACAGCGTGACGATGTTCCAGGCGCTGGTCGCCGATCAGTTGGACGGCTTCCTCAGCACCCACCCCACCTTCGTGGGCGCCTGATCCGCGAGCCTACGACTCCGGCTCGTTCTCCCGCTGGAAAGCCAGGATCCGGGTGCCACTGAGCGCCAGGGGCGTCGGCAGCCGCAGCCAGTGGTCGAGCGGTTTGAACACGGTCAGGAACGTCTTGATGGCGGCGAGCCGCAGCCGCCCGCTGATCGCGCGGCGTGCCTGTGGCGCGTGCGTCCCGGATCCGTCAACGCTCTCGGCCGTCGCGCTCGTGGAGGTCGCGGTGTCGGGTTCTGTAGTGTCGGGCCGGACCCTCCCGTCCGTCGACTCCCGCCGCTTGCGCGCCCGCAGTCCGCGCAGCGTTCGGCGCACCCGACCAAGGGTCGAGACGGCGTTCTGCGGGTACGAGCGCTCGAGTTCCAGGCGCAGCCCGGCCCGCTCGAATGCCTGTAGCCATTCGGAACGGGTGCGTGGCCGCGTGTAGTGGTCGGCGTCGCGACCCGCGGCGTCGTCGGGCAGGACCGTCTCCAGAATCAGCACGGTGCCACCCGGCTTCAGCGCGCCGGACAGCCTCTTGATGAGCACGTCCAGTGCCTGGTCGTCCATGATGTGCTGGAGAACCGTGATGCTGGTGATGACGTCGAACGGGCCGTGCTCGACCTCCGCGTCCACGAGGTTGACGCAGTCGAACACAACATCGGCGTCCTCGGGCATCCGCGCCCGCGCCGATTCGATCGCGCCGCTGGAGATGTCGTATCCGACAACCGACGCGCCACGGGCGACCAACGCCGCCGCGAGGTCACCGGTACCGCATCCGATGTCGAGTAGGTGCGTGTCGGGTCCAACGGGAATCCGCAACTTCTGTAACGAGCCGAGCACGGCGTGGATACGGATCTTCTGATCGTATTCGTAGACTCCCGGGATCTTCCAGCCGGTGTGCCGGTACTTGGCGAACCTGTCGTTCCAGTAGGCCCGCTGCAGGTCTGTTTCGTGGGCTACGGTCACCGGGAGACCCTACCATCAAAGCTGAGTCAAAATAGACCGATCGCCATCTTACGATGGAACCTTCGTCGGTCAGCCATCCACCGAAGGGCCGGCGGGTGCCGGTACAGACGGACGGAAGCCGGGCAGCCGCGCGAGAAGGTCGGCCGGAATCATCTCCCGGATGTCCTTGTATACCAACAGAAGCGAGAGCGCGGCCACGAACAGTGCCGTACCGAGGTCGATCAGTAGTCGCACCGCACCACCGGCGGGTGCGACCGAACTGATGACCCGACCGAGTACGAGCGCACCGGCGACGATCGCTCCCGAGCGCAGAACGTAACGCGCCCAAGGCATGCGGTACCGACGCCACACAGTCACCAGAGGACCCTGCATCGCAATGACGGCAACGAGGTACGACACGCTGACGCCGGTACCGCCGAACCAGTGGCCGAGCGGTACCACGAGAAGCAACCCGATCCCGCAACCCGCGATCGCCGAGATGACCGGGGTACGCACGTCGCGCGCATCCCCACTGGACAGCGCGTTGACGGCCGGCACCTGGCTGACGGAGACATACACCGCGATGAGCAGCAGTTGCAACACGCTGACACCGCCCACGTACTTGCCGCCGCCGAAGACCAGGAGGATCTCGCGCGAAATCAGGATCGCGGCGGCGAACGCCGGGGCCAGCATGACGAGCAACGCCCGCGTGGAGAGGTCGGTGTGCCGGCGCACCTGGTCGAGCTCGCCGGCGCCGTGTGCGTGCGCCAGGGCCGGGAACAGGGCCATGCCGAGCGCGCGGGGCAGGAAGTAGAGCGGCCCGACCAGAGTCACCGCGGCCACGAACTGCGAGACCTCGATGGGAGAGGTGAAGCGCGCCGCCACCACGGGAAGCGCCTGCAGGAAGCCGAACCCCGCGAGCCCGCCGAGGCTCGCGAGCATGACGTAGCCACGGATCTCGCGACGGTCGGGTACGGGACCGTCGAGCCGTTCCCGGTTCCTTCTGCGCAGCAGCACCGTCGCGCCGACGGTGAGCACGAAGTACGAGAGGATCATCGGCGCGAGGTACTGGTGCCAGCCCAGCGCGACGACGAGCGCGGTGGCGAGCACCGCCGTCCCGGAGCCGAGCAGTTCGAGCCGGACATAGGCCGACACGCGATCGAAACCGTACAGCGCCGCCTTCTCCACGCTGTAGAGCGAGAAGCCGGCGACCAGCAGTCCCGCCGAGACCGCGGTGTCCCACGCGATGTGCAGCACCAGCGCGGTGATGAGTGTGGCGGCCACCGCGGTGACGAGCGACCACACGTACCCGACGCGGCGCAGGCCACGGTAGACGAGTTGGGCGCCCGCGGCGCTGCCCCTGGCCCGTTGGTACGGGATGAACTTGGAGGCCGCGCTCGCCAGGCCGCCCGGCAGGAACAGGCCGGCGGTCATCGAGACGCCGATCAGCGTGCCGACCAGAGCGTAGGTCTTGTGGTCCGTGGCCCGGCTGACCAGCGAGCCGTGGATGAGCCGCATGAGACCGAGCGCGGCGATGCCCACCATGGACATGAGCCCGGAACGCACCACGGCACCGCCGGTGGGCCGGGTCATCGGGCCGGCGCCCACGGTCGGTTCGGCCTCCACGGCCACGGCATTCGGGTTCACGACGCGAGGATAGCTTGTCCGTCAGGGGGCACCGGATCTGAGATCAGTACGCACCCTTACTGACCAGAACCACGCCGATGGTGCGCCACAGGATCGTCAGGTCGAAGGTCAGCGACCAGTTGTCCACGTAGTACAGGTCGAGCCGGACCGCGTCGTCCCAGGACAGGTCGGAGCGCCCGGAGACCTGCCAGAGCCCGGTGATGCCGGGACGTACCAGCAGCCGGCGCCGTACGTCGCCGAGGAAGTCGCCGTCCTCCGCCGGCAGCGGACGAGGCCCGACGAGGGACATCTCGCCGAACAGCACGTTGATCAGCTGTGGCAGCTCGTCGAGCGAGCTGGCCCGCAGGAACCGGCCGACCGGGGTCACCCGGGGGTCGTTCTTAATCTTGAAAAGCAGACCGTCGCTCTCGTTCTGGTCCACCAGCATGGCCAGCCGTTCCTCGGCGTCGACGTACATGGTGCGGAATTTCCACACCCGGAACGTCTTCCCCTCCCGCCCCACGCGTCGCTGCCGGAAGAACACCGGACCGCGGTCCGAAACCGCGATGAGCACCGACACCGCGACGAGCAGGGGCAGCATGACGAGCAGCGCCATGGCGGCGAGCGCGCGGTCCATGAGGTTCTTGACCAGCCACGCCACCCCGGACAGGGTCGGCTCTTCCACGTAGAGCAGTGGCAGTCCCTCGACCGGGCGCACGTGTACCCGCGGGCCGGCGATGTCGGTCAGCTGCGGCGCGACGATCAGGTCGACGCCGGTCCCCTCCAACTGCCACGCCAGGCGCCGCAACTCGCCGGGCTCGGAGGTGGCCGATCCGCACACGGCAACCGTGTCCGCACCCACCTCCATCACCAGCGGCACGACCTCGCGACCCGCGTACACCGGTATGGGTATCTCCACCTGTCGCGCCGACGGGTACCCCTCGGCCACGTGGATGCCGATCGGCACGATGCCGGCCGACGAGTTGCGGATCAGCGCCGTGTAGACCTCGAGCGTCTCGTTGAGGGTGCCGATCAGCAGCGTGCTGTGCGTGGCCACGCCGCGGCGCCGCAGCAGGTGCAGGATGCGCCGGGCCACGTAGCGCAGGACCGAGACGTAGAGCGCGGCGCCGACCAGGGCCACCGCGACCGACAACCGGGACACCTGGGCCTTGAAGGAGAAAGCGGTGAAGGACACCACCGCGGCCACCATGAGCGACGCGCGGGACACCCGCTTGAACTCGTCGGTTCCCATCCCGAGGTACCGGCGGTCGAAGCAGCCGTTGCCCCACAGGACGATCAGCCACACGACGGGCAGCAGGACATACACCATGAGGCGGAACAGCCCGGCGTTGTGCTGGAAGCCCGAATTGGCCTGGTCCAACTGAGTCGTCGCCGTCAGATCCGCGAGGATGACGGCGACGAAGTCCAGGGCGATCAGCAGTGCCGCATACGATCGGTGCCACCGGGAGACCCTGCGGGTACGGAACCAGGCAGACCTGGGTACGCCGTTGGGCTTGGGCAGTATCTCGACGGTCTCGGCAGCCGAGTCGTCCAGCACCTGTCTGTGCGTCGACCTCGTGGTCGCTCGATGAAGGCTCGTCGTCACCGTCCGTGTGCCCTCCCGTGCTGCGATGAACCGCGCATCACACACGCCGAGCGGGACAATACCCTGTCCTGGACGAGTCGTGGTGAGTCGCCGCGCACCGCGCCACCTCTGATGCGGATCGTCGGCGCCCCGGTGCGGACCGACTGACAGTAATGGGTCGGGGCAACGACTGTCGAGCCCCGTTCGTCCGATACCGGACCTGTGACCCTCGGTGAGGGTGGCGGGCCGGAACTCGGCCGGCCCGCCACCGTACCTAATGCAGGATCGGGCCCAGCGCCGAAATCAGCGCGTGCGAGTTCGAGTCCTGGCTGATCTCCCACGCCATCGCGCCGCGCAGGCCGAGCGCCTTGACCAGCGCGGTCCGCTCCCCGATCGACTGAGGATCCGAGTAGACGATGGTGGTGGGTACCGTGATCGTGGTGCCGTCGGACAGGTTGTGTACCGCCGCCGGGTTCGTCAGGTACGGCTCACCAGCGAAGAAGTTCCAGTGCTCGGTGTACCCGAAGGCTGCGACGATCCCCCCGTTGTCCACCAGCTCGTGGTAGGACGGCTGGGGCGTCTGGTCCCACTGCAGGACGTTCGCGTCCAGACCGGTGTTGTCGAACGGCGCGTAGAGACCGTTGCTGCGGATGTACTGGTTGGCGTAGAACGGCACGCCCACGACGAGCTTGTGCTTGGGTACGCCGTTGCGCAGGTACCAGGCGACCGTCCCCACGGTGTTCCAGGTGGGGTCGGCGTGGTTGGGGTCGCGCGGGTCCGAGGTGAACAGGGTGTCGGGTGCGGACACCGTGCCGCCCGGCACGTTGAAGTCGTACGTCATGACGTTCGCCCAGTCCAGGGACTTCACGAACGCGGCGAGCTCGTAGTAGTTCGTCGAGTTCTTCGCCGCCGGCAGGGCCGCGGTCAGCAGGTAGTGCTTGTGGTTGGCGTCGCC
>Ga0070661_100001327_pt1 | contig 17332 bp, 15 predicted proteins | sample KBSC43metaG_FD_64663 | JGI IMG/M metagenome (GOLD analysis project Ga0070661, IMG submission 64663) | Corn rhizosphere microbial communities from Kellogg Biological Station, Michigan, USA - KBS C4-3 metaG | ecosystem: Host-associated > Plants > Roots > Rhizosphere > Soil ... | reverse complement strand
CTCTTTCCTCGAAAACGCTGGAGAAATTTGGAACCCTCCTTCGCGTATTGCTGAGTTCCAATCCTCAAAAGAATTTCACATATCTGAGAGAGACTTCGTGCTTCTCCGCTAGCGATCTTCTGTAGCTCTTGTTTCAGGTCGCCGGGAATCCGGAATGCGAGGGGAGCGTCTTTTCGGACAGACATTGGCGACCACATTCTAAAAAAATCAGGCGCATTTGGCTATTACGGTATTGACAATCGATAATTAGTTATGTATGTATTTGTATGAGGATCGCATACATGACGACGTACAAACAAGTACAGAAACATCTGATACGTGAAAACCTGAGGTTCGCTCGCTTACGTTGGGGCACGGCACTAAACTCATTAACCACAAAAACGCTTGAGTTCTATACACGGGAGTTTGGATTCTCCGTTCCGCGCGGTGACTTGCTTCTTCTGGATCGAGGATGGTACGTCACTCATTCGGGGCTCATCGCCCTGGCTAAACGCAAGAAATGTCGTGGGATTCAAGTCGATACAGTCAGAAACCTTTCGGATAAAACCAAAGCGCGTTTCACTTTTCGGGCCATGGTTTTTCCATCGTCAACCTCCGTAGGGTTTGTCGGCTACGGTGATGCCGATCCGACTAACGTGTCTGCGTTAGTTCACGGTTCGGAGTTGCGTGTTGCGGAGACCCGCGCTGTGAACCGAGCCCTTCGTAAAGCCTATGGCATCGGTTTATGCTCAGTTGAGGAACTCAACTCGGGCGTCCAAAAAGCTCAACCTCTAAACGAGCTCACGAAACTCCCGCCTCAGCCGTCTGGCGGTTCTGGGCCGCATGGCCGAAGCCTTCGCGACCACCTCTGCCAGATTATCCGGCAACATGAGCTTGACCCAAACCTCGTGAAGGCCTACGCGGCTGATTTCTGCGGTGTCAAAACCCTCAAGGATGCCAATCGGGAGCAAGTTGAAACTTTCGTCAATGAGCTTTCCGGATGGGCGGAGAAAGATCGTAATGCCCTGCTCTGCCAGCTCAACAGCTACTTGGGCGGCAAAGAAGGTGCCGCATGAAGCGTCAGATCCCTGGAATCCGGGCCTCAGCTCAGTCGGAAGGTGATGTGCCAGATGGTGTATTCCTCGTCCGAGTGGATCGCGTCCAGTACCGATGGCACGCTCAAAAACCCTTCTACCTCCTCCGACTCTCCATACTCGAACCGATCGAATTTGTAGGCCGAACGATTTCCGGATGCCTCTTTTGCACGGCCAAGGCTATCTGGAAACTCGGATGGTTCCTCCGTGATTTCGTTTACGATCCGGATCTTCTTGGCCGAGACGAGGTCGACGAGAAAGCTCTGGCCGGACTCCGCGGCGTGGTCAAGATAAGCCACACCACGGTCAACGGCCTCGTCCTGACCAACCTCGATGGATTCGCGCCCGCAAATCAATGGGAACACCTCGCATCCGCTGTCGCGCCAAAAACTGGCTCCGAGGTAGCAAGATGACTTACAGCTACACACAAATCAGTCAGTATCTTTCGTGCCCACGTCGGTACCGCCACCGCTACCTCGACGGCTGGAAGGAAAAAGATACCCGCGCAACGATGCTCTTCGGCCGATCTTTCGAACAAGCATTGGCCGCCTTTTTCCGTCGAGAAGACCCCGCGACTGCCCTCTTTCGCGAGTGGTCTGCCATTAGACACCTCCCTCTTCAGTATTCGAATGGCAACTCATGGGACCGCATGCTGCAACAAGGTGTTCAGCTCCTCGAACGATTCGCTCAAGACGATCGCATTCGCATCCGCCAACCCCGCCGTAACCAGCAAGTGAAACTCTTCAGAAAGATCTCGGACACTAATGATTTTGTTGCTTACGTCGATGCTATTGGACAGCTCGACGGAGAGAGTTGTTTACTGGAATGGAAGACCACTTCTAGTCGGTATCCGGAACAACCCGACGGACTGCTCGCCCTCGATCCTCAGCTCGTCTGCTACTCCTGGCTGACGGGCATCTCCGAAGTTGCCCAAGTCGTCTTCGTTCGAAAGCGTTTGGTCGAGATCCAGTATCTCAAGACGACAATCTCGGACGAACAACGGGACGAATTCGGGCAGTTGGTCGAGGATACGATCCGACAGATCGAAGCCGGACATTTTCTGCCTCACAGTGGAATTCGTTTCCCTCAGAACCCGTGCACAACCTGTCCGTACGTGGGCCTCTGTCTTGGAAAGAACGAGCTGATTCAAAACTCGCTGTTGCGGGCCCGTGGAGACAGCCTTGGTTGGGTTGATGAACTTGCGTACTAGGAATCCGCCTGTGAAACCAACGCTGAACCGCAAGCGTGCCCTGCTCGTACTGAGCCGGATCGACGAGATTCTGGCTTGGGACCAACGGACTGAAGCAGAACGCGATACACGTTTTGTTGAGCTAGGAAGATATCTGTGCGAAGTACGGGCTGGACAATATTGGCGCCTGGAGAAGTTGAGCTCATTTGATGATTTTCTGACACGACGGTTCCCGGAATCTAGGCGGAAAGCCTACTACCTGATGTCGATTCACGAGAACCTTCCTCCACAAGCGAGGAAAGAACTGAAGAATGTTGGATGGACGAAGGGATTGGAACTTGCGAAGTTGGCGCGAGCGGAGGGCCAGAGATTCGATTGTGCAACCTGGATGCACAAGGCGCGAGAGATGCCGAAGGAAGAGTTCCGGCGTGAGGTGGAAAAGGAATTGACGGGTCGCTATACCGAACCTCACGAGATCATCTACTTCAAGCTGTACAAGAGCCAGATCCCGATCGTCGAACAGGCTCTGGAGACAGCAGCCTTAATGCTAGGAACCGACAAGTCACGAGGCTACTGCCTGGAGATGATCTGTGCGGACTTCCTCGCCGGCGCACAACTCGACAACGAGGATCCATCCTTACTTCTACAGTCGATATCCCGATTCTTCAAGTTCCTTCCTGGCGAACAGCGTCAGGCTTTTCTGCACGAAGTAGCCGAGCATTGTTCATGATCCGAAGCCTGCCCAAACGGCCTCGCCTTCGGCTGGACACGGAGTTGTACCAGCGACTGCGACAACGGGTTCTACAACGGGATGGGTGGAGATGCCAACGCTGTGGCAGCCCCTCGAACTTGGACGTTCACCACAAGCATTTTCGCAGCCGGGGTGGCGATGACTCGGAAGAGAACCTAATTACACTCTGCACTGCTTGTCACACGCTGCTTCACCAACACTAATTTCCTTTGGGTTGAAGACGCCGCCCTTCAACTTAATGAAGGTCTCGACACGCAGTGAGCGCGAACTTCCCCGGCTCCGGAATAGCCCTTGTAGCATGGTTGTTACACCAACAATTGCGGACCGGCGTGTCTTTATCGAATCGTTGGTGTAATAAGTTTATTACGACAAGAACTCTAAGTTGATCGTTTCTCCATCTTCTTGCCGTAATGTCACCGTTACACTCAATAGCCGATATTTTGTCGCGCAAACGACCCAAGCTTGCGTAAACGTCTGATTTCGTCAACAATCACAAGTGTCGTGTGCGCTAGTGTAGGTCTTGGCCGTGTCAAACCACTCACCATGAGGACCATTCCTGCAATTCGCAACCTCGCTAAATCTTGCGCTATTGCTCTTTTGGGGCGAGAAGCCAAGCCGAGGACCATAATTCGCGGGCTAGCATCCGGGTACCGAATCCTTGTTTCTCCCACGGAAAACCTCGGATACTTGCTTGGAACAGCCGAGCCTCACTTGCAACGAATCATTAGAGAATATGTTGGGTCTGGCGACACGGTCTATGACATTGGCGCGAACATGGGCTACATCTCCCTGTCACTAGCAAAACGGGTTGGGGCCAGAGGCCGGGTTATTGCTTTCGAGCCTGTACCGCAAAACGTGCACTTGCTTCGCAGAAACCTTGAAGACAATAAACTCACGAATGTCGAACTCTTGGCGGTTGCCGCCTCGGACACCTCCGGAGAAGCGGTCATTCGGATTGCAGAGAACCTTTCTATGGCAAGCCTGATCTGGCATCGTCACAACCCTTCCGCCGTTGAGCTTGTCATCAAGACAGTGGTAATCGATAACCTCGTTGACGCGGGGCAACTTCCTGAGCCAAGATTTGTCAAAATCGATGTTGAAGGTGCCGAGGGACAAGTATTGCAAGGAATGCGCCGCACAGTTGCCAAAGCTAGGCCGGTACTGTTTGTCGAATGCTCAGATGCGGGACGCGAAACAACATGGCGTTTGCTTTCCGAGCTGGGCTACCGCTGTCAGTCGGCCGTAACCCGCAAATGGACGAGCGGCTTTGAAGACTACCGTCACTCTGACTTTCTCTGGTTGCCGCCGTCATTAGCTGTTGCGTAGTCACCAACTACCACCCCGCATGGATGTCCTTTCCGTGGTTGGTGTAATCATGTGTTTCGACAGATGACAACCTCGCCACCGGCCCACCGAAGTATCGCACTGCGGCCGACGCGTACTACGAACTTTGCAGACCCCAGATGTCACCAACCACCCCTGACCGAGTGTCCCCATATGGGATGGTGGTGTATTCGCCTAAATGCTTCGACTGGAAGGCTTCGTACGCTGGCGTGCTAGATTCGTTGGGAGTATGCAACGGATACCCTCCCTCGATGGCTTGCGTGCGATCTCGATCACGCTGGTGATTCTCGGCCATCTGGTGAAGTGGAAGCACATTCCTCTACCAATACTGGGCAACTACGCTGCCCTTGGCGTTCACATTTTTTTTGTTCTATCCGGTTACCTAATCACGAGCCTTCTGCTAAAGGAATATGACCGCACTTCCACCATCAGCCTTCGCGAGTTCTACATTCGACGCGCGTTCCGAATTTTTCCCGCTGCGTCGGTATTTCTCAGCGTCGTCATCATCCTCTACTGGCGAGAGATGCACTGGTACCACATCGCGGCGGCTCTGCTGTACGTGGCCAATATGGATGTGGGGCGCCCTTGGATTTTCGGACACCTTTGGTCCTTGAGCATTGAGGAACAGTTTTACCTCCTTTGGCCGTTCGCTTTGAAAAAGTATCACCGTCACAAGACGGCAATTGTGTTATGCGTTTTCATATTCACGCCTGTGTTTCGGAGTGCTCTCTATGCTTTCAAGGTCCGAAGTGGACTCGCCGGCAGTCTGCCGGCATTCGCAGACCAATTAGCTATCGGTTGTCTACTGGCGATCTTTGCGCCCCGCATTCCCCGAATCAGCAGTTATATGGCACTGATCATGGTTCTCTTGGTGATTCTCCTTCCATGGTTTCCTGCGACAAGTCCCCCGAGAACCTTGTTCATGCTCTTTGTACTTCGTCCTTTGTTGAATGTTTCCATCGCAGGAATTGTGCTGCACGTCATCCAAGTTCCTTACAAAGCATTGAACTGGCTGCCTGTTGCCTGGTTTGGACAAATCAGCTACAGCGTCTATTTGTGGCAAGAGTTGTTCTGCTCAAATGCCAGCCTTCACCAAGGCTACTGGCTCACTATCCCGACGCTTGCGTGTGCGTGCTTGTCATACTATCTAGTGGAGCAGCCTATGCTTCGACTACGAGACAAACGAGGACGACGAAAGTCAGGGCGTTCCGGCGAGTCTGCCGTAGTCAGTCCCAGCTCATCTCCGCTGCAGTGATGACCCTGATGTTCTTGATGGAGCCGCAGTGCTCTCCTCGGCCCAGTCATTTGCGAGCCATGGCCCACAAGTTCACTGTAAATGCGGTGAAGGTTGTCCTCGCGAAAGGCGTGAAGGCCATGCTCAGGATTCTGGCGCATACATTCATCATGCAATCCCATACAGGATTCACCATTTTCCCGACGCGTCCCATTCTTCCCGTGATCACGTGGCCATAAAGACAAATCACATTGCAAAGGCTCTCGGGAAAATCCAGCTCACCTTGCACTTCCACGGTTGTGAATGCGCGCAACAAGTACCGGAGTCCGTCCGGCATGAAGCGCCAGTTATCCGCAGGATACCCATGCACCGGATAGATCGATGGCACAGTAACGATGAGACTACCCCCAGGTTTGAGGACTCGAAAACATTCATCAATGATTTTCTGCGGATGCAAGCAGTGCTCCAACACCTGGGTACAAAGCACAAGATCGAACGACGCATCTTCCACGGGCATATCTTCCGCATTGCACGCAATATCAACGAGTGGCGTATCCACCAGATCCATCGAGCTGTAGGACTCGCACTTGTCCTCGAACAGCGGATAGTACGGACAGTATTGCGCTCCAACATCCAACACTTTTCCGACGGAGGTTTGGTTCCTGAAAAACGCCTGCATTCGTGCTCGACGATTGCTCAATACCAGGTAATTGGAGCCCCAAATCGAAGGATATAGACGTAAATGTGCTCTATCCCGCGCGGCGATAAATGCTAGTGAATCGTGCTTCGACCCTTTCGCATCTGGTGTCAGTGCCGATTTGTCGGAGCAATTGGTATCGTGATTCATTCGTTGCTGATCCGCCTGTCGACGCTGGGTTACCAAGTGCGCCGACTCAAGATTACATTGTTCAAATCGGGTTGCGGACGCAAACTCCTTCTCTCCGGGCCGATCTTGGTCCGAGGGTTCGCGTTTTTTGGGGGGTAGCATTTCCTGTTGACTTCGAAAAAGCTTGCATCCATCTCGTCTCCCTCAAGACTGGGTGGCGGTGCCGTTGGTCCGTCGTACGGGCACGTGACGACGAGATTTTAGGACACCCGAACCTCAGTGCGCGACCAATACCGATTCAGAAGCGTACGGGTTAGACTGTTTCGGGGCGAGAAATAGCAGAGGCTGCGAATTTATGAAACGCATCACAATGATTTGTGCCTGCGCGGCCGTGTTTGCAAGCCAGGCTGCTACCCAAGACCAAAGTGTAGCGATCAAGTACGCGAATGACCACGCGTGGTCAGCATCGTCAACGAGCGACTTCACGGTGCCAGGTCCTAAATCAGTCGGTCTTCCCGCTTGCCCTAAGGGGGTACGGGGCGACGAACCGGAATATTGGATTTATGTGAGCGGAACTGGCACGCCCGAGACCGCAAGAGTTACTGGAGGAACCTGCAAGGGAGATGGCAAGCCAGGTAGCCTGCAGTTTACTACCTCAGTTGCTCACGCGGCCGGCTACAAAATTTCCAGTGCGTCCGATGGTCTGCAAGAGGCACTGATCGCCGCGCGGATTACCCCCACGAAACCTGAGGGAACCCCACAGTCTGGCAAGGTCATCGTCCCTCCGGGCGAATATCGCCTTTACGCTAAAGTCTCGGTGCGGGGCTCGAATCAGACAGTCGATTTCTCGGGTTCGATACTTGAGTGCTACATGGACGACCCGTGCATTTACGTGGGAGATCCGGCGAACTCAAATGCGGTTCTCGACGTGACGCTCGTAAATCCGCGCGGACGACCCATGGTTCCTAACGGGATGAAACCCTTTATCGAAATAAATGGCCAGAAGACGAGAATCTACAACATCAGCACTCGCGCTGCTAAGTCAGGGACGTTCGGTTCCTATATTCAGGTAGATGACGATCAAGGTTTCCTGCTGGACGGGCTTTCCACGAGTCTCGGCCGCGGCGTTCGATGTGACGCCACCTTTTGCGGTAGCTACGTAACCGCGCCCGGGCCATTCAATAAATGGTCTGCCGTCGGATGGCTGAAGAACCTGAACCTCTCGCCTCAATGCCAGGGAAATGGAATTGATTGGCAGTCCGGCAATACTTTACGAGTGTCAGACAGCGTCGTCCAAGGCTACAACCAGTTTGGCGTGCGCACTGGATCACCGCGAGGCGGCTATGGCCCGACGGCTTTGGAAAATGTCTACATGGAAGTTGGCAACTGCAAGAACAGGTCGGGCAATATCGGCATTGCCGGAATCATCGCCGAAGGGCAGCGGCTGAATTGGTCGGGCGGAGAAGGCCCCCAAGGCAAGATTCCAGTCTTTGCGAACAATGGAAAAAATGACTATCGCTATTACATCGTTCCGCACCATCCCAAGCATGGTTATGGAAATCCCTTGTACGCGGGGAAGGCACTCTCGAATGGGGCGGGCAGCATCACCGTTTCAACGGCAGACATTCCTGGCGCTGACCACTTTGATCTGCTGCGGGTAACTGTGTCGCCCGAAAGCCGTGAACAGGCCCCGTACGGAAAAGGCAATTTTGCGGTTAGCACAAACGTAGCCAGAAGCACTGCATGCTCGGGCGAGGTCTGTACATTTACCGATTCGCAGGCGCCGCCGGCGGCATACACCGTTGCCCCGGTCACGTATTTTCCCAAACTCGCTTTTTGGCCTGGAGATTTTGTTCTAGGAGCTTCGGGCGATACAAACTCGGCTTTTGGGGCTGCAACTTTGACAATTGACTCACTCTCGGCCCAAGTCGTCTCCGTCGCCGGAGCGAACAAGCCGGTCGTGTTCGCGAATTCGTGCGGAGCACTCGGCAACTGGTCCCCTGCCTGGATCGTGTGTTCTGCCCAGAACTATCCTCCGTCTGCTTTCTACGAACAGGGCGCGCTCGTGATGGCGGTTAAACCACTTGGGGACGGCGGAAAACGTCCGAACCTGAAGGGCCGTCTGAATTTTTCGACTCTCGGCAGCGCTCCCGGACACATCCTCACCCTCTCCGATTCTGACTTTGCAAAAACCATAGCAACGGCAAACAACCGTCCCGTCAACGATCCCAACGACGCCTTCATTGGATACGACCAGGGCACTGGAGACGCCGCTCAAATCGGCATCAGTTTCGGGGCACCGAAATCGCTCTCGAACTACATCGGCAATGTCGGTGACGGAAAGAGTTGGAAAGAGCAGTTGACCGCGAGCGCAAAGACATTTGCCGTGCCCGTCGTCATTCAAGACGGGTCAACATTAAGCGTCGGAGGCGGCAAGCCGATTTCACGGGCTGAGATAAAACGGATCGCGGTCAAAGCCAGCCCTGTCTCGCCGCAGGCTTGCATAGACGTCAACGTGGCAAGCCCCGGCTTGGATCCGGGTACGGAAATTCAGTCGCCAACGCCCCCCGCAGCCTTGGGAAATTTGTCGTTGAACGCATACGTGGCAAAAGCAAACACGGTGACGCTGCATTTTTGCAACGTGAGTCCTCAAGCAAGTACTGTGCCCGCTGGAGAGTATTCGTTTTTCGTCGTGCGATAGTTCGATCAACGTTCGATCGCAGTTCGATCCAAAAAAGGTCGATTAAAGATGAGCGTGAAGAACACACTTCGAAACGATTAAATTTTCTCCGTCTGCCACTCTGCCCGAAAGGCCTACGGCGCACCAAGCCGGATGCAGCAATGTTGGGCGCGCGAGCGAGTTTGTTCCACCGCTCTTCTATCTCGCTGACAGCGTGTACGTCACCGCGACTTGCCAATCAGTTTGGCGGCCAGCTCGATGATTTGATCCACGTGTTGCTTCCAACTGAAGTCCGAGACCCGAATTTGGCCCGCGGAAACCAGTTTGTTGCGACGTTCTCGCGATACAGCCAAAGTCCCAATTTCCTCGCAAAGGGATTCATCAGAAAAGCGCGGAAAATACACGGCCGATTCCCGGCAAATTTCCCGATGCACCGGGATATCCGACGCAATGATCGGTAGCCCACTGGACATTGCTTCAACCAGCGGATGCGCAAACGACTCGCAATACGCTGGCGTCACATAGATGTCACACGCTCGATATACGTGGTGCAGCTGCGTGTACGGAACCGATCCTAATTCGATGATATTTGCTCGAATGCCCAACCCATCGGCCAACCTGGCCGCGGGTTCAGCGTGGTAAGACCCTGGATTTTCATCCGATCTCAGTGTGCAGGTAAGCACGAGTTGGAGTGCCTCGCCACCTTGGTTTCGGAGTGCGCGTGCGAACCCCCGGATTAAGGTCTCAAAGTTTCGATAATAGTTGTAGTGGCTGACAAAAAGCAGCCTGGTGCCGCGCGCCGTTGACTCGAGTTTCCTCTTGATCTCTGGTCCAAGCGGCGTCTCTCCTGCGAAGAATGCGTTCGAATCGAAGCCATGATGAATCGCCAAAACATCAATGCCCGTCCATCGCCGCAGGTCAGACGCAAACGCTTCGCTGGGAGCGACCGTCACATCGGCTGTCTTTACCGCCGACTTCGCCACCCACCCCTTCAGGCAAGTGTCCATCCAAAGGCGATACTCCCCGCGGAGGCGCAGATCGCGATAAAACTCAGGACAAGTGTAGAGGGCATTTCGGCTCAGCAGTATCTGGGGAATTGGACATTTTCGCAGCGCAAAGTTACCCGCCGAGAGCAAAACATCCGCCTTTGACAAACGTAGCAAGCCCGGCAACGATCTCTGCTCGAACCAGTAGCGGGCTGCCGTTACTGAATGAACTGGTTCGCCAACAATATCAACGCTGGCAGCAGCGCTCAGCTCGCGTTTGAGCTCTGCAGGCACCAACACAGTCGCTCGAACATCGGGTCTATCGGCGAGCTGCGGAACAATGTTGCGGACATATGTCAGTCCCCCTCCGGCAGTCGCCGCCAGAGCATTTACGAATAAATGAATCATCGGCTGGTAACTATCGTTTGGGTGGGATGAGGGGAGACCCTGGGGTGCGCCGGCGATGGCGCCGGGATCCTGAGAGGACTCGTGGCAGGCATCATATCGCGCAGTAAGAAAGCCAACGTCCAAAAAAATAGGCAGAGATAGTAACCGACGGAAGTCAGCCAATCTTCAAAGAAAGCATGGACCAAGCCGGCCAACAACACCATGGCCAAAGGGATTGCGCAGTGATAGGGGTTGGACGTTTCCCGCATCCATGCGCAAACTTGAACAATCATGCGCACGACGAGAAATACCAACAACACAAAAGGAAGTATTCCAAGTAGACCCACATACTCGACGAGCGCTAGGTAGCTGTTCCCATGTTCACGATTTGTGCCTTCCTTGGTGTAGAGTCCGCCCTTGGATGGGGCCAGGTCGAGCGGTCCGCGTTCGGCATATTCCCCCATGTAGCTCGTGCCGAACCCTGTGCCGAACCATGGACGCTGTTGGATAACAGTGACTGTTTCCTGCCAGGGACTCGCCCTTGATCCTAAAACCCCCGTCTCATGTTTTCCCTTGTACAAAATTTCAGATGTGACCGAACTGACGAAGTTGTCGAAGTGTGTAGGATTCAGCACCGCCGCACACGCCAGCACAAACACTCCAACGAAGGCCCCTTGCAAAAGGAGCCTTTGTCGCCGCAACGACGCGCAAAGGGCAATGACAGCGACGGCAGCTGCGAGCATTGAGGCACGTGACAACGCAACGTAGAGGAGTATGCCCGCCATTAGTAACGCAATCAGACATCGATATCGCTGGCCCCTGGTTCTCGCGACAATCACGCCCCACAATAAGATCGGGACCATGACGACACCCATTACGGCTCCAAGGGAATTCGGGTTCCCCCATATGGGCAGCCCAGCCCCCAGATAAGCCGCGGCGGATGCATACACTACCAACTCGCATCCGATCAGGAGACCTTTAACGAATTTTGTTTCTCGACCAAAAATTGCAAGTCGAGCTCCCGTTGCGCCATACAGAAACAGGAGAAATAAGCTCAACACCTTCAGGAGAGAAGTCGGGGTGTCTGCGGAGACGAGCGCTGAAACAAGAGCTGCCGCAACACAAAACAAGGCGACTAGATGAAATGCGTCGTAGGTGTGCCGGCGTTCACGCATCCACATTACAAAGCCTGCAAACGCAGCAACCACCAAAACCAACCAGCGGGCCGTCATGCCCACTGAGGCAAACGGCAAATCCATTCCGGCCCAAAGAAAAAAGGTAACAAGTAACGGGAAGTAGACAATCTCGTAGTGCCACAAGCTTCCGAGGACTAGTTGGAGCAACACGAGCGCGCCCAGGTAATCAACGTTGTTGAAGTAGCCGGGATGGGTTTGGACAAAGAAGTACCCAACGAGCAATCCGACGACTGCAAACCCGAATAGCACGAGTTTCCACGAACCGCCGGTCACGGACGCTCCTCACAGTCCACTCCTGCCGCCCGCGCAATCCCAGCCGCGCACGCATCGGGCGAGTAGTCTTGGATTCTGTCGATACTTCGTAAGCCCATCTGCCTTCTTAGCTCATCGTGCGATACCAAGTTCTGCATCGCGTCCGCAAGTGGAGTGACACTTTTACTTGCGACGACAAAACCATTGCCGCCGTTTTCAACTAAGTCCGCCGCACAGCCTGCAACATCGGTTGTCACGATTGCACTTCCAGAAGCCATCGCCTCGTTCACAACCAGTCCCCAGGGATCGCTGTGCGTAGGAAACATTAACGCGTCGCACAACGCATAGTATGCAGGGAGCTGTTCCTTTTGAACAAAACCCACAAAGCGAATCTTGCCCGGCACAACAGGTGCAGCACGACTTTCCAACTGCGATCGCGCCTTACCCCCACCCACGAAGACTAATCCGATGATTGAGCGCAACGATTCTTCCAGTTTGGCATAAGCATCGAGAAGTTCAAAGACGCCCTTTGCCTCCACCAACCTTCCCACATAGAGGAAGTACCGGTCAGGCAGCTCGAGACGAGTTCGCACATTCGCTGCGTCTCTACGTGCTTCTTGCGCACCTTCGGAAAAGAGCGCGTTGTCAACCGCGTTCGGAGCGCGAAAGATTTTCCTGTCCGAAACGTCAAACTCGCGGAGATAGTCTGCTGAAGATCGACCCGGTACGACAAATCCCGAGCACAGCCCAAAGAATTTTCTCTTTAAGCCCTCGACTAGGGCCCGTTTTTTACGTTGATCGAATGCAGTGCTCTCAATCCAAAGCAGAAATGGAATCCGTCGCTTTCGGGCCCACAGAGCGGCTTGCCATGAGGCGACATAGTTGTAGCCGCCACAGAGTATGGCCTCGGGACGTTGCCGAGCGAGGGCTCGTGTGAGGCCCCGATTCAGCAGTAGATTGTACTTCTTGATACGCCGACGGAACGACGGCAAAACTTCAAATGAGAATCGAATTTCACTCAATGGCACGTCCCATTGCCGCAGGTTCGGGTCAGTTTGCGAGAGGAACACTACGTGCAGATCAATGTCGTCCCTCGCGGCAAGGGCATTAAATACTGGTACGCGATAAGGCGCGATTATTTCGGTGATGAGCGTGAGGCGACGTCTCACTGCCCGATCTCCCGGTAAATTGCGCCGAGTCTTTCAGCCTGATGAGCGAGCGTAAATCCGCGAAGTATCGTTTGCCGCCCACCCACCGCAATGGTATCTCGCTCAGCAGCGTTCGATAGAAGCGTGGTAAGCCCGGTGGCAAGATCATAGGAACTTTCCGGATCAACCAACCACCCGTTCTTTCCGTGTTCAATGATTTCCTCGATCCCCTGCCCCCGACATCCGATCGCTACCCTCTCGGATGCCATCGCTTCAAGATAGACGCACCCCAATCCTTCGTAAAAGCTCGGCAGCACGAACAGCGCGCACCGACCGAAAGCTTTGGCCAATTCGCGACGGCTTAAGCGTCCGAGGAAACGAACTTGGGACAATTCTAGTTCGCGAGCCAATTGCTGGAGCCGCTCGCGGTCTGGGCCGATTCCGACAATTTCGCAAGTCAGATCCGGATGAGTTGCCTTTATGGCGCTAAGTGCACGCAGAAGGATTGCATGGCCTTTCGTCGGGATCAGGTTGCCCACACTCAAGACGCTAAGTGCATTTTGAGACAGTTGCTGGACAGGCCTGAAGAGGTCAGGATCGGCGCCGTTGTATACGACCGACGTTTGTCGAAAAGGAATTCCTCCGTCGATCACAACCTTCCTGACGTGTTCGCTGACACACAGCACACGTCCGGCGGAGTGATAAGCGAGGCGAGAAACCCGGCGGCACCATTGCCCAACACGCCCGGTAACCTGGACGTCAGAATAAACATCGAGGCCATGAACAGAAACAACGTAAGGAATTCCCAGTTCGCGATGGATCAACATGGCCGCGTGTCCGCAAGGAAGCGCTCCGTGGGCATGAATCAGGTCAAGTTCGTCCTGTCGATGGAGGTCTCGAATTTTTCCGATCAGCCGCGCAAACAAAAAAGCGCCGCTAAGGGACAGTCCGTTATTTCCGGGGATTGAAAAATACTTCACCCAAGTCGCTGGAACAGCTGACGAATCCGCGGCGCCTAGTGCCCGATAAAATGGCTGCGCCGCAATAACCGTATTGGACACACCTGCGCGCTCGAGTGATGGAAGCACTTCTGCCACGAAGCAGCCCCGAGTGTTGTCCTTAGAATCAGGATAAAACGGCGTCAGAGTCAAAACGCGCAAAAGGCGCTCACCTTAGAGTTTAGGAATGCACGCGTGAAATGCCGTGATCAACGCGTGGTCGATGCCAGCCACCATGTTTCGCGGCGAATTCTTTATGATGACACATCAGGAGTGCTTACCCTATCTGCCAGCTGCGAGTAAGCTTCTTCCCAAATGCGAGCGATAGTATCCCAATCGAATGTTCTGGCGTGACGTACACCAGCAGTTCCCAGTTTTTGGCGCAAGGGTGCGTCCTGAATTAGCAAACGCAGCCGCTCATGCATCTCTGTCACCGTCTTCACCTGGAAACCCGTTTCGCCATCGACCACCGAGGGCGTCTGGTAGTCATCGAAAACGATGCAGGGCAACCCTGTTGCGGCGGCTTCCAGCGTGACCTTCGGGATACCCTCGAGCCGCGACGGCAACAGGAAGATATCACTCCGCTTCATGATGTCGACCATGGCAGATTGCGACTGCGATCCCAGAAAACGAGCATTAGTAATGTTTTGCTCCTGACATCGTCGGCATAGTAGTTCATCGAATCCCCCGCGACCCGAACCGGCTAAGAGAAACTTCGCCATCGGAAAAGCCTGGGCTGCATCCACAAAAAGGTTGGCGCCTTTACGCTCAATCACCGTGCCGACAAATAAGACAGTTGGTTCCTGATGTTTCCTTTCCGGCGGAGGAGAAAAGAGCCGAGTATCCACTCCGACGGGCAGAATGAAATCAGCCTTGATTCCTGCACCTGCGAGGTCATGCGACACAAATTCAGAGATCGCAGTATGTGCATCACACCGTGACATGACAGCTTGAGAAATGAATTTCGTCGTTCGATCTACGTTCGTGGCTTGTCCAGCAGGCGCTTCGGCATGGTGGACGGTGATTGTCCCGGATCTGACCTTTCGAGGCAGACGCAAAAAGAGATACGTCGCAGGGCTGTGATTGATGTAGGCAATGACTTGATGTTGCCGGAGCATTTCGCGCAACACGATCGCCGTGCGTAATCTCGGCGCCACTTTGACAAGACGTATGTTGGACTTCTTCAGCAAACGTGGATCAGGCGCGCGTTCGTAGAACAATGTGCAGGTAAAGCGCCGCGAATCGAGTCGGAGCGCGACTTCACGGACATTGAGGCTTTGGGCGTTCGTGTTATCGAAGTCCACCCACCTCATGAAAAGGATGCTGATTTTATCCGGCATCATTCAATCACTGGCCGCAGTTACTTCCTTTCCAAGTACTAAACAATGCTCCAACAGCTTCTCATCACCATTGCAAACGACGTCAATCAGGTTGGTGCGAACGTTTATACCAACTCTCGTTCTATTGCGACTGCGTGACTAACCGAAGGAACACATCCTCCCATTGACGGGTTACGACGTTCCAGTCGAATTTCGCAACGTGGGCTCGTGCCGACTGCCCCATTCGACGACGCATTTCGCGGTCTAAGATCAACGTTTCTAGGCGCGAGAACAGTTCGTCTGTGCTGCTCACAAGATACCCAGTGTTACCGTCGACCACAGTCTCGGGTTCATAGTCACGAAAAGAAATGACGGGCAGGGCGCATGCCGAAGCTTCCATGATCACTTTGGGCGATCCTTCCCAACGTGAAGGGAAGAGAAACACGTCAGATGCGCGATACTCATCTCGTACAGCGGACATCGAGAGCGCCCCTGTAATTGTAACGTTGGCTTTTTTGTTTGAGCGTGCTTTCAGTTCCGACGCCATAGTGCCCTCGCCCACAATTACAAAATCCGCTTGCGGGAACCGTTCGGCGGCATCGATCAGAAGATGTGGTCCTTTGAAGGGTCTCAGTGAACCTACGAAGAGTACCCTGGGTCGCACGTTTCGCGGCGTTTGGTCGGTAGGGGTAAAAAACATTGTGTCGACACCCGTTGGAATTACTTCACTCAGCCGGCCATAATGCGAATGTAGACTCTGGGCCACCGAGTTCGCGTTGCTGAAGAGATAGTCAGCACGTAAAACCGTTTGTTCAATCAAGCGCACCGTCTGGGAATTGACAGTCAGCTCATCTCTCAAATTCATTTGGGACTCGACTGTTCCGACCACCAACCCACGGCGTCCCCGCACAGTTTTCATCTTCATGTACCACTTCATTGCCGGCGAAGCTTTTGGGTAAAACAAGAGATCGTGATCGCCAAAGAGGGACTGACGGAGAATTGGGACTGTCTGCCTACGTATCGGTAATGATACGACTTTCGTATTCGGTCGCGCCTCGATGCGCGAATCCAGCTTTCCAGTTTTGAACGTCGTCACATGAAAACGCTCCGCATTGAGGCGAACAATAATTTCACGCGCGTTGCTCATTTGAGCATTCGTTTCACCCTCGTCGGCGAAGGTATCAATGAGAATTCGAATGGGCGTCATGCAACGGTCAAATTGATGCCGGAGACACTACTGTTGGGAGGTTCATGGTAATTGGAGTTATGCAACCCCTTTTGCCCATTCCAGTCGCAAGTCGCGCATTCGGCTTCGCAATCTAGCTCTATGGTTTCTCTCAGATGACAGATGAGAGCGAGCTTCCTCAAGCAAACGGCGACGGATGTGAGTTTCCGCGCCGTGGGGCAATGGCGCAAGTTCGTTTGGATCGGCATCAAGGTCAAACAAATCCTCTTTTCCTGAGCCGAACTGGAGAACCAACTTGTAGCGAGACTCTCGGACCGCAAGTATGCGAGCGCCTGATCTTTGACCAGGCCAGTAAGGATTCGTGCAACCGGTTACACACTCTGCAATTGCAGGCGCGTTGCCGGGTTCGCCCGACTGCAAGCGCGACCATTGGCTGTGTCCGCGAAATTCCGCTGGAATCGAAACCTGCGCCGCGTCCAGCACCGTTGGTGCGAGATGAAGGAGACTGAACGGTGATCTAGACTGTTCGAGTGCCTGGATATAGGGAACTCGCATTAAGAGCGGAACGTGTATGGTCTCCTCAAACAATCCATTTGGCGAGTGGAAGCGAGCGCCGTGATCCAAAAATTCTTCGCCGTGGTCCGCGGTTACGATAAACATGCAACTGTCCCAAAGTTGCCTTTGTTGAAGAGAATCGACGAGTCCCTTCAGTTGGTGATCAACCCAGCGAACTCCCGCGTCATACAACTGGACCAACATCTCT
>Ga0070661_100001326_pt1 | contig 17338 bp, 14 predicted proteins | sample KBSC43metaG_FD_64663 | JGI IMG/M metagenome (GOLD analysis project Ga0070661, IMG submission 64663) | Corn rhizosphere microbial communities from Kellogg Biological Station, Michigan, USA - KBS C4-3 metaG | ecosystem: Host-associated > Plants > Roots > Rhizosphere > Soil ... | reverse complement strand
ATCGCCCTGGAAGACGACTACTTCGTGTCGCGCAAGCTGTACCCGAACGTCGATTTCTACTCGGGCATCGTGCAACGCGCCATCGGCATCCCGGTGAGCCTGTTCACGGCCATCTTCGCGTTGGCCCGCACGGTCGGCTGGATTGCCCAGCTCAACGAGATGATCGGCGATCCGGAATACAAGATCGGCCGTCCCCGTCAGTTGTTCAACGGCTCGGCATCGCGCGACGTCAAACCGATCGCACAGCGCTGATCCCGTTTCGGAGGCCGGTCCGGAACGGCCGGACCCTCAAAAACGCAAAGAAACCCCGGCCTTGAGCCGGGGTTTTCGTTATTGAACGCCTAAAATCGGGAATTCTCCTGCCACAGCCAACGGAAAACGCAAGCCATGGGCCGCACGCTGTACGACAAGATCTGGGACGAACACGTCGTCCATACCGAAGAAGACGGCACCGCCGTTCTCTACATTGACCGCCACCTCGTCCATGAGGTCACCAGCCCGCAGGCCTTCGAAGGTCTTGACCAGGCAAATCGCAAGGTGTGGCGCCTGTCGGCCAACCTGGCCGTCAGCGACCACAACGTTCCCACCACCGACCGTTCCCACGGCATTGCCGACCCTGTCTCGCGTTTGCAGGTCGACACGCTGGATGCCAACTGCGATCGCTTCGGCATCACGCAGTTCAAGATGAACGACAAGCGCCAGGGCATTGTTCACGTGATCGGCCCCGAGCAGGGCGCCACACTGCCCGGCATGACGGTGGTGTGCGGCGATTCGCATACGTCCACGCACGGCGCCTTCGGCGCGCTCGCGCATGGCATCGGCACCAGCGAGGTCGAGCACGTCCTGGCCACGCAGACGCTGCTCGCCCGCAAGGCGAAGAACATGCTCGTGAAGGTCGAGGGCGTTCTGCCGGTGGGCTGCAGCGCGAAAGACATCGTGCTCGCCATCATCGGCAAGATCGGCACCGCCGGGGGCACGGGCTACACCATCGAGTTCGCGGGGTCGGCCATTCGTGCCCTCAGCATGGAAGGCCGCATGACCGTGTGCAACATGGCCATCGAGGCGGGCGCCCGCGCCGGCCTGGTGGCCGTCGATGACACCACGCTCCAGTATGTGCGGGGCCGCCCCTTCACCCCCACCGGTGTGGAACTGGAGCACGCCATGGCCTATTGGCGAACCCTCCATTCCGACGCAGACGCCCGGTTCGACGCCGTCGTCGAACTCGATGCCGCGACCATTCGCCCACAAGTCACGTGGGGCACCTCGCCCGAGATGGTGTTGTCCATCGAAGACCGCGTCCCCGATCCCGAACGTGAGAAGGACAGCAACAAGCGCAGCGCGATGGAACGCGCACTGCAGTACATGAACCTGGAGCCCAACAAGCCCATCACGGACATCCTCATCGACAAGGTCTTCATCGGTTCGTGCACCAACTCCCGCATCGAGGACATGCGCGAGGCTGCGGACGTGGTGCGCCGCCTCGGCCGCAAGCTGGCATCGAATGTGAAGCTCGCACTGGTGGTACCGGGCTCGGGCCTCGTCAAGGAACAGGCCGAACGCGAAGGCCTCGACAAGGTGTTCATCGCCGCCGGATTCGAATGGCGTGAGCCTGGCTGTTCCATGTGCCTCGCGATGAATGCGGACCGGCTCGAGCCGGGCGAGCGGTGCGCATCCACATCCAACCGCAACTTCGAAGGTCGGCAAGGTACCGGCGGCCGCACGCACCTCGTGAGTCCCGCCATGGCCGCTGCCGCGGCCATCGAGGGCCATTTCGTCGACGTGCGTCGGCTGGCCTGACCGCTCTTTCGTGCGCATCCCCCAACGGAGTCTTGCCGTGACAAAGATTTCAGTCATCCTGTCGACCGGCGTGTGCCCGCAGCCTGATGGTTGCAACACCGCCAGCCGCTTTGGCAAGGGCTTCCGGCAGGTGCTCGACATGCCCCAGGGCAGCACGAAGACCCAGTAAGTACGCGAGTTTCCAAGGACATCATGCAAGCGTTTCGCATCCACAAGGGACTGGTCGTGCCGCTCGACCGCGAGAACGTCGACACCGACGCCATCATCCCGAAGCAGTTCCTGAAGTCGATCAAGAGGTCGGGTTTCGGGCCGAACCTGTTCGACGAATGGCGCTATCTCGACCGCGGCGAGCCCGGCCAGGATCCAGCCACGCGCCAGATCAACCCCGATTTCGTGCTGAACCAGCCCCGCTACCGCGGCGCATCCGTGCTGCTGGCGCGTCAGAACTTCGGCTGCGGCTCCTCACGCGAGCACGCCCCCTGGGCGCTCGATCAGTATGGCTTTCGCGCCATCATCGCGCCGAGCTTTGCCGACATCTTCTTCAACAACAGCTTCAAGAACGGTCTGCTGCCCATCGTGCAGCCCGAGCACGTGGTGGCGAGCCTGTTCGACGAAGTCAACGCCTTCCCCGGTTATGAGCTCACGGTGGATCTGGAGCGCCAGGTGATCGTCAAGCCCGACGGTTCGCAGCTCGCCTTCGAGATCGAGAGCTTTCGAAAGTACTGCCTGCTCAACGGTTTCGACGACATCGGCCTGACACTGCGTCACGCCGACAAGATTCGCGCCTTCGAAGCCGAGCGCCTGCTGAAGAAGCCGTGGCTTGCCCATTCGCTGTAAACCGTCCCTTGTCCTTGAACTGAAGGAATAGATTCGTGAAGATTGCCATCCTGCCGGGCGACGGCATCGGAACCGAGATCATGGCTGAAGCCGTGAAGGTGCTCGGCTGCCTCGACCTCCGTTTCGAAATGGAAGAGGCCAAGGTGGGCGGGGCGGCCTACGAGGCCCACGGGCATCCGCTGCCGCCGGCCACGCTCGAGCTGGCCAAGGCCGCAGACGCCGTGTTGTTCGGCGCCGTCGGCGACTGGAAGTACGACAAGCTCGACCGCCCGCTGCGCCCGGAACAAGCCATCCTCGGCCTGCGCAAGAACCTCGAACTGTTCGCGAATTTCCGCCCGGCCATCTGTCACGAGGAGCTGACACACGCCTCGACGCTCAAGCCCGAAGTGGTGGCCGGCCTCGACCTGCTCATCATCCGCGAGCTCACGGGAGATGTGTACTTCGGCCAGCCCCGCGGTCGCCGCACGTCACCGGACGGCGCCTTCGCCGGTGCCGACGAGGCATTCGACACCATGCGCTACACGCGTCCGGAGATCGAGCGCATTGCCCACGTGGCCTTCCAGGCCGCCCGCAAGCGCAACAAGAAGGTACTGAGCGTCGACAAGGCCAACGTGCTGGAAACCTTCCAGTTCTGGCGTGACGTGGTCACCGACGTGCATGCCCAGTATCCCGACGTCGCGCTGGAGCACATGTACATCGACAACGCTGCCATGCAGCTCGTGAAAGACCCGAAGCGCCTCGACGTGATCGTCACCGGCAACATGTTCGGCGACATCCTGAGCGATGAAGCGGCCATGCTCACCGGATCGATCGGCATGCTGCCCTCGGCCTCGCTGAACGCCAGGAGCCAGGGTCTGTACGAACCGAGCCACGGCTCGGCGCCCGACATCGCTGGCAAGGACCTGGCCAATCCGCTGGCCACCATCTTGTCGGCAGCCATGATGCTGCGCTTCAGCCTGAATCAGGAACAGGCGGCGCAGCGCATCGAGGCCGCCGTCAAGGCGGTGCTCGCCCAGGGTCTGCGCACAGGCGACATCTACAGTGAAGGCACCCGCAAGGTGGGCACCCGCGAGATGGGTGACGCGGTGGTGGCCGCACTCAAGGCGCAACACTGATCGCGCACAACAGGTTTTCAACTTCGACGACGGGACTTTTCGACATGGCTACGAAATTGGTCGGCCTGGTGGGCTGGCGGGGGATGGTGGGTTCGGTCCTCATGGACCGCATGGCCCAGGAAAACGACTTTGCGCTGATCGAGCCGGTGTTCTTCAGCACCAGCAACGCCGGTGGCAAAGCGCCGTCGTTCGCGAAGAATGAAACCACGCTGAAAGACGCATTCGACATCGATGCACTGAAGCGCTGCGAGATCATCATCACCGCACAAGGCGGCGATTACACGTCCGAAGTGTTTACTAAGCTGCGTGCGGCCGGCTGGAACGGCCACTGGATCGATGCGGCCTCCACCTTGCGCATGAAGGAGGATGCCGTCATCGTCCTCGATCCGGTGAACCTGCCTGTGATCAAGAAGGCGCTGGCCAACGGCGGGCGCAACTGGATCGGTGGCAACTGCACGGTGAGCTGCATGCTGATGGGCGTGGGCGCCCTGTACAAGGCTGGCCTGGTGGAATGGATGAGCACGCAGACCTACCAGGCGGCCTCGGGCGGCGGCGCGCAGCACATGCGCGAGCTGCTGACCCAGTTCGGCACGCTCAACGGCACCGTCAAGCACCTGCTCGACGACCCCAAGAGCGCCATCCTGGAGATCGACCGTCAGGTCGTCGCCAAGCAGCGAAGCCTCACCGAATCGGAAACGGCCAATTTCGGTGTGCCGCTGGGCGGCAGCCTGATCCCGTGGATCGACAAGGACCTTGGCAACGGCATGAGCAAGGAAGAATGGAAGGGTGGTGCCGAAACCAACAAGATCCTCGGCCAAGGTGAAGGCTTCGGCACGCCGGCCGTGCCGGTCGATGGTTTCTGCGTGCGCGTCGGTGCGATGCGTTGCCACAGCCAGGCGCTCATGTTCAAGCTCAAGAAGGACGTGCCGCTGGCCGACATCGAATCCATGATCGCCAACGACAACGCGTGGGTGAAGTTCGTGCCCAACACCCGTGAAGCCACGATCCGGGATCTGACGCCGGTCGCGGTGACGGGTACCATGACGATCCCCGTGGGCCGGGTGCGCAAGCTGGCGATGGGGCCGGAATATGTGGGCGCCTTCACGATCGGCGACCAGTTGCTGTGGGGGGCCGCCGAGCCGCTGCGCCGCATGCTGCGCATCCTGCTCGACGCCTGAGCCCGTTGTGGGGTCACAACAAGTCACGCACGAGCGCCCGTGAAAAAGCGGGCTGCCTGCGGCGTTCGTCGGAACGTCAGCCAAAGCATGAGCTTGTGTTCGTATGTAGTTGATGTTATTGTGTTTTCGAGTGTTACGCCCTGAAAATCGCATGGCTGACCCCCTTGAAGCGCACCAAACAACTCTGGAAGCAGTGCGGCTCGCACGCTTCCACACCCGTCCACTTGGGAGACGCCTTGTTGAATAGAAACTCGCTGTTGGCAGGGCGCTTCGCTCTGACCGGGGTGGCGCTGGCCACCATGTTGCTCACTTCGGTCGATGCGATGGCGCTGGGCCTGGGCCGCCTGAACGTGCAATCGGGGCTCGGGGAAACGCTGCGCGCCGAGATCGACGTGTCGAGCCTCACCGCCGATGAAGCGTCCAACCTGCAGGTGAAGGTGGCCTCCCCCGAGGCATACCGTGCTGCCGGGGTCGATTACAACGCCGTGCTTCCGGGCACCAAGGTGACGCTCGAGCGCCGTGCAGACGGGCGCCCCTACCTGCGTGTCATCAGCGACCGCTCGGTGCAGGAGCCTTTCGTCGACGTGATCCTCGAGATCTCGTGGTCCACGGGTCGCCTGGTGCGCGAGTACACGATGCTGTTCGATCCGCCGTCGCGCACAGCGGCCGCGCCAGCACCCGCACCGTCCACCTCGCCCAACATCACGCCGGCGCGTCCCGAGTCGCCCGCCACGCCGTCGCGCGCCGAGCGCCGCCCCGTGGCGCCGCCGAAACCGGCGCCCGAGGCTTCGGCACCTGCCGAACCCCGCCGCGCCGCCGCCCCACCGCCGCGTGCAGCAGCGGCCGATGATGCTTCCGGCGACGAATACAAGGTGCGTCCGGGCGACACGCTGTCGCGCATCGCGGGCCGCACGCAGCGTTCCGGCGTGTCGCTCGACCAGATGCTGGTGGCGCTCTATCAGGCCAACCCAGATGCGTTCCTCGGCAACAACATGAACCGGCTGAAGTCCGGTGCCGTGCTGTCCGTGCCGTCTGCCGATGCCGCGCGTGCCGTCTCGCCCAGTGAAGCCCGCCAGCTGATCATCGCCCAAAGCGCAGATTTCGGTGCCTACCGCCAGCGGCTCGCAGGTGGCGTGCCGGCCGCGAGGGTGGAAGGTTCCTCGCGCCAAGCCACCGGCCAGGTCAAGGCCGAGGTCGACGATCGCAAGAAGAGCTCGGCGGCCGAGCCCGACAAACTGACGCTCAGCAAGGGCGCATCTGCCAAGGCCTCCGCGCCCGAGGCGCGCCTGTCGAAGGAGCGCGAGCAGAAAGAAAACGCCGCGCGCGTGGCCGAACTCGCCCGCAACGTCGAGGACCTGAAGAAGCTGTCCGGCACGCCGGCGGGTTCGGGCAAGCCTGGTGCGGCGGGGACCGCGGCCAGCGGACCTGCGGTGACCACGCCCGTGGCGACGCCCACGGTGCCCACGCCGGCAACCAAGCCAGCTGCACAGGCCGCGTCGGCGCCGGTGCCTGTCTCCACTCCAGCTTCGGCGGCACCCGCCCCCGCCGTGGCCACTGCGCGCGACGCGGCGTCTGCCCCGGTGGCGGCCTCCGCGCCTGTGGCGGCTGCTGCGTCCGCAGCGGACGTCCGCGCCAGTTCGCCTGTCGTGGCCGCAGCAGAACCTGCCTCCGCTGCGCCGGCGCCGGTGCCGGCGCCCGCACCGGCGGCCGCGGCTGAAGGGGAAACGTCCATCCTCGACAATTCCGTGGCGCTCGCCCTCGGTGCAGCGCTGCTGGCCGTTCTGGCAGGTTTCGGCATCTACCGGTTCACCCGTCGCAAGAAGAAGGACAGCGGAGAGACGTCCTTCCTGGAAAGCCGCCTGCAACCTGATTCGTTCTTCGGGGCGAGCGGTGGCCAACGCATCGACACCCGTGACGCGAGCGGCGCATCGTCCTCGATGAGCTATTCGCTGAGCCAGCTCGACGCCATCGGCGACGTGGATCCCGTGGCCGAGGCCGATGTCTACCTCGCCTATGGCCGGGACCTGCAGGCCGAGGAAATCCTGAAGGAAGCCATGCGCGCGAGCCCCGAGCGCCTGGCCATCCGCACGAAGCTGCTGGAGGTGTATGCCAAGCGCCGCGACACGAAGGGCTTCGAGCTTCTGGCCACGCAGCTTTACGGCCTGACGGGCGGGCAGGGGGACGACTGGGCCAAGGCCCAGGAGCTCGGCCAGCAAATCGAACCGGATAACCCGTTGTACCAGCCAGGCGGTGCACCCGCTCAGACGGCAGGCGACGGCGGTCGCCCGTCATCCGAGCCGCTGGGTGCGAGCACCATGCCGCATTCCGTGATGCCGTCGCCGGCCGAATTCGGCAGCAGCACTGGCGGTCCGTCGAGCGGTTTCGATTCCACAGGTTCTGGCGTCGATCTCGACCTCGACCTGGGCGCGTTCGATGGTTCACCCGCAGTAACCGAAGCGCCTCTGGCGCGGCCGAGCGAGCAGACGCAGCCCTTCCCGGCGGCCGAGCCCGAGGAGCTCGGGAACATGCACCTCGACCTCGATGCGCTGTCCGCCTCGCCGGCACCGAGCCCGGCAGCCGCGGCGGCACCTGTGTCGAACTCGGGCCCCATGGAATTCGATTTGTCGTCGATCTCCCTGGACCTGGGCGATGGTGCCCCGGTGGATGAAGTCACGTTGCCCGCCACGCCGAAGTCCAAGCCAGAGACACCTGATCTGGCCGACATCGACCTTGGCGATGCGGGTGGTGACGATGCCGATCCGATCGCCCGCAAGCTCGAACTGGCCGAGGAATTCCGCCAGATCGGCGACATGGAGGGTGCCCGCGATCTGTTGCAGGAAGTGGTGACCAAGGCTACCGGTTCTGTGAAGACGCGCGCGCAGGCGATGCTGGACGAACTGGGCTGACCGCTGCTGTTGAGAGGAACGTCCCACCCGGCAGACCGCCCCGAGGTGCTCGCGTGAGGTTGGCGCTGGGCATCACGTACCGCGGTCAGGCCTACAACGGCTGGCAACGCCAGCCGTCGCAACCCACCGTGCAGGGCCGGCTCGAGTCGGCCCTGTCTCAATTCGCCGCCTCACCGGTCGAAACCCAGTGCGCCGGGCGCACCGACACCGGCGTCCATGGCCTGAACCAGGTGGTCCACATCGATGCCCCGGTTCAGCGCGAACTGAACTCATGGGTTCGGGGTACCAACCGCTACCTTCCCGACGATATCGCGGTGCAATGGTGCCGGCAGGTCGCCGATGACTTCCACGCCCGCTACAGCGCGCTGGGCAGGCGCTACGTCTACGTACTCCTCGAGTCGCCAGTGCGGCCTGCGCTCGAAGCCGGTTCCGCCGGCTGGGTGTTCACGCCCCTCGACGGTGATCGCATGCGCGAGGCGGCGGCATTGCTGGTGGGCGAGCACGACTTCAGCGCCTTCCGGTCGTCCGAATGCCAGGCGAATTCGCCGGTCCGCAGGTTGCACACCATCGACATCCGCCGGTGCGGTGCCTACTGGCGCTTCGATTTCGACGGCAACGCCTTCCTGCATCACATGATCCGCAACATCATGGGCTGCCTCATCGCCGTGGGCAGCGGCCGTCGTCCCGCAAGCTGGCTGGCTGACGTGCTCGCGTCCCGGCAGCGCATTCATGCGGCCCCCACCTTTTCTCCTGCGGGCCTCTTTTTCGCCGGACCGTACTACGATCCAGCCTGGGGCCTGCCCACTCACACGGCGGCGATGGACTGGTTGCCGCATTGACCAAAAGAATCCTCCGATGACCCGACGCACCCGAATCAAGATTTGCGGCCTGACCCGCGAAGTCGATGTGAGCGCCGCGGTGGCGGCCGGCGCCGATGCGATCGGCTTCGTGCTGTACGAGCGCAGCCCTCGCCACGTGACGGTGGAGCGGGCCGCCCAGCTCGCCCGGGAGTTGCCGCCGTACGTGACACCCGTGGCCTTGTTCGTGAATGCCGGCGCCTCGCACATCGAGGCGGCCGTGCGTGCCATTCCCAATGTGGTGCTGCAGTTCCACGGCGACGAGCGCCCGGAAGACTGCTGGCAATCGGGCCGCCCCTACATGCGGGCGGCGCGCATGGCGCCCGGTTTCGATTTGTTAAACTTCGCGCTCCAGTATCCTGATGCTCAGGCCGTGCTGCTCGACGCCCACGTCGAAGGGTATGGCGGCGGCGGAAAGGTTTTCGATTGGTCTCTTATTCCTCGCGGCGTGTCCCGTCCGGTCGTTTTGTCTGGTGGGTTGCATGCCGAAAATGTGATCGAAGGCATCTTCAAGGTGCGGCCGTGGGCCGTTGACGTGAGTTCCGGCGTCGAATCCGCCAAAGGCATCAAGGATGCCGCGGCGATCCGCCGGTTCTGCGATGCCGTGCGCGAGGCTGACGCCCGCCTGGCATCCCTCCAGACCTGAACACCGAGGAATTCCATGACATACCAGCAACCCGACGCCCGGGGGCATTTCGGCCCCTATGGCGGCACCTTCGTCGCCGAAACACTCATCCACGCGCTCGACGAACTCAATACGGCTTACGCCGCGGCCCGCAACGATCCGGATTTTCTTGCCGAATTCCGCAGCGAACTGGCTCACTTCGTGGGGCGCCCGAGCCCCGTGTACCACGCGGCCCGCATGAGCCGTGAGCTCGGCGGCGCCCAGATCTACCTCAAGCGCGAGGACCTGAACCACACGGGCGCGCACAAGGTGAACAACACCATCGGCCAAGCGCTTCTGGCCCGGCGCATGGGCAAGAAGCGGGTCATCGCCGAGACCGGTGCCGGCCAGCACGGCGTGGCCACCGCCACCATCTGTGCCCGGTATGGCATGGAGTGCGTGGTGTACATGGGCAGCGAGGATGTGAAGCGCCAGTCGCCCAACGTGTACCGCATGAACCTGCTGGGGGCCACCGTGGTGCCCGTCGAAAGCGGCTCGAAGACCCTCAAGGATGCGCTGAACGAAGCCATGCGCGATTGGGTCACCAACATCGAAACCACCTTCTACATCATCGGTACGGTGGCGGGCCCGCACCCGTACCCGGCCATGGTGCGTGATTTCCAGCGCGTGATCGGCGACGAATGCCTCGTGCAGATGCCGGCCATGCTGGGTGGGGGCCGGCAGCCTGATGCGGTGATCGCCTGCGTGGGTGGGGGCAGCAATGCCATGGGCATCTTCTATCCGTACATCGATGTCGATGGCACGCGCCTGATTGGCGTCGAGGCGGCCGGAGAAGGGCTCGACAGCGGCAAGCATTCGGCCAGCCTGATCGCGGGTTCGCCGGGCGTATTGCATGGCAACCGCACCTACCTGCTGCAAGACGACAACGGCCAGATCACCGAGACGCATTCGATCTCCGCGGGACTCGACTACCCCGGCGTGGGCCCCGAGCACGCTTATCTGAAAGACATCGGCCGGGCGGAGTATGTCGGCATCACCGATGCGGAAGCGCTCAAGGCGTTCCACTATTTGTGTCGCAGCGAGGGCATCATCCCGGCGCTGGAATCGTCGCATGCGGTCGCGTACGCGATGAAACTCGCGCCCACCATGCGTCCGGACCAGAGCCTGCTCGTGAACCTTTCCGGCCGGGGGGACAAGGACATCGGCACGGTGGCCGATCTGTCCGGCGTCGAGTTCTACAACCGGCCGTCCGAGGCCGGACGCAGCGTCAAGGGCGCCGCCGCACTGAAGGGGGAGCAGGGATGAGCCGCATCGCCGCTTGCTTCAAGGCGCTCCAGGCCGACGGCCGCAAGGCCCTGATTCCTTACATTGCCGCCGGGGACCCGTTCCCCGATGCCACGGTCGAGCTGATGCTCGCGATGGCCGAGGCCGGTGCGGACGTGATCGAGCTGGGCGTGCCGTTCTCGGACCCCATGGCCGACGGCCCGGTGATCCAGCGCGCATCCGAGCGGGCGCTCGCGCACGGGATCGGCACCCGGCAGGTGTTCGACTATGTGCGCGCCTTCCGCGCCCGCAACGACCGCACACCGATCGTGCTGATGGGCTATGCGAACCCGATCGAGCGTTACGACCAGCGCCTCGGCCAGGACGCCTTCGTGCGCGATGCGGCCGAGGCCGGCGTGGACGGCGTGCTGGTGGTCGACTACCCGCCGGAAGAGTGTGAATCCTTCGCGGCCCGCATGACGGCGCATGGGCTCGATCCGATCTTCCTGCTTGCGCCCACCTCCACCGAGCAGCGCATGAAGGACGTGGGCCGCATTGCCCGTGGCTACGTCTACTACGTGTCGCTCAAGGGGGTGACCGGTGCCGGCCACCTCGACACCGCCGACGTCGCAGCCATGGTGCCCCGCATCCGTGCGCACGTGAGCGTGCCGGTGGGGGTGGGCTTCGGCATCCGTGATGCGGCGTCGGCCAAGGCCGTCGGCGCCGTCTCGGATGCCGTCGTCATCGGATCCCGCCTGATCCAGATCCTGGAAACCCAAACGCGAGACAATGTCGTCTCCGAGGCTGTGACGTTCATCAGAGACATCCGCAGCGCCCTCGACACCTTGAAAGGAGCCCACCGATGAGCTGGCTTGAAAAACTGCTGCCGCCAAAGATGCAGCAGACCGATCCGAGCGAACGCCGAACGGTCCCCGAAGGCCTCTGGATCAAGTGCCCGTCTTGCGAAACGGTGCTCTATAAAAACGACCTCGAGCAGAACATCAACGTTTGCCCGAAATGCGGCCACCACCATCGGATCGGTGCCCGTGCGCGCTTGAATGCATTCCTCGATGGCGAAGGCCGGTATGAGCTGGGACAGGAAGTCGTGCCCGTCGATGCGCTGAAGTTCAAGGACAGCAAGAAATACCCGGAGCGCCTGAAGGTGGCGATGGAGTCCACCGGCGAAACGGACGCCTTGATCGTGATGGGCGGCGCCGTCCACACCATCCCCGTCGTCGCCGCCTGCTTCGAATTCGATTTCATGGGCGGCTCGATGGGCTCGGTCGTCGGCGAGCGCTTCGTGCGTGGGGTCGAAACGGCCGTCGAGCAGAAGGTGCCGTTCATCAGCTTCACGGCCACGGGTGGCGCACGCATGCAAGAAGGCCTGCTCAGCCTGATGCAGATGGCCAAGACGAACGCCGCGCTCACGCGCCTGGCCAAGATGAAGCTGCCGTACATCAGCGTGCTGACCGACCCGACCATGGGTGGCGTGTCCGCGAGCTTTGCATTCATGGGTGACATCGTGATTGCCGAGCCGAAGGCACTGATCGGTTTCGCAGGCCCCCGGGTCATCCAGGACACCGTGCGCGAGAAGCTGCCCGAGGGTTTCCAGCGTGCCGAGTTCCTCATGCAAAAAGGTGCCGTCGACATGATCGTGGACCGCCGTGAGCTGCGCATGACCGTCGCCCGCTCGCTCGCGATGCTGCAACGTCAAAGCGCCGACGCGGTCGCCTGACGCGCCTGGCCTGACGTTCCCTTCAAGGGCGGCTTCGGCCGCCTTTGTGTTTGTCGTTTCTCTCTGCCATGACCTTGCCCCTGACCCTCGACGACTGGCTCGCTCACTGCGAGCGGCTGCACCCGCGCGAGATCGACATGACCTTGACGCGCATGCTCGAGCTGAAAGCGCGTCTGAACCTGCGTTTCGACGTGCCGGTGGTCACCGTTGCCGGCACGAACGGCAAAGGGTCCACCTGCGCGATGATCGAAGCCATCGGGTTGCAGGCCGGGTACCGTGTCGGGCTGTACATCAAGCCGCACTTCGTGCACTTCGAAGAGCGGTGCCGGGTCAACGGAGCGATGGTCTCGGCCGCCGACCTCGTGCCGCATTTCGAGGCGGTGGAGCAAGCGCGCGGTGACATCGCGCTCACGTACTTCGAGTTCACCACCCTGGCGATCCTGCGCCTCCTTTCGCAGGCGAGTCTCGATGTGGTCATCCTCGAAGTGGGCCTCGGCGGCCGGCTCGACGCGGTCAATGCGTTCGACGCCGATTGCGCCGTGATCACGAGCATCGACCTCGACCACATGGAATACCTCGGGCCCGATCGGGAATCGATCGGCCGCGAGAAGGCCGACATCATGCGCTCGGGCAAACCCGCCATCGTGAGCGATCCCGTGCCGCCGGCGAGCCTGGCGGCGCATGCAGCGGCGGTGGGGGCCGATCTGTGGCAGATCGGGCGCGACTTCAACTACGCAGGCGACAAGCAGCAATGGGCCTGGGCCGGGCGCCACAAGCGTTTCAACGCGTTGGCCTATCCGGCGCTGCGTGGCGCCAACCAGTTGCTCAATGCATCGGGTGCCATCGCGGTGTTCGAGGCGCTTCGCGACCGTTTGCCGGTGACCGCGCAAGCCATCCGCAACGGCCTGGCGATCGTCGAATTGCCTGGGCGCTTCCAGATCGTGCCGGGGCAGCCCGCCATCGTGCTGGACGTGGCTCACAACCCCCATGCCGTGGCCACGCTCGTGCAAAACCTCGAGAGCATGCCGTACTACCCGCGCACGCGGGCGGTGTTCGGGGCCATGAAGGACAAGGACCTCGCCGCCATCTTCACCCGCATGGCGCCATTGGTCGATGAATGGCATTTCTGCGACCTGCCGCTGCCCCGCGCCGCGACGGCGGCGGAACTCGCGATCCTGCATGCCTCATTGGGGTTGAAAGGGCCGGGTCCTGTCACCGTATTGCGGCATCCTGACCCTCGTTCAGCCCTCGTGGCAGCCCTCTCCACGGCGGACCCCGCTGATAGAATCGTTGTCTTCGGCTCGTTCTACACCGTGGGCGGTGTGCTGAAGGGCGGGCTCCCCAGATTGAGCGCCAAGCACCTGGCCTGACAAGAGGCAAAAGAAGGGCGGCTCGGTCATGATGGCTTCAACGCATGACCCTCCGCTACGCCGCCATCCCGCCCACTTGGAACCAACAGCGCAATGGGTTTGTTGTCATTTCTGAAACGCCGGTCCGCGGACCAACCGAAGACGGTCTCGTCCAAACCTTCCAAGGAGGTGGTGGATGCCGTGCAGCAGGCGCGCACCCGCGCACGCCAGCGCCTGATCGGCGCGGCCGTTCTGGTGGTGGCCGGCGTCATTGGCTTTCCGCTGTTGTTCGCCACCCAGCCACGGCCGCTGCCGGTCGATACGCCCATCGAGATGCCCCGCCGCGAGGGCTCGTCGGCAACGGGTGCCACGCCCCGTGCGACGGCCCCTGCGACCACGCCGAACGTGATCGTCAACGAGACGGCCGCCGATGCCGGCCGCGACATCACCCCGGCCTCACCGCCGGCACCGGAACCCGAGGCGTCGAAGCCTGCCGCCCGGCATGAGCCCAAACCCGCGGACAAGCCCGCCGAGCCCCCGGCGGAACGCACCGCGCCCAGGCACGCCGAGCGCGAACGCAAGCCCGCAGACAAACCGGAGAAGCCGGAGAAGCCGGCGGCGGACAAGCCTGCTGCCAAACCTGCGAAGCCGGCCGATGATGCCCGCGCCCAGGCGCTCCTCAACGGGCAGGACACATCCAGGCGCAACGACAAGCCGGCCGCCGAGGCCGATGGCCGCTTCATCGTGCAGGTGGGTGCCTTCTCCGAAATGGGTGCCGCCCGCGAGGCGCGCCAGAAGGTCGAAAAACTCGGCCTGAAGACGTACACCCAGGTGGTGGAAACGTCCGCCGGCAACCGCGTGCGTGTCCGCGTGGGGCCCTTTGCAAGCCGTGCCGAGGCCGACCGGGCCGCTGGCAAGATCAAGTCGGCCGGCCTCGGCGCGGCCGTCTTCACCTTGTGACGAGGCGCCATGGCATGGGTCGATCTGGCGTTGCTCGCGGTGCTGCTGGTGTCGGTCGTGGTCGGCCTGGTGCGCGGCTTTGTCTTCGAGGTGATGTCGATCGTGGGCTGGGTCGTTGCGTACTTCGTGGCGCACTGGTTCTCGGCCGACGTCGCGGCTCACCTCCCGCTGGGCAACCCGGGCTCGGCGGTCAACACCGTATCGGCCTTCGTGCTCACCTTCGTTGCAGCGCTGCTGGCCTGGGCCATCGCATCGCGCATCGTGCGGTTCATCATCCATGCCACGCCCTTGAGCGTGGTAGATCGCCTGTTGGGGGCGTTGTTCGGCGGGCTGCGAGGGGTGCTCGTGCTGCTGGTGATCGTCACGGTGGTCGGCATGACGCCGGCCGCGCGATCGCCGGCGTGGCAGGCGTCCATCGGTGCCCCCTGGTTGCAAGCGGCCATCACCGGCTTGAAGCCGGTGTTGCCGGATCCCATCTCGAAGCATCTGCCGGCGTGACAGCGGCGCATTGATTTACTAGCAAGGACTCGGTTTATGTGCGGCATCTTCGGCGTCATCTCCAAAACGCCGGTCAACCAATTGATCTACGACGCGCTGCTGCTGCTTCAGCACCGCGGGCAAGATGCCGCCGGCATCGTGACGATGCAAGACAGCAAGTGCTACATGCACAAGGCACGCGGCATGGTCCGGGATGTCTTTCGCACCCGAAACATGCGCGCGCTGCCGGGCAACATCGGCCTCGGGCAGGTGCGGTATCCCACCGCGGGCAATGCCTACAGCGAGGAAGAAGCGCAACCGTTCTACGTGAACGCACCGTTCGGCATCGTGCTCGTGCACAACGGCAACCTGACGAATGCGCATGTGCTCAAGCAGGAACTCATCGACATCGATCGCCGGCACATCAACACCACCAGCGACACCGAGGTGCTGATCAACGTGCTGGCCCACGAGCTGCAGGCCGCGGCCCGCGACAAGGTGCTGACCCCCGAGATCGTGTTCGATGCCGTGCACGCGGTGCACAAGCGCGTGAAGGGCTCGTATGCCGTCGTGGCGCTCATCGCAGGCCATGGCCTGCTCGCGTTCCGCGACCCGTTCGGCATCCGCCCGCTCTGTTTCGGTGAGGCCGAGACGCCGGAAGGCCGCGAGCTGGTCGTGGCGAGCGAATCGGTGGCCATCGAAGGCACGGGCCACCAGGTCATCCGCGATGTGGCCCCCGGAGAGGCCATCTTCATCGACATGGAAGGCGTGGTGCATGCCCGCCAATGCGCGGACCAGCCGAGCCTGAACCCATGCATGTTCGAATACGTGTACCTGGCGCGCCCCGATTCCATCATGGATGGCATCTCGGTGTACCAGGCCCGCCTGAACATGGGCGAGACGCTCGCCAAGCGCGTGATCTCCACGGTGCCTCCGAAGGACATCGACGTGGTCATCCCGATTCCCGAATCCAGCCGCCCGTCGGCGATGCAGCTCGCGCAGCGCCTTGGCAAGCCGTACCGCGAGGGGTTTGTCAAGAACCGCTACGTGGGCCGCACCTTCATCATGCCGGGGCAGGGCGTGCGCAAGAAGTCGGTGCGACAGAAGCTCAATGCCATCGGTGTCGAGTTCAAGGGACGCAACGTGCTGCTGGTCGATGACTCCATCGTGCGCGGCACCACGTCGAAGGAGATCGTCCAGATGGCGCGCGACGCCGGTGCCAACAAGGTCTACATGGCCTCGGCCGCGCCGCCGGTGCGTTACCCGAATGTGTACGGCATCGACATGCCGACGAAAGAGGAGCTCATCGCGCACAACCGCAGCGTCGAGGAAATCCGCCAGTTCATCGGCGCCGATGCGCTGATCTACCAGGATGTCGATGCAATGAAGAAGGTGGTTGCGGCCCTGCGCCCTGGGCTGAACGGCTTCGAGGCGTCGTGCTTCGACGGCCATTACGTCACGGGCGATGTGTCGATCGACGACCTCAACGCCCTGGCGGCACAGCGCAAGTCTCAAGGCGAGGAAGATGAGAACACGGAGCGCACGCGCCTGGCGCTCCAAAGCGCCTCGGAGCGCAACGGATGAAGCGCATCCCTCGCGTCGATTTCCCGGCCGGTGTCCGGCCGGACACGCTGGCCGTGCGCGAGGGCTTGCCACGCACCCCGTGGGGTGAGAACTCTGAAGCGCTGTTCCTGACGAGCAGTTTCGTGCAGCCTGACGCGGCCACGGCTGCGGCCCGATTCGCGAACGAAGAAGAGGCCTTCACTTATTCGCGCTTCACGAATCCCACCGTGATGATGTTCGAACGCCGTCTGGCGGCGCTCGAGGGCACGGAGGCCGCGATCGCCACGGCCAGCGGCATGAGCGCCATCTTGCTGCTGGGCCTGGCGTTGCTCAAGGCCGGTGACCATGTGGTCTGCTCGCAGAGCGTGTTCGGTTCCACGCTCGTGCTGTTCGGCCGTGAATTCGCGAAGTTCGGCGTGGAAGTCACATTCGTCGCCCAGACCGACGTGGCCGCATGGCAGGCCGCGGTGCGCCCGAACACGAAGCTGCTTTTTGCCGAATCGCCCACGAACCCGCTGACTGAGGTCTGCGACATCCGCGCCCTGGCCGACATCGCCCATGCGGCAGGCGCGCTTCTGGCCGTCGACAACTGCTTTTGCTCACCGGCGCTGCAGCGGCCCGTGACCCTCGGCGCCGACCTGATCGTGCATTCGGGCACCAAGTACCTGGACGGACA
>Ga0070661_100001322_pt1 | contig 17374 bp, 8 predicted proteins | sample KBSC43metaG_FD_64663 | JGI IMG/M metagenome (GOLD analysis project Ga0070661, IMG submission 64663) | Corn rhizosphere microbial communities from Kellogg Biological Station, Michigan, USA - KBS C4-3 metaG | ecosystem: Host-associated > Plants > Roots > Rhizosphere > Soil ... | reverse complement strand
GGGACTCGGCTATCAGCCGTTTGTGACCCACGATCTCGCCAGCGGACAGTTCACGCCCGGAGAAGGCTTCACCTTCCCGTTCCATTTCCGCCACGGCTCGGTGATCCCGCTGACGAGCGCCGAATACGACCGCTTGCAAGCCGCCTATCCCAGCACCGGCGCCGCCACGACACCGTAAATCCCCATCGCAATCCCTTTCCACATGCGTTTCGTTCCCATTCTCCTCGCATCCACCGCGTTGCTTACCGCCTCGGCATTCGCCGCCGAGCAGCGCGTGACCTCACCCAACGGCAAGCTCGCTCTCATCGTCTCCGACGCCGCCGGTCTTCACTACCGCGTCGAACTCGATGGCAAGCCCCTGGTGGCCGATTCCGTCCTCGGCCTCGCCTTTGCCGACGGCACGACCCTCGGCCCCGCCGCGAAGATTACCGCGAGCAAGACGGCGGCGCGCGATGCCACGTGGGACGATCCGTTCGGCCAGCGCCGCACCGTGCCCGACCGTTTCCGCGAGCTTCGCCTGGAACTCCGCGATGCTGCCGCGTCCGCAAAACCCGCCCGCGCGTTCGCCCTCGTCGCCCGCGCCTACGACAATGGCGTGGCTTTCCGCTACGACCTGCCCGAAGCCTCGGGCCTCGGGGAGTTCACCCTGCAACGCGAGCTCACCGAGTTCCATTTTCCCGCCGATTACCGCGCCTGGGTGGCGGACTCGGACGGCGCTGAAACGACCTACCGCGAGCACAAGCTTTCCGCCATTCCGTTGGAATCTCCCGACAAGCGTCACCAGGGCCAGCCTTTCCGCTTCGTTCTCCCGCTTCTCGTCCAGACGCCCGCCGCCTACGTCGCCGTCGCAGAGTCCGACCTCCTCGATTGGGCGGGCCTCGCCCTTGCCCGCTCCGGCGAGACCGCGGTGCGCGCCGAACTGACTCCTCGCCAGGACAAACGCGGCGTTGTCGTCGGACGTGTCCCGATGGTCAGTCCCTGGCGCGTCCTCATGGTCGGCCGCACTGCCGGCGACCTTGTCGTCAATGACCTCATTGCCACCCTCGCCACACCCTCCCGAGTCGCCGACACCACATGGATCAAGCCCGGCATCAGCGCGTGGGACGCGTGGTGGACCGGCGTCAACTCCTCTCAACCCAAATACACCGGACTCACGGCTCGCGGCGACAACCGCTCTCACCGCGAATACATCGACTTCGCCAGCGAGATGGGTTGGCCCTATCAAATCGTGGATTGGTATTGGTATGAACACATGACCGATTGGAAGAAGAACCTCTTCTCCCGGCCCAACAATCCCTCTGGCGACTTCACTAAGAGCGTTCCCGATATCGACCTGCCCGGTCTCGTCAAATACGCCCGCGCCAAAAACGTCCACCTCTTCGTGTGGGGACACTCGCTGGATCTCAAGACCGCCGGGGTGGACAAAACCCTCGCCTATTTTGCGGCAATGGGCGTGGCCGGCGTAAAGATCGACTTCATCGGCGGCGACTCCCAGGAAGCCGTCCAGTGGTGCGTCGGCACGCTCGAAGCCGCCGCTCGTCACCACCTCATGGTGGACTTCCACGGCATCTTCAAACCCACCGGCATCGCCCGCACCTATCCGAATTTCGTCACGCAGGAAGGCGTTCTCGGCAACGAATACAACAAGCTCGGCGGCAATCGGGTGGACGCCCGCCACACCCTCATTCTGCCCTTCACCCGCGGCCTGCTCGGCCCGATGGACTTCACCCCCGGCGGCTTTCTCAACCGCACGCCGTCTGCGTTCAAGGTCACCTATCCCGCGCAGGTGATGGGCACCCGCGCCCGCCAGCTTGCCATGACCATCGTCTATTTCAGTCCGCTGCTCGTGCTCTGCGACAGCCCCGCCAACTACCGCGGGCAACCCGGCGTCGAGTTCTTCCGCGGGCTGCCCACCGTGTGGGACGAAAGCGTCGTCCTCTCCGCCGAAGTCGACAAACACATCGTCATCGCCCGTCGCTCCGGCGAGCGCTGGTATGTCGCCGCGATGAACGGCGCCGACGCTGCCACGCTGGACGTTCCGCTCGATTTTCTCGGAACCAGGGGCGGCGATTGGAGCCTGCGCGAGTTCGCCGATGGCACCGATCCCGCCGCGCCCGAAACTGTCGTGGAAAAAACGCGCGCCCTCGGCGACACTCGCACGCTTTCCCTCCGTCTCCAGCCGGACGGCGGCTACGCGGCCGTAATCACTCCCAGATAAACCCCACACCTCTCTCACGACCATGCACCCCGTTTCCTCCGCCATCCGCCTGCTCTCCGCCTGCGCGACCTTCGCCGCCCTCGTTTTCAGCGGCGCCGCCACTTGCGCCGCCGCCCCGTCCGAGCCGGCGAGCGCGTATCTGATGGTCCACTTCACCGGTGAGTCCCCGCGCGGCGAGCAGATCTACTTTTCCGTGAGCGAGGACGGCCTCCACTGGACCGAACTCAACAACTCCGAGCCCGTCCTTGTCTCCACGATCGGTGACAAAGGCGTGCGCGACCCCTCGATCATCCGTTCGCCCGACGGGAAAAAGTTTTACCTGCTCGCCACCGACCTCCGCATGGCCAACAGCGGCAGAAGCTGGGGCGCCGCCAGCTCCCACGGCAGCACCTCGCTCGTCTTCTGGGAATCGACTGACCTCGTTCACTGGTCCGCGCCTTGGAGGGTCAATGTGGCCGGCGCGATCCCCGAGGCCGGCTGCGCCTGGGCTCCTGAGGCGATCTACGACCCGAGCACGCACGACTACTTCGTTTACTGGGCCACGCTCTCCCCGCGCGACGGCGTGCGCGAGGCCCGCATCTACGCCGCCCGCACCAAGGATTTTCGCACCTTCACTCCGCCCGAGCTCTACATCGAGCGCAACGGCTCCGGGGTGAACGCCGGCGACATCATCGACACGCAGATCATCGAAGTGAAGGGGCAGAAACACCGCTTTTATCGCGCCTCGCGCGACACCCAGCTCACGATCGAAGGCGCGGATTCCCTCACCGGCACGTGGCAGCGCATCGGCGACCTTGCCCAGCTCGGCTACACCGGCCACCAGGTCGAGGGCCCGGCTTTCTTCCAGTTCAACCAGGAGCAGAAGTGGGCCCTTCTCGTCGATCAACCCGGCCGGGGAGGGTATTTCCCGATCATTATCACGAACTTCGAAGACCCGGGCAGCTACAAGAAGCTCCCGACCGATGCCTATTCGTTTGGCGCCGGCGAAAAGCGCCACGGCGGCATCCTGAACATCACCCGCAGCGAACTCGCCGCCCTCCGCGCCAAGTGGCCCACCCGGCCCGTCGCGCCCTCCAACAACCGCTGAGCGTCCCATGAAAAACTCCCCCGGATTTTTCCGCAGATTTGTCCGGTCGTCGCTTGAGGCGGTGGCCATTGCTTTGTTGACGTTTCAGGCCACGCCACTGATCGCCGCCGCCGCGGCTCCCGTGTATATTTTCGCCACGTTTACCGGCGACCGCGCGGAGGACATGAAGCTGAGCATCTACACCTCGTTGGATGCCATCCACTACTCGCTCTATTCGAACACGGGTTATGGCGGCCCAACCGGTTCAATGCGCGATCCGAGCATCATGAAGCATACGGACGGCAGGTATTACCTGGTGTTCACCGCGCCGCCTTACAACAAACCCTACGCCAAACAAAATTTTGTCGGCCTGGCGTGGAGCACGGATCTGCAGACGTGGCACACGATGCCGAACATTTCCACGACCGGCATCCCGGGAGTGAAAGTGAGCTGGGCGCCGGAGTGGGTGGTGGATGGCAGCGACGTTCCCAAGTTCATCGTCAATTGCTCGTCCGCGAGCAGCGATTTGCGGCCCTACCTTTACACGGCGACCAACCGCGACCTGACGAGCTGGAGCGGGCCGGTGGACATCGGCATCGGCGCGATGCATCTCGACACGCAGGTGCTCAAGGTCGGCGACACTTGGCACTGCTTCACCAAAAGCAAGTTGCTGCATCACGCGACCGCGCCGTCCATCACCGGGCCGTGGACCTACCTGCCGGACCGCCCGGATTGGGCGAATCTGGAGGGCCCGTGCGCGGTGCAACTCACCGACGGCACGTGGATGATGTGCGTGGACCCGATGTATGACGTGGCGCAATACATGACCAGCCCCGACATCAAGACCTGGTCGCCGCTCATCTATTGGCCGGGGATGCGAGACGTGAAACACGGGACCATGATCCGCGACGATGCCTTCAATCTTCCGCCGGGCGGCGTCACGGCGACCCCGGGCAATGCGAACGTATCTTTGCAGTGGAACGCCTTTCCCGGCGCGACTTCCTACACCGTCAAACGGGCATCCGCGAGCGGCGGCCCCTATGCGCCCGTAGCCACGGTCACCGGGACGAGCTTCACGGATTCAAAATTGGCCAATGGCAAGACGTATCACTACGTGGTTTCGATGACCTCCGGCGGAGTCCAAAGCCCGGATTCCGCGCCGGTGTCGGCGGTGCCGTTTGTGAATGTGGTGACGTTGGCCCATCGCTACAGCTTCAACGAAACGAGCGGCACGACCGTGGCCGATTCCGTGGGCGGCTTGGTGTGGAAAGGCACGCTGCCAAATGGCGGAACATTCAAGGACGGGCAATTGCAAGTGCGCGCCTCCGGTTCGCAATATCTCAAGTTGCCGGCCGGAATCCTGGGCAACTCCGCGGCCGTGACCATCGAGGCGTGGGTGACGTTTCCGACGACGCTGCCCAACAATTGCTGGTTCTTCGGCTTTGGCAACATCAGGGGCGCCTCCGGGGCCGGCTATATCATGTGCCAGCCCAAGGCCGGCCGCCTCTCGATCACACCCACGAATTATTCGGCCGAGCAGAACACCTCGCCCAATCCCTCCGGGAACTGGAGCAACCAGACGAGCATGCATGTCACGGCGGTGTTCAACCCGCCGCGCGGGCAAATGGTGCTCTACGTCAACGGCGTGCTGAAGGCGCAGAGTTCTTCCGTGACGACTCCGCTGAGCGCCATCAAGAACCTGTTCAGCTACATCGGCCGGTCGTTCTATGGCGGCGACCCCTATATCGACTTCAGCCTGGACGAATTCCGGATCTACAACGGCGCGTTTAGCGCGGCCGACATCGCGACGACACAGTCGCTCGGGCCGGATCAGGTGATCCCGCCTCCTGCGGCGTCGGGCGGCCTCAATGCAGCGGCCAGCGGCGCGAGCATCCAACTCTCCTGGACGGCGGCGCAGGGAGCCACGAGCTACACGATCAATCGCGCCACCACGATCCTCGCGGGCGCCCCGGGCCTCTGGGACTTCCGCGTCTATTGAAATCACTCCTCCTCTCATGAAAATCCCAACCCTCGCGCTCTCCCTCACCCTGCTTGCCTCGGCGCTGCACGCGCAGAATGCCCCCTCGAAGTGGGGAGACTGGCCAAAGTGGGGCGACCAGAAGGACGGCACGTATCGCAATCCCGTGCTGCCGGGTGACTACAGCGACCTCGATTGCATCCGCGTCGGCTCGGACTACTACGCGATTTCGTCCACGTTCCAATACTCGCCGGGCATGGTGATCCTGCGTTCGAAGGACATGGTAAACTGGACCATCGCCGGCCACGCGATCGACGACGTCACGCAGATCGGGCCGGACCTCAATTGGGACCGCATGAATCGCTACGGCCGAGGCGTGTGGGCAGGCGCGATCCGCTACCACGACGGGAAGTTCTGGATTTACTTTGGCACGCCCGAGGAGGGCTATTTCATGACCACGGCGAAGGATGTGGCCGGGCCGTGGGAACCGCTTCACCAGATGATTAAAGAGGGCGGTTGGGACGATTGCTGCCCGTTCTGGGATGACAACGGCCAGGGCTACTTCGTCGCCACGCATTTCAGGGACGGCTACAAAACCTGGCTCTACAAGCTCACGCCCGATGGCCGCGACATCGTACCCGACTCCGGTGTCGTCCTCAACCAAGGCGCGGGCCGCGAGGCGAACAAGCTCTTCAAGATCGGCGACACCTACTACCACCTCTTCAGCGAAGTCGGCCCCGGCGGTCGGCGCGTGATGATGCAGCGGGCAAAGAGCATCACCGGCCCCTACACCGAGAAGCGCCAGCTCAACCAGCCGGAGAGCGAGTTTCACGAGCCGAACCAGGGCGGCATCGTGCAGGCGGAGAATGGCAACTGGTATTTCTTCACGCACCACGGCCACGGTGATTGGGAAGGGCGCCCCGCCAGTCTGCTGCCCGTCACGTGGGTCGATGGCTGGCCGATCCTCGGCAAGGTCGGCAGCGACGGCGTCGGCACGATGGTCTGGGGCGGCGAAAAGCCGGTCAAGAACACGCCTCCGGTCGTCCCGCAGTCCAGCGACGACTTCAGCGGCCCGAAGCTCGGCCTGCAATGGGAATGGAATTACCAGCCGCGGAAGGACAAGTGGTCGCTCACCGAGCGTCCCGGGTTCCTGCGCCTGCACGCGTGGAAGCCGCTCCGCCCGGACCAGCTCAAGACCGCCGGCAACACGCTCACCCAGCGCTCGATGCGCGCGGCGAACAGCGTCGCCACGCTCGCGCTCGACGCCGCCGGCATCGCGGACGGCCAGGTCGCCGGCATCTGCCATTACTCGAAGGGCACCTCGACGTTCGGCATTCGGCGCGAGGGGAGCGTCGTCACGCTCGAGAGTTCCCAGGACGGAAAATTCACGAAGGGCCCGCGCATCATGTCGCCGCGCATCTGGCTCCGTTCCTCGTGGGGCCTTGATGGGCTCAGCCACTACTCCTACAGCACGGACGGCAGAAACTTCAAAGCCTTCGGCGAGCCCTACCAGCTCAGTTGGGGCGACTATCGCGGCGACCGCCTCGGCATCTTCACGTTCAACAACAAGAGCGACACCGGCTTCGTCGATTGCGACTCCTTCACTTACACCTACGACTCGTCCGCCACGCCCGCAGGTTCCCTCGGAGCCACAACCTTCGCCCGCTAAAATTGATGAATCCCTTCCGAATGACTTTGAAGTGGATGGCAGCCCTCGTCGTTGCCTCCAGTGCGCAGCTTCCGGCCCAGGTGCCGACGCCGACGCCGGTCCCGGGCGCGAACGCGCTCATCCTCGGCTCGTGGAATTCCCAGGTGGAATTCGACGCGGTGCGGGTCGTCTGCGGGCAGAAAATCGTGCTGGACGACACCTTCGACCGCCAGCAGCCGGGCTGGAAGCCCGCGAGCGGCAATTGGCAGGTCGCCGCCGGCTTCCTTCGCCAAAGCTCACCGGCCACTCCGGCGCTCACGCGTTTCCCGTTCACCTGCACGGAGCCCGACTACACGATCTTCGCGCGCGTGCGCAAAACCGGCGGTGTCGAGGGATTCCTCATCGGCTTTGGCGCGCAGGACGAGAAGAACTTCTATTGGCTGAACGTCGGCGGCTGGGGGAACAAGGTCAGTCGCCTCGAGAAGACTGCCGACGGCGTGCGCAGCACCATGGGCCCTGGCGCCGAGGGCAGCATCGAGAACGGTCGCTGGTATGTCGTCCGCATCGAGGTCCGCAAAAACCAGGTCACCTGCTTCCTCGACGACAAGAAGATCATCGAAACCACCGCCACCCCATTCGCACTCGCGCCGGACAACGACCTCGTGAACTTCGGCCACGCGCTCATTCCCGACATGACGGCCGATCCGAGCATCTCGGAGATCGACGGCACGTTCTACTGCTACGCCACGACCGACGGCTGGGGGCAGGGGCTCGCGACCTCCGGCACGCCGGTCGTCTGGACCTCGAAGGATTTCCTGAACTGGAGCTTCGAGGGATCGAGCTTCCCGCCCGACTTTGACGCGAAGTATTGGGCGCCGAGCACCATCGTGCACAAGAACGGCCGCTATTATTCCTTCCCGACCTTGGACGGCAAGATCACGGCCGTCGTCGCGGATTCGCCCACGGGAACATTCACGGCGCCCGATGGCCAGCACGTCACCAAGGCGACGCTGAAGCCTTATCCGATCGAACAAAAGAGCACGATCGACGCGGAGGTTTTCACGGACGACGACGGGCAGTCCTACATGGTCTGGTCGCGCCGTCGCGCGGTGAAGCTCAAGCCCGATTTGCTTTCGACGGACGGTCCAATGGTCGGCATTCCCACGAGCCGGCAGGGATATTCCGAAGGTCCCTTCCTCATGAAGCGCAAAGGCATCTACTACTATTTCTACACGCTGGGCGGCGGCGAGAACTACCAATACGCCTACCAAATGAGCCGCAAATCGCCGCTCGGCCCGTGGGAAACGCCCAAGGAAGACATCATCGCCACGAGCAATCCCCACGAAAAAGTCTTCGGCCCCGGCCACGGCTGCTTCTTCAATCCCAAGGGCAGCGACCAATGGTATTTCATCTATCTCGAATACGGTCGCGGCAGCACGACCCGGCAAATCTACGCCGTGAAGATGAACTTCAACGCCGACGGCACGATCCAGCCGATCACGGTGGACAAGAAGGGCGTCGGCGCGGTGCGTCCGAACACGGAAACCTCGCCGAATCTCGCCGCCTCCGCGAGCGCCACGGCGTCCTCCGTCCGCCCGAATTTCCGCGTGGCTTTGAATCCGGCCTCGGGACAGGAACGCGTGGAAACCTTCGCGCCGGCCAATGTCCTCGACGGTGCCAACGGCACCCGCTGGCTGGCCGCGAGTGGCGAGTCGAATCCGTGGATTCAGATCGACCTCGGCGCGCCGCGCGACATCACGCGCACGGAGGCGTATTTCGTGAAGCCCGCCGCCGGCCATGCCTACAAGCTCGAGTGGTCGCTCGATGGCCGGAACTGGCAGCCCTACGGCGGCCACGAGGATGTCATCTGCCGCTCACCGCACAAGGACGCCAAGGCCGTGCGCGCCCGTTACCTCAAGCTCACGATCCTTCAGGGCGAGCCCGGCCTGTGGGAGTTCCGCGTGTATTGAGAAAATCCTGCCGAGCTCCATTTAACCAACCCTCTTAATTTATGAAAAAGACCCTCCCCATCGCACTTGCTCTGATCGCAGGCGTTCACTGCGGCTTCGCTCAGGGAACGCAGCCGACCAAAACCTTCATCGATTACTTCCTTCCAACGCCGATCGTAGGCTCGCTCTCGAAGGACGTCTGGGGCGTGGCCACCGTTGGCCCGCGCGATCCGAAGAATGGCCTCGAGGACGTCACGATGAAGCAGTGGAACTATTGGGACGGCAAAATCCTGAAAGGTCCGGATGGGAGATACCACATGTTTGGCAGCCGCTGGGAGCAGGCCAAGGGGCACAGAGCCTGGGGGCAGTCGCAGGCCATCCACGCGGTCAGCGACACCCTCCTCGGGCCCTATGTGGACAAGGGCCTCTGCTGGCCGGGCAACGAAGGCGGGAAGGGGCACAACGTCACCGCGCTGCAGCTCCCCGACGGGCGCTACGCCATCGTGATCAGCGAAACCCGCCCCGGCACGGTCTTCGTTTCCAGGTCGCTCGACGGACCGTGGGAGCTGCTCGGCCGGATCACCGTGCAGGGCGATCCCAAATGGCACGGGTCGAATGAAATCGTCCTCGCTCGACCCGACGGCCGCTTCGAGATGTTCGGCCGCGCCGGCGTGGTCATGATCAGCGACAAAGGCATCCTCGGGCCTTACGTCGCGCAGGGGCCGAAAATCTACCCCGGCATCAAGGACTTCCCGCAGCACGATCTCAATCATCTCGAGGATCCGACGCTCTGGTATAGCGGCGGCCTTTACCACATCACGGTGAACAACTGGAGCGACAAGAAGGCCTACCACATCACCTCGAAAGACGGCATTCACGACTGGACCTATCGCGGGGTCGCCTACGAGCCGGGCAAGGATTTCATCCGCTACACCAATGGCACGGTGAACCACTGGACGAAACTCGAGCGCCCGAGCGTTTACCTCGAGAACGGCCACGTCGTGGCGGTCACGCTGGCGGTGATCGATGTGGAGAAGGAGCAGGAAAACGGCAGCGACGGCCACGGCAGCAAGATCGTCGTCATTCCGTTCGATGGCGTGGCCATGGATCGCGATCTCCAGCAGGCGGTAAGATGAGCCGTCACTGAACGCTTCGTGCACCACCCTCCCATGAAAAAATATCTGCGGATTGCCATTCTCCTCGGCTCGATGTTCGCGATCGGGGAGCCGGCGCTCGCCGGAAGCGAGTTCGTTCATCCGGGAGGATTGCACACGAAAGCCGATCTCGACCGCATGCGGGCGAAGGTGGCGGCGGGCGAGCATCCGTGGATCGACGACTGGAACGCCCTCCTGCGCGATCCAAAGGCTCAAAGTAATTACAAGGCGGCGCCGAATGTCCACATGGGCAGTCGCCAGCGCGCGCAGAACGACGCGAACGCCGCCTACCTGAACGCCCTGCGCTGGCAGATTTCCGGGGACAAGACGCACGCCGATTGCGCGGCGCGCATCTTCGACGCCTGGGCCGACACGGTGAAGGAACGGCCCTCCGGCCCCGATCAACCGGGGCTGAGCGGCATTCCGATCGGCACCTTCGCGATTGCCGCCGAGCTGCTGCGCGATTATCCCGGCTGGCCGGCCGCGAGGCAGGCGCGCTTCAAGCGGATGCTCGTGGATTATTTCTATCCTGTCTGCCACGACTTCCTCACCCGCCACAACGGCGCGCCGGCCGACCACTTCTGGGCGAACTGGGACACGTGCAACATGCGGGCGGTGCTCGCGATCGGCGTCTATTGCGATGACCGCGCGAAGTTCGACGAGGCCGTCGCCTATTTCCACAATGGCAGCGGGATGGGCTCGCTCCCGCATGCGGTGCCTTTCCTTTATCCCGGCGGGCTCGGTCAGTGGCAGGAGAGCGGGCGCGATCAGGCGCACGTGATGGGCGGGCAGGGATTGCTCGCGGAAATGTGCCAGGTCGCCTGGAACCAGGGCGTCGATCTTTTTGGCGCCGACAACAACCGCCTGCTCGCGGGCGCGGAATACAGCGCCCAATACAACCTTTGGAAGGGCGTGCCCTACACGTTCTACACGAACAGCTCCAACGCGAACCAATACTACGTCTCGCAGAATTACCACGGCCGCCTCGCCGCCTCGCATTTCGAGCTGCTCTACAATCATTACGTCGTGCGCAAGGGCCTCGCGGCGCCATTCGTGCAGCATTTCGCGGAGCTCCGCCGCCCCGAGCCGGGAGAGATCGACGTTCTCGGCTATGGCACGCTCACCTACACGCTCGACGCGAAGGCCTCGCCGCTGCCGGCCACGCCGCCTCCCGTGCCCCGCGAGGTCACGGCCTCGGCGGGTCTGGGCCGGGTGAATTTGAAATGGTCCCCCTCCGGCGCCTACACCGCACGCGGCTACGATATCTCCCGGGCGACCTCGAAGAACGGCCCTTTCACGTCCATCTACTCGACGAACAACTGGACCACGCCGTTCTACACCGACACGCAAGTCGAGCCGGGCCACGCCTATTACTATACCGTCACCGCGCTCAATAACGCCGGCAAAAGCGCGCCCTCGGAAGTCGTCGCCGCGACGCCCGCGGCGGGCGATTCGCTGCCCGGGAAAATGAAGCAGGGCTCCGCCTCCGGCGCGAAATTCGATCCCGCCGCGGGCGGCTCGTTCCTCGTGCCCGGCGCAGGACGAGACCTCGGCGGAAATTTCGTTTCGATTCCGGTGGAAGGCGACTTCGTGCTGACCGCCCGCCTTGTGGATTGGCGGGGACCGGTCGCCATGATGGGGCTGATGGCGCGCGAGACCGCGCCCAGCTCGCCGGCGACCCTGGCCATGACGCTGGGGGAGGCAGGCGGGCGGCAGGCCCGGTTTCGTGCCGTGAAGAGCGGCAGGACGGATCTCCGTCTCGGCGACGATTACACGTGGCTGCCGGTCTGGCTTCGTCTTCAGCGCCAGGGGGACAAAATCACGGGCTACCAATCTTCCGACGGCATCGAGTGGTTTGCCGTGGGCGACAGCACCCTCGCGGGCAAGGGTCCTCTGCAAGCCGGCTTTCTCGTGGGAATGGGTGGGAGGCCGCCCGGAGTGAAAAAAGAGGACAAGATTCCGCTGGGGCTGTTCGACCACGCGACGATCGAAAAATCCCTGCCGCCCGCTCCGGCGGCGCCGGACTCGCTCTCGGTGTCCAACGCAGGCGACGGCGTGGCGCGGCTCGAGTGGAAAAATGCGCCGGACGCCACGCGGGCCGGCATCAAGATCGAGGCCGCCATCAAGGACGCGCCCTTTTACGAGATCGCCGATCTGGACGCTGACGCCACACGCTTCGACAACACCGGCCTGCAAAATCCCGCCGAGCTCCGCTACCGCATCCGCGCCTACAACCGCGGCGGCTACTCCGAATACTCGAACACCGCGCAATGCAAAAAGTGAACTTCCACAGACCGACTTTCTGGCTACGTCCGCTGCTTATTTGCGCGCTCGTCGCGGGACTCGTCTCTCCCGGCGTCGCTGCTGCTGCCGAGGCATCACCCGTCGAAGTGACGAATAAGGTGCAGATTCACAAGACGGAGGTGAATGGCTTCGTGCATCCGGGCATCGGCCTCACGAAGGAGATGCTCGAGGACGCCCGCGCCCAGGTGATGGCGAAGCGCGAGCCGTGGTATTCCGGATTCCTCAAATTTGCGGCGAACCCGGGTGCCGCGAAGACCGTTTCCAGCCGGAACCAAAGCAAACAAGATCCCACCCGACCGGAAGTGGATGCCTTCGACAGCGGGAGCGTCGAAGGGCGGCTCAAAGGCGATTCCGACACGGCGCTCCGGCAGGTGCTCATGTATTGGTTCACCGGCGATCCCGTCTATCGCGCCAACGCGATGCGCATCGTTCGCCTGTGGTCGAAGATGGACCCCGCGAAATTCAAGGCCTACCACGAGGTCTATATTCACTGCTCGTTCGCGTTCAAGGACATGATGGTGGTCGCCGAGCTGTTGCGCAGCATGGATTCGCCGAATCTCGAGCTGGCCTGGACCGAGAAGGACACCGCTGATTTTTCGAACAATTATGTCATCCCCGGCGTGACGGAATTTTTCAACGGAAACGGCTGGTTCATGAACCAGAACGGCTTCGCCTACGCGCCGGCCATCGCGGGAGCGATCTTTCGCAGCGATGCGCAGGATTACGCGATGCGGGTCGAGCGCTTCATGGTGAACAAGACCGGCCCGAACAAAGGCTCGAGCTTTTCCATCCAGGACCTCGCGCGCCTCGTCGATACGAACGCCCTCACCGGCGAGAAGGTCGCGAATCCGCAGGTCCAGATCACGGAGATGGGCCGCGATCAGGCGCACGCCGGCGACGACCTGACGATTTTCACGACGATCGTGCGCATTCTGAATTCGCAGGGCACGAAGGTCGATCCCGTGACGGGCATCCCTTCCAAGGCGGCCGACGCGGTCGGTCCCTACGAGTTTCTCAACGACCGCATTCTCGCGGCGGCCGACCATTTTTGCCGGTTCATGCTCGGCTTCGACACGCCCTGGATTCCCACGCCGTCGGACATCGCGCGCGACGGCACGGTCCGCCAGATCTATCCCCGCATCGCCGACAACTACCGGGGCCGCATTCGCCAGCACGACATGTGGGATTTGTATAATTACTACACCTTTCAGAAGGGCGTGGACCTCGCAAAGAAGGCGCCTTTTTACAACGAGACCTACCTGAAGCGGATCGTCAGCAGCGATGACGAGTGGCTCTTCCTTCCAAAAAACGCGAGCGGCGACGCCCTCCGGATCGCGCCTTCGGAGCAGGAGCCGGCCGTCGTCGAGATCGAGCAGCGCTCCGCGAATCTCACGAAAAATTCGTCGGTCCAGAGCGAGGGCGGGAGCGCGTTTGTCCGCGTGCAGGCGTCTCCCGAGGGAACGCGCCTGTCGATTCTGAGCTGCGGCACCGATCAAAAAACGGTGGGTCTGCGCATTCGCACGACGGGCGTCGCGGAGGTGGCGATGTCCGGCTTTGAAAAACCGTGGCTGCTGCCGAACACGCAGGGCGAATGGCGGGAGGTGTTCTATACGATGAGCCCGCTCGAGCGCTTCGGGGACATCGTCTTTTTCAATGTGAAGGGCTCGCCGGGAACGACCGTCGATCTCGATCAACTGCTGCGCAAGCCGAACCAGAAGCCGCCCGCGTTCGCGTCGGGTGATGCGCCGTTGCGACTTGTGGCCTGGCCCGGCGCGCCGATCCGGCAGGATTTCTCCGTCGCGAAAACCGGCGGCCAAACGTCGATCTCATACCAGAGCCTCGACATGCCCAAGGGGGCCACGCTCGACGCGAAAACTGGCGCGTTCTGGTGGACTCCGACAAAGGTCGAAGACCGCACGTTCGTCGTCGAAGCGAAGGACGGAACCGTCGTCACGCCGAAAAAAGTGTCGATCTCGGTGGCCGCGGATCGCGCGGCGGCCATCCGAAAAATCGAAGCTGCATACGATCCGAAGACGACGTATGTCACGACCACTCTGGACCGTTGCAAGGCGCTTCACGCCCGCGCGGTGCAGACGCTGAAATCCGCTTCCGCTGCGGAATTCGTCGCGACACTGACGGAGCTCCAACAGGCCTTCGAGGGGTTGAAACCGCTCACGCCCTTGCTGCCCGATGGCAGCATGGATTTTCCCAAGGCGGTCGCTTCCTCGAATATCGATCAGGCCATGATCCTGCTGGTCGATGGCAACGACGACACCTTCCCTGGCTATTACCTGACCCCGGACAGCTACTACGAGTTCGACTTCGGGCCCGATTTCAAGTTCTCCGCGACCGCCTTCGCGATGGAAGGTCGCGTGAACTTCGAAGACCGCATGGCGAACGTGAAGTTCTATGGTTCCAACGACGGAAAGACGTGGACGGAGCTCACGCCCGACGCGACACGAACGGCCAAAGAGCTCACGAAAATCCCGGTGGCCGACAAACTGACCAGCTCGACATTCCGGTTCCTGCGCGTCCGGAAAGGCGGCGGTGGCCTCGAGTCATCGGAGATGCGGATTTTCGGCAGCCGCCATGAAACCGGCAACAAACTCGAGTCCGTCTCGCTGAGCTCGGAAAAGAAGAACGGCATCCGCGTCGCCCTCGGCGAAACGGTCCGGCTGACCATCCAGGCTCGCGAGCCGATCAACAACGTCCGCGTGCGCATCCAGGGGATCGACGCGACGGTCCGGCAAACGGGCGCCACCACCACCGTCGCGGAGGCCGTGATGAGGGCCGGGCAGGCGAAGCCGGGGCCGGTGGAATTTTCTGTCGACTATCGGCGCCGGGACGGAACGCCCGCCGCCCCGACCTTTGTCACGACGGACGGTTCCCGGCTGCTCGTCGTCGATGAGTCGAAGCTAATCCGCAACGTTCCGAGCATCGCGAAGATTCTCGATCCCAATACCGGCGCCGTGTCCGCGAATTCGCAGCATCTACTCGATATGCTGTTCGACAACGATCCGCGCACGTTCCCGGAGCTCAGCGTGAAAGGCGTGGGAGCAGGCGTTCCTTTGACGTTTGATTTCGGACCGGCAAGGCGCGTGCAGCTTTCCGGCGTGGAGCTTCTCGCGCGTCCCGGTTACCGCGATCGGACCGCCGGCGCGATCGCGCAGGGATCGGACGACGGCAAAGACTGGACGACCTTGAGCGAGGAGGCCGCCCCGACGGAGGACTGGCAGAATTTGAAAATGAAGCCGTCTGGGAGATTCTATCGCTACATTCGAATCTTCAATCGCAATAACTGGTCCTGCAACGTCTCGGAAGTTCGCTTCCACGGAGACGTGAAGTGACATCTCTGACTCTCTCCCTCATGAAAACACGACGCCTTCATTTGCTCGCCTGCGCGGTTCTTTCGCTGACCTGCGCGAGCCTTTTCGCGCAGACGCCTTCCGGCCCGGCGAAGCATTTTCCGAAGCCGGATCGCATTCGCTACGATGGCCATTGCTTCACGATCGACGGCAAGGACACGTTCATTCGCAGCGCGGAGTTTCATTACTTCCGCGTCCCACGCGAGCTGTGGCGCGACCGGTTTCAGAAGATCAAGGCGGCCGGGTTCAACGCGGTGGACACCTACGTGCCGTGGAACTGGCACGAGCGCGACCTGCCCGCCGGCCTCGATGATTTTTCCAAGGTTGATCTCTCCGAGTTCGAGGCGTGGCTGAAGATGGCGCAGGACGAGTTTGGCTTTTACACGATCGTGCGGCCGGGTCCGTTCATTTGCGCCGAGTGGGCCGGCGGCGGCTATCCGCGCTGGCTGGCGAAGTTCGGGCCAGGCACGGGCGAGCATTTCTGGCTGCGCAGCGCCGACGACGCGCACATTGCGTGGAGCGTCCATTGGTATAACGCCGTCTGCAAGGTATTCGCCCGCGAGCAGCTCACCCGCAAGCCGAAGGGCGGCCGGGGCATCATCATGGTGCAGATCGAAAACGAATACGATCACGACGGAAGCCGCGATAAGCCCAAGCTCCTGCGCGCGCTTTACGAGGCCGTGGAAAAGGCCGGCATCGAGGTGCCGATCTTCACGTGCCTCACCCGCGAATGCCGCGCCAGCAAGGATCCCGAGCTGTCGCAGGTGTTCGACACGGACAATTACTACGTCGCGCAAAACGCCGCGCCGAGTTGCGCCGAGCGCATGACCTCGCTGAAGGCCACGCAACCGGACGCCCCCGGGTTCGTGACGGAGCTGCAGGGCGGCTGGTTCTCGCTCGTGGGCGGGAGCCTCGCCGAGGAGCATTATTCCGACGCGCGTCATTACAACGCGCTCAGCTTCATGTCGCTGCTCGGCGGCGCGACGGGGATGAACACCTACATGTTCGTCGGCGGCACGCATTTCGGCGGCTGGCAGGCGAGGGGACAGAGCACGAGCTACGACTACAACGCGCCGATTCGCGAATCGGGCGCGCTCAGCCCGAAATACGTGGTCGCGGAGGGCGTCAACGAATTCATCCGCGAGAACCAGGAGCAGCTGCTTCGCTCCGAGGGCGGCCCGTGCGAGCTCCAGGGCGCGCCGGCGAATCTCTTCGGCGGAATCCGCGTGGGCCCGGATGGCACGCGGTTCGTCTTCCTCGACAACACGGATGCCGGCAAGCCCGTGTCCGGAAAAGTGACGGTCGTCCCCGGCAAAATCGCCACGCCGACCGGGCCGATCTACAACGTCGACCAGAACGGCAATCGCGTGCTCATCAAGGCCGACGCCGCCGCGGCCGCGCAGTCGCCGAACATTCCGCCCTTCGAGGTGAGCTACGATCTCGGGCCGCTGGGCGCAAAGGTGCTCGTGATTCCTCCGGGCAGAACGCCGGCGGAGGGCGTGTGGTATCCCAAGGCGCAGAAGCAGGCGGCTCCGGCCGCGTTGCCCGCCGCCGTGCGGCTGACTTCCGCCCTCGAGAAGAACGATCCGCTCGACGGCAAATGGCAGAAGCTCCCGGCGGGGAAATCCCTGCCCGAGCTCGGCGTGAGCGACCAGCGCTACGTGCTCTACCGCGCGCAATTCACGCTTCCGG
>Ga0070661_100001312_pt1 | contig 17444 bp, 16 predicted proteins | sample KBSC43metaG_FD_64663 | JGI IMG/M metagenome (GOLD analysis project Ga0070661, IMG submission 64663) | Corn rhizosphere microbial communities from Kellogg Biological Station, Michigan, USA - KBS C4-3 metaG | ecosystem: Host-associated > Plants > Roots > Rhizosphere > Soil ... | reverse complement strand
CGACTCGCGAGTGGGTCGTCGCGCTCGAGGGAGCCGGCGTCCCCTGTGGTCCGATCAACGACCTCGCGGAGGTCTTCGCGGATCCGCACGTCCAGTCCCGCGGCCTCCGCGTCGAGGTGACGCATCCGCTCGCCGGGAGCGTGCCGGTGGTGGCCTCGCCCATGCGCCTCTCTCGGACGCCGGTGCGTCACGGCACCCCGCCGCTCCTCGGCGAGCACACCGACGAGGTGCTACGAGACCTCCTGGGCATGGGAGAGGCGGAGATCGAGGCCTTGCGAAGGGAGAGGGTCATTTGAGCGAGTCGACTTCCGGCCGCGGCGACGCGCCGCGCCTCCGCGGCGTCCTGGCCCCGGTGCTGACGCCCTTCCACGCCGACCTCTCGCCGGACGGGCGGCGGTTGTCACGGTACTGCCGCTGGCTCCTCGCGCACGGGTGCGCGGCGCTGGCGCCCTTCGGCACGACCAGCGAGGCGAACTCGCTCTCGGTGGAGGAGCGCGAGAGTCTCCTCGACGCGATCATCGACGATGGCGTCCCGCCGGATCGGCTCCTCCCTGGCACGGGGGCCTGCGCTCTCACCGACGCCGTGCGGCTCACGGCGAAGGCGGTCCGTCGGGGCTGCGCCGGGGCGCTGATGCTCCCGCCCTTCTATTACAAGGCCGTGAGCGACGACGGGTTCTTCCGCTTCTTCGCCGAAGTGATCGAGCGAGTGGGCGACGCCCGGTTGCGGGTGTACCTGTATCACTTCCCTCCGGTGGCGCACGTCGGCTTCTCCACGACGCTCGTGGAGCGTCTCCTCTGCGCTTACCCCCGCATCGTGGCGGGCATGAAGGACAGCTCGGGCGATCTCGCTCACACGAAGACCATGCTCGACGCCTTCGCGGGCGCCGGCTTCGACGTCTTCGTGGGGAGCGAGCGTTTCCTGCTTGGCGGCATGCGGGCCGGCGCAGCCGGATGCATCTCCGCCACCGCCAACGCGAACGCGGGCGCCATCGATCGTCTGTTCCGGGCGTGGAGCTCGCCGGAGGCGGAGAGGCTGCAGGCCGAGGTGGACGCCGTGCGCGGCGCAGTGGAGAAGGTGCCGCTCATCCCCGGCCTCAAGGCCATCGTGGCGCACTTCGCCACGGACCCGGGATGGCTCAATCTCCGTCCGCCTCTCGTGGGCCTCGCGCCCGGGCAGCGCGACGCGTTGCTCGCGGACATCACGGCCCTCAAGCTCTCCATGCCCGAGCTGCGGGTCTGACGGTCCGTCTCCGCGCCGTGCGACCGGCTCGCGCTCACGCCGTCGCCGGGGCGGGTGGGGGCGCGCGCCGCTTTCGCCACTGCAGAGCGACCGCCACCAGGACGAGGACGATGCCGGCGAGGTCCGCGGCGCGGGTGGGATAGACGAGCAGGAGCCCCGCGGCGATGAGCAGGACGCGCTCGATCCAGCTCGTGCGCGTGAACATCCAGCCCTGCACGCCGCAGGCAAGGGCGGCGATGCCGATGGCGGCCGTGACCGTCACGTGGGCGATGTCGACCCAGTTGCCCTTGAGGAGCAGGCCCACGCCGGAGGGATCGAGCACGAAGCAGAAGGGAACGAGGAAGGCCGGCAGGGTGTACTTCCAGGCCTGCATCGTCGTCTTGTAGGGATCGCCGCCGGTGATCGAGGCCGCCGCGAAGGGCGAGAGCGCGGTGGGCGGCGACACCTCGGAGAGAACCGCGTAGTAAAAGATGAACATGTGCGCCGCGAAGTCGGGAACGCCCAGCTTCGTGAGCGCAGGTGCCGCGATCACGGCGCAGATGATGTAGCTCGCCGTCACCGGCACGGCGAGGCCGACCACCCACACCACCAGCGAGGTGAAGATCGCGGTGAGGAGAAGGTTGCCGTGGGCGAGCTGGATGACGATGGCGCTAAACTTGAGCCCCAGCCCGGTGAGGGTCACGACTCCCACGATGATGCCCGCCGCGGCGCAGGTCGCCGCCACCGCCAGAACGCCGACCGAGCCTGCCTGGAGCGCGGTGGCCATGCGGGTCTTGTGGAGCGGGACACCCTCGCTCGGCCAGAAGCGCAGCGCCGTCTCCCTGCGCAGGAAGGAGAGCGCGGCCGCGAGAAGGATGGCCCAGAACACGGCGATGATCGGGCTGAAGCCCAGCAGCATGAAGGCGATGATCGCGATGAGCGAGGTGAAGTGGAAACCGCGCTCCTTGAGCATCGGCCACAGGCCCTGCTTCGCCCTGAGCTCGACCTCCTTGACGCCGAACCGTCGCGCGTCCAGCTCCACCATCAGGAAGAGGCCCAGGTAATAGAGGCAGGTGGGGATGGTCGCCATGAAGATGACGTCGAGGTACGAGATCTTCAGGAACTCGGCGATGAGGAAGGCAGCCGCGCCCAGCACCGGAGGCGAGATGATGGCGCCCAGGCCTCCCGCGGCGAGCAGACCGCCGGCTGCGTTCCGGGGATACCCGGCCTTGGCCAGCATGGGCCACGCCACGGACCCGATGGTGACGGTGGTCGCGACACCGCTGCCCGAAGGTCCCCCGAGAAGGAAGGAGGAGAGCACGATCGTCCGGCCGGCTGCGGCGCGCTTGCCCCCCGTCACCGCGAGCGAGAAGTCGATGAAGAACTCGCCCGCGCCGGAGTAGGCGAGGACCGCGCCATAGATGGTGAAGAGGATGATGAACGTGGCCGACACGTCGAGGGCCGTGCCAAAGATGCCCTCCAGCGTCATGTAGAGCTGTCCCACCAGGCGCTCCACGTCGTAGCCTCGGTGGGTGAATGGCGCGGGGATCCACGGGCCGGCGAAGGCGTAGACGATGAAGGACGCCACAACCCCGGCCAGGATGTTCCCGGACGTGCGGCGAACGCCTTCCAGCACGAGCAGGATGAGGATGACCCCGAAGACGAGGTCGAGCCGGGTGGGTTCGACGGCGCGCTCGATGAAGTCGTCGAAGTCGAGGAGGAGGTAGGCGATCGTCGCGACGCCGAGCAGCGCCAGCACCACGTCGTGCCAGCGGATGCGGTCCCGCTGCGAGCGGATCGCGGGAAACAGCAAGTAAAGGAGGAAGAGCACGAACCCGAGGTGGGTCGCGCGCAGGATGTGAGCAGGGATGATCGCGTAGGCGGCGTACAGGTGGTAGAGCGACATGGCGATCGCCACCACCGCGACGAGGATCTCGGTCTTGCCGGTGAAGCGACGAACCGCCCCCTCTTCCTGCTCCACGAACTCCTCGGCCTTTCGCCGGGCCTCGTCGTCGACGACGACGTCCTCCGGGACGGGAGGCTCGGCGGAGGACGAGGTCGTCATGAGGGATCGGCCCGGAGGACGAGCCGGTCACCGTGCTCGCCGAAGTCGAGGAAGGAGCGCTCCACACCGCCGGCGCGGAGGCGCTGCACGGTCCCGGCGGCGATGCGGAAGACGATCTCCGGCATGGTGCGCGCCATGGCGTGCCGGTCGCCGGCGGAGGTGATTCCGAAGTACTCCCGCACCGCCGCGCTCGGGCTCGTCACCGCGCGGAGAACGATGCGCCCTTCCTCGTCGACCACGAAGTCCTCGGTGACCGGCTGGTCGTAGATGGAGTGGTGGTACACGACGGAGAAGACCTCGCCCGGGCGGAGACGAATGCGGACGAGCGCGCCTCGGTCGGTGTTCTCGACGAGGAGCTCGTGCTCCGCCCCGCGTGCCGGATGGGGCGCCGGCGTCGAGGCGGGGCCCGCCGCCGTGAGGAGGACGACGACGAGCGCGAGCGTGGCGTTCCGCGGCATCGGCTACTTCTTCGGCTTCAGCCCCTTCTCCGCGAAGTACTTCTGCGCCCCCGGATGCCAGGGGACGGGCGAGCCGATCTCGTACTGCTTCGCCAGATCCAGGTTCGCCGCCTCGGCGTGGACCGCCACCAGGTCCGCCTTGTGCTCGAACATGGTCTTGACCACGTCATAGACGAGCTTCTCGTCCATCTTCTCGTTCACCACGAGCACGTTCCAGACGTCCACCGTCGTGGCCGGCTTCTCCTGACCGGGATAGGACTTCGCGGGGATGGTTCCCTTCACGTACAGGGGGCCGTACTTCTTCACCAGCGCGGGGATCGCGTCGGCGTGGTCGATGAGCTTCATCTTCTGGCCCGGCGTGGCGGCCAGATCGGTGAGCGCCGCGGTGGGCACGCCCCCGGACCAGAAGAACGCGTCGATCTTCTTGTCCTTGATGGCGTTCACCGACTCCGCCACGGACAGCTTCTCGCGCTTCACGTCCTTGGCAGGGTCGATGCCGTACGCCTCGAGGATCCGGATGGCGATGATCTCCGTGCCGCTGCCCGGCGCGCCGGTGGCGATGCGCCGGCCCTTCAGGTCCTGCATCTTCTCGATGCCGGTGCCCTCGACGGTCACCCACTGGCCCTTGTTGGCGTAGAGCACGGCGATCGCGCGGATGGGCTCCTTCTGCTTGAACTTGTCGACGCCGTTGTACCCGTCGGCGGCGCTGTCGCCGAGGACGAAGGCGATGTCGGCCCGGCCGCTGCCGACGAGCTTCACGTTGTCCACCGAGGCGCTGGTCACCTCGGCGGTGGCCTCGACGCCCTTGAGCGACGTGGTGAGGACGTTGGCGAGGCCCCCGCCCAGGGGGTAGTAGACGCCGCCGGTGCCTCCGGTGGCGATGGAGAGGCGGGTCTGGGCCAGCGCGGGTGGGGCAGCGACGGCGAGGGCGACGGCGAGCAGGGTCGTCTTCTTCATGCGGTCCTCCCGAGGGGCGCTCAGTCTTGCACGCCTGTGGCGGGAAGGGTCAGGCAAGAACGACCCCCGGCCTTCGAACGGGGGACAGGAAACACGAAGAGCTCCTGCGCCGGAACTCTGGCGCAGGAGCTCTCTCTCCAGGCTCGGGGGCGATCTACTCGTCGACCCCGGGTGTCGGAACCCACCGAGGCCCGTACTTCGGCATCGCCTGGCCGTACTCGTAGGCGCCGAGGTCCGGGGCCCTGCCGGTGAAGTCGTCGGTGACGTTGGGGATGAAGACCCCGTTGTCGATCGCGCTCGAGGTCACTTTCAGCCGGAGGTCGATGAGGATCGGATTCGTCACGCCGGCGCTCGTCGTGCCCCAGCTATGCAGGTGCTCCGGATCGGAGACCTCGTTGGGCGCCTGCGCGTTCACGAAGTCCGAGAAGCCGACGAGGATGCTGTGCTTGTCCTGGCCGGTTGCCACCTGGTACTCCGCCAGCGAACCGAAGTTCCGCGTGACCAGCGGCGTTCCGCCCGGCGACTCCGAGCTGAAATCCGCGAGGACCGTGGGGTCGGCAGGCGACGTGTACACGAACTGCGGTGGTAGCGGCGCGTCGCCCGTTCCCGGCGTCGGCGCATAGCCGTTGTAGTCGAGCGCGGAGTAGTTCGTGTACGTGCCGACCGAGAGGACCGCATTGCCAGGGACCGGATCCAGGATCAGGTTGTTGAAGAACTGGACGTTGGCTCCGCCTGACGCGCTGGCGTGGTTGGTGAAAGTATTGTTGACGTAGATCACGCCCTGCGGCTTGTTCCATTTGATGGAGTTGGTGAACGTGTTGTAGAGCACGTTCCGGATGTAATACTGCGGGCCGGCGAAGGTGGGCTGATTGCTGGTCCCCTGCTCGCCGGTGTCGAGGCAGCGGTTGCGCAGCCAACGCGCGTTGTGCATCGAGCCGTCCAGCTCGCCGCAGTTGTCGGACATGTCGAACATGTCGTTGTTGTAGGTGTCGTTGGAGACGGCCATGAGCTCACGCGGCATGTTCTGCGGCCCGCATTCAGGACAGGGGTACCCTTCCGGGAAGTGGGTATCGATGTCGAAGCCGTCGTGGAAGTAGGCGGCGTAGTTGAAGGCGACGGTGTGGCCGGAGCCGTAGAGCTTGGTCGCGAAGTAGGCGATGTTGGGCGCCTGGTAGGTCGCACAGGCCGGAGCCGTGATCGGCGTCGTCTCGCAGCCGTTGTTCGGCAGGTGGGTCTGCCAGAGGGCCGCGAAGTTCGCTCCGCCCCAGGCCGTCAGGAACGAGGTCTCGTTCCGGCCGTAGAAGAAGTTATCGGCGATGTAGAACCACTTCGACTTCGGCCATTCGGTCCAGATGCCGGCGGCGACGTTCTTGAAGATGCTGTGCTTGACGGTCAGGCCCGTCGCGCCCGCCAGGCCCTTGGTGCCGGCGAGGATGGCGATGTCGGTGTTCTGGAAGGTCAAGCCCTCGAAGTAGTTGTAGTCCGCGGACTGGACGTCGAAGAGCACGTGGTTGCCGAGGCCATCGATGATGACCGGACCGTCACCCGCGGACTTGATGGCGATGGGCTTCTGCTTGGTGCCGTTCGCGCGGAGGTAGTAGGTGCCGTCGAAGTCGGTGCCCTGGCCTCCGTTGAACAGCTTCGTGCTCTCGTTGAAGAGCGTGCCGGAGTAGTGGTACCGGTCGTCCGAGTAAGTCCCCGCGTGGACGAGAATGGTGTCGCCCGGCTTCACGCGTACGGGGCACATCTTGTTCCAGTCATCCTCGACCTGACACAGGTAATAGGCGCCCAGGATGCCCGGATATGCGTTGGGCGCCGTCGGCACCTTCGTCAGGTCGGTTCCCGGCGGATACACGTGATAGACCTGCGCGTCGCTCCCTGAATACGGCACAGGTTCGGCCTGCGTACGGAACCGCACCGACTGCGTCTTGTCGCCCGTCACGCCGTCGGGATCCGCCATCACGAACTCGGCTTCGTATTCGGTGTCCGGCTGCAGGTCGAAGATGCTCCCCGCGAACATGTTCGGGCTGACGTAGGTGTAGTACGGCTGGTTGACGGCGAGCTCGTTCTGGATGCGAAGGAGATTCATTCCCTGCGTCCAGCGGGAATTCCCGCGCGCCTGGCGGTACCAGACCTCCACGGTCGCGTTGTGGTTCGCGTCGCCGTCGACGTACCACTCGAACCCCGCGTTGATCAGCGTCGTGGGCTCGACGACGAACTCTCCCGGACGGACCTTGTTGGAGCTCGACTTGTGCGGATTGTCGGCGAACGCGCTGGACTCCATGACAAGCGGCAGAACAACTGGCAGCAATCTCAGTAGGATCGACTTTGTCGTCATTCTCGACTCTGGTGAGTGATGATCGTTGGGTGCAGATGACGCTCATCTGCGGAGCAAGAACTCGTCCTCGGTGATTCCCCTCGGGGCCGGCGTCTCTTCCTGGCTGTCCTCCCTTTCGCTCCCCCGCGAAGGGTCCGCTGCAGTTCGCTGCGCAGGCGCGGGCCTGCTCGTCGGGAAACGACTGATGCTCTGGCTCCCTACTCTCCCGGGTGCGGCGCGCGACCGATACGCCGACGTGCGAGCGCGATCAACGGGAATGCATGCGATCGCAACTAGTGGACAGTGGGCGTCGACGAACGGCCGCTCGCTCGTCACGCGAAAGTGACGAGCCGGCGCTTAACCTTTGGCGCAGATGCTGTTCGGGCGCGGTGACGTCCGGAGTTGCCAGACAGTTGCTCTGGCAATGAGGTGTGAGGATCGCGTCCGCGGAATCAGCGTTCGACGCCCAGGAGCTCTGTCGTACCGTCGACGCGGCGGAAGCCGTGCTCGAGGAGGCGCTCCACGATTCCTGGAACGTGCGCGCGACCGACGATCACCAGCGCGGGAGTCGCGCGGTGCTCGGCGAGCATTCGGCGGATCCCCTCGACGATCAGCTCGTCCCGGACCGTCAGGATCGTGATCAGCGGCTGGATGGCCCACGCCCAGGGGCGGTCGCGGAGGACGTAGGCCAGGGGAAGCGCGTACAGATGCAGGCCGAGGAGCTTGACCGCGGCGCGCAGGGGCCGCAGCGAGGGAACGAGGAGGGCAGGGACGGCGAGGCCCGCGTATACGGCCAGGTACCCCGTTCCCACGTGGAGAGCGAGGGGCACCCGTTCCGTTCGCTCGAGCTCCACCGTCTGACCCGCGGGCAGATCGAGCGCGACCTCGATCGTGCTCCCGGCGAGCTGACCACCACTGAGCAGCTCGAGCGTGCCGCGCACGTTCTCGAAGAAGGCGCCGAGCAGCGAACCGGCGAAGACCTGCTTTCGCTGCAGGCGCTCGACGCCCCGTAACGAGAACGCCTCCACTGCCTCGCGGCAGCGGTCCGCGGCTCCACGCGTCTTCACGTGGCTCTCGCCGAGGACGAAGACTTCCTGGCCATCGGGCGACTCGAGCTCCACGACGGTGTGGAGCGGAAGCCGTGACACCTCGGCCAGAACCGCCTTCGTCGCCGTGGAAACGCGCGTCATCCTGCCGAACAGTCAGTCATCTCCGGCGTGTGCGCAATCGGAGGGGTACGCGGTCGAGGCCGGCCGGTCGTGCAGGAAGCCAGACGGGGGGCCCAGCTGCGGCGCCGGGGCCGCGCCAATCGTCAGGGCGTGTCCGCTTTCGCCTTGATTCTCCGTCCTGTCTCGATGGCCCGGGAAGAGGCCGGGTGACGCAGGCGGAGGAGCTCATGCAGCCACGATGGGTCGGTGAAGGGCGTCCGGGAAGCACGGCGAGGTACTCGCTGGGGTCGGAGGACCACGAGATCGCACGCCTGGACGCGCAGGCGGCCCTCCTCGAGCGAGCGACCGTCATGCTCCTCCGAGCGGCGGGGATCGGTCGCGGGATGCGCGTGCTCGACCTCGGCACCGGGCCCGGCCACCTGGCCTTTGCCGCGGCCGGTCTCGTCGGCCCGGAAGGGCGGGTCGTCGGGATCGACAGCTCGCCCAGGCTGCTCGACGTGGCGATCCGGAGAGGGTTCGCCCACCCCCATGTCTGCTTCGTCGAGGGCGACGTCCGGACCTGGCGCACCGATGAGCCGTTCGACGCGGTCATCGGGCGTCTGATCTTCTTCCATCTGCCCGATCGGCTGGCGGTGCTGCGGCACCACGTCACGGGGCTGCGGCCCGGCGGTCTCGTGGCCGCGCTCGACTTCGATCTGGGCTCGCTCCGCGCCGAGCCTCCCGTGCCCCTCGCCCTCGAGGCCACGGGCTGGACCAGCGCGGCGTTCGCCAGCGCCGGCGCCTGTCCGACGATCGGAGCTCGGCTGCTGCCGCTGCTGACCGAGGCGGGTCTCGTCGACGTTCAGTCCATCGGCATCCAGGAGTACTTCGGGCCCGACGACCCACGCCCGAACATGATTCTCTGCGGGGTGATGCGGTCACTGGCCCCGCAGGCCGCGGCCGCGGGCATCCCCACGCCCGAGCACCTTCGCCCGGATGGCCTCGAGGAACGACTTGCCGCGGCCATGCGCGCATCGAGCTCCACGCTCCTGTTTCCGGTGCTGAGCGCCGCCTGGGGCCGCCGGCGCTGAGAGCGTCGTTTGCAACGAACAGGCCCCACGCGTTCCTAGAGGGAGGGCCCCTGGCGTCCAGTGCGCCGGGCCCCGTCTCTGTCCACCCGTGGCCACACTCCTCCCAGCCCTGCTTTCCTGTGTCTTCCTCCTGGTCGGGTGCGGGCTCACGAACGGCCGACCCCGCTCGCCGGATGAGCTGGACTCGATCGAGCTCGCACCAGCGCAGGGATGGCCGGCCAGCATCGCCGTCCGCAGCGTCCCGGCGTCTTTCCGCACGGCGATCACCGCGCTCGACGTCGATTCACACGGCAAGGTCTGGCTGCTTCGTGACGAGTTCCAAGGGCCGTCACAGCTCCTCGGAGCACCGGTGCTGGAACGGTACGCGCCGACCGGGCATCTGGAACGGCGGATCACCTTCCCGACGCATTCGAGGGTGACGGGGTTCGCCATTCACCCGAGCAGTGAGCTGAGCGTGTTCGTTCTGCGCGATGACGATGGCGATCTGCAGTACGGCCTCGAGCTCCTGCGTCTGTCTTCCGAGGGGGAGGAAGCGGCGACGACGTCCTTCGAGGAGGTTCCCGGGCCTCGCGAGAACCTCTATTACGACGACTCCGGTGTCCACGAGCTCCCCATCGACGGCCCATTCAAGCTGGGATTGAACAGCCATGTGGTGGGAGTCGCGGACGGCGAGGGTCTCTACCTCCTGGCCGAGTGGACCTACGGCTTCAAGCTGTACCGTCTGAACTCGGCGAATCGCCGACTCTGGGGCGTCCAGGTGATACCGGCGAACGTCGGCATGGCATTCCAGTTTTCTCCATCGCTGCTCTTCCGCGAGGGCGATGCCATCCACGTCGCCACGCAGATCTTCGAGGATGACGTTCACATCTACGGCGACCACTTCGGCCGGACGCCGCTCGCTCCGCTCGGAAGCTACGACGTGCTGGTCCAGCGCTTCGCCTCCGACGGAGGATTCGTTGGCGCGCGGCTCTTCGGCGGGGAGGGCGTCGATCACCCCAGCGCGATGACGGTGCACGAAGGCGTCGTCCTCATCGCGGGAGCGGCGAGGATCACCAAGTCCACGGCGCCCAACCGGACGATGGAGTGGGACATCGCGATGATGCGCGGCCGGGTCGAGGGACTCTCGGCCCTGGAGTACCGGACGATCGATCTCGCGCGTGACGACTTCGGCTGGGCCATCGCGGAAGGGCCCGGCGGCGAGGTGATCGTGGCCGGCCGCACCGACTACGTGCAGGTCGACACCAACAGCGAAGTCGAAAACGGGAAGGGAGTTCTCCTCACCCTGGGTCCCGACCTGACCCGAGAGGGCGCCCTCGAGCTTCCGATGCCGCGCGACGTCCAGGTTCTGGCGGCCCGGAGCCTCCCGGATGGGGGGCTGCTGCTCGCAGGCATGCGCGACGGACCCCTCACCCACACCGACCCCGCGATGACGAACAACGACGGGTTCTGGGGCGTCGCACGCCTCGGTCAGTAGAACGGCCTCGAGCGACGATCGCCCCAGGCTGAAGAGAGCATTGTCTCGACGCATCAGAGACGGTTCTTCGGAAAGCCCGATGCTTGGAACGTCACCCCCGGCCACCTCCGGTCGGGACGGTGGTGCACCTCGCATGTCCAGTTCCTACCGTGAGTCCCTGGGCGTCGTGCCCGCTGGGAGGAGCGCCATGACGGTGGAGACATTTCTGCTGTGGATCGCGATCGGAGCCATCGCGGGCTTTTTGGCCTCGATCGTCGTCGGCGGTGGTGCAGGGCTGTTCGGCGACATCATCATCGGCATCGTCGGCGCATTCGTGGGTGGAGTGCTCTTCCGGGCCTTCCACTGGCATGCGCCGTTCGAGGGACTCGCGGGAACCATCTTCGTCGCGTTCGTCGGCGCCGCGCTCCTTCTGATCCTCCTCCGGGTGAGCCGGTCGGGACGAGCGCGGCGAATCTGATCGACTCAGGGCGTCCGTTCCGGGGCCCCGGACTCGGCCAGAGGTCCTCGGAGCTCGTGTGCGGCGTCTCCGCCGTGGCGCTGCGAGGTGAGGAGCACGCATGCAACCATGCAGGCGGCGAGCACGGCCGACGAGCCGAACCGTCCGAGGTTCAGCCCACCACTCGCGGTGGGCTTGGTGAGGAGGTCGCCGAGGGTTGCCCCGAGCGGTCGGGTGAGGATGAAGGCCGACCAGAACACGAGGCTCGAGGGAACGTGCGTGAACCGCCAGAGGAGCACGACGACGCCCAGGGCTGCACAGAAGACGAGGGCACCTCCCCGGTAGCCGAGCCCGGAGCTATCGGCCAGGAAGTCGCCGAGCGCGGTCCCGAGCGTGTTGGAGGCAAGGATGGTGGCCCAGTAGAAGACCTCGACCCGCGGCCGGCGGATGTCATCCACCGACACGCTGCCCTCCGTTCGCCGCCACGCGAGGAGCACGAGCAGCACGAGCACGAAGAGAAGGGACGAGCCGCCAACGTATCCGATCCCGAGCGACCGGTCGGCGAAGTCCGCCATCGTCGTCCCGGCCGTGGTGGTGGCGACGATGACGGTCCAGTACAGCAGCGGGTGGAACCGCCGGGCCCGGACCTGTGCCCAGACCGCGACCACGAACAGCGCGATGAAGATGATCGAGCTGACCGCGTACCCGAGGTCGAGCGTCATCGAGAGCGCGTCGCCGCCGGTCTCGCCCAGGGTGGTGGCCAGGATCTTCACCACCCAGAAGGCGAGGGTGACGTGTGGAACCTTGCTCCCGTGCGCGGGCCTGCTGTCTGGCGGCATGGCCTTCAAACTGCCCATCCCCGCCGGATCGTCCCGGCCAGAACGGCGATCGGGAGCCGGGTGCGTGCCGGACTCAACGGAACGCGGCGAGCCATGCGACGACCGGAACGCTCGCCGTGACGAGGGCGAGGCACGCTTGCGCAACCCGGTTTCGCAGCGGCGGCAGCCGTGACACTGCCGCCCCGGCCAGGACGCCGGAGACGAATCCGCAGAGATGGCCGGCGACGTCTGCGCGCTTCGCCGTTCCCAGGAATGCAAGGAGCGCGAGCCCGCCGATGACCGGCATCCACACGCGGCGACTGCGCCGCGGCAACGCCGTCAGCGCGCCCAGGGCACCGAACACGGCCGTCGACGCGCCGATGGACGCGAAGTCGTGGCGGATGAGGCTGGCGGCGGCGAACGTCCCGGCAGCTCCCGAGAGCACCACGAGGGCACTCGCCACTCCTGGCCCGACGGACCGCGCGAGGAGCGTGAGAAGAAGGCCGCCCAGCACGGCGTTACCGGCAACGTGACCCGCGTCGGCGTGCAGGGTCAGCGCGGTGATGGCTCGCCACCACTGCCCACGAACGATCGCGGCGGCGTCCGCGCTTCCGCGCACGAACCACGGAGAGGCCGCCGACTCCGGACCCGTCCGGAGGTAGATCGCCACGAGCGCAAGAGAGAACGCGACTCCGGTGGCAATCGCTCCGGTGATGGGATGGACCACCACCTCGGGACGAGGCGCTTCCGGCGGGTTCTCTCGCTCGAAGGCTGCGATGGCCGCCTGCGCGCGTGCGGCATCCGCGTCGTCGATCTGGATCGCCCAGCGCGCCTCTTCGACGCGGCGGAGGTCGTGCGGGATGCCTTCCTGTTCCAGGACCAGGGAGAGGTCCATCGCACGGCGGAAGTCGGTCGACAGGCGCAGAAGCACCGGTCGGGGAGCCTACCCCTTCGGACCTATTCGTGGACGACGACGACTTCTTCGACGACGCCCGGGCAGCGCCAGTGGGCGGGATGCCAGCGTCCCTGAGGCCCGTAGTGTCCCTCCACCCAGACGCCGCCTGGACAACGCGGCGGCGCACGGACGACTTCACGTTCGTGCACCACACAGCCCGGGAGCGCGATCGTGACCAGGGCAGCGAGACCGAGCATCGAACGCTTCATGGTGCAATTCGAGGCGGTGGGCCGGGTCGCATTCAAGGGAGTGGGCGTCCGCTCGAGACCGCACCCCACGCACACCGAGACTGCTTGCCGTGCTTTGTGCAACTGCATCGATTGTCGGCGCAACCTCGGTTCCGCAGCATCACGAGGATGGTTTGCAGCACCCGGCGCGGGACTTATCGTCAGACTCCGCGGTTCAAAAGGATCCCATGAAGCGTTCGACGCAGCTGATTCCGTTGCTGATCTGCGCCCCCCTCGTCGTGGTGGCGCAGACCCCGCCGCCTGATCAGGGACCGCCGCCGACCGCGGCACCCACGAGCGTTCCTCCTCCGCCGCCCCCCACGCCACCGCCTCCGAACGCGCAGCAGATGCCGGGTGAGGTCTCTTCCGAAGCCGAACCCGTCGGGCCTCAGCAATCCGAGTCCGGCCAGTGGGTCTACACCGGGCAGTACGGCTGGGTCTGGATGCCGTACGACTCGGCCGACACGTACGTCCCGACCAACGGCGCGGCGCCCGAGATGTACGTGTATTACCCGTCGGCGGGCTGGGTCTGGATCGCCGCTCCGTGGGTCTGGGGGCTCGGGCCGCGCCCGTACTTCGTCTTCGGCACCACGCGCTACGTCTGGTGGGGCCGGGGCTTCGGACGATGGTACGGGTTCGCTCCGAAGTACGTGACGTGGGGGCCCCGCGGGTACTGGGCGGCCGGCCGGTGGACAGCGCCGCGTGGGCACTACGTGGCGCCCCACGAGCTCGCCCGGGCACCTTCGCACCCCGCGGTCCGTGAAGGACACAACGGGCACCATCACTAGAACCGAGAATGACCCTGCCCGAATTCGAACCCCCATCCGGCGGAGCAGGTCCGCCTCGGTGCGGATCGGACGGATGAGGTCAGGCAGTCCTCGCGCCGATTCGGTCCTACGCCGAATGCGGGTCAGGCGAAGACGCCTCCGGCTCCTCAGAGTTCCGCCCGGGCTTTCCGCCCGACCCCCGCGTCCGCCTCCACGACGGGATCGTTCAAGGTCCAACGGGGAATCGTGCGAATGCGGTCGAGGCGGGCGAAGACGGCCGCAAAGCCGCCGTCCGGCGACACCTCCTGCAGTGCAGCATCGAACTCCTTGCTGAACCCGTCAAAATGGCTGGCATCCACCTCGCACAGGTGAATCTGGTTCCAGTCGATCTTCAGTTCTGGATGACGGTAGAGCACCGCCGCCGTCTCCATCGCCCTGAACGTCCCGATCCTGTTCGCCCGGACGAGCTTCGCGGCGGCAGGGCCGATGTATTCTCGCATGACGTTTCTGTACTCGCCGACGTACGCCGAGCGGACTTCAATATATTCCAGCGACGCCTTCCGTTCGGGTCGATCGGCCGAGCCCTGCCAGTCGCGAGGCAGGACGAAGGCCGAGGGGGTGGTCAGAAGGATCTCCGCGCGGAGTAGTTCCGTCGCCACCGGTTGCCGCTTGACAACGAGTTCCAGGATGGCGTCGGCAGGAATCGTATTTCTAAAATAGCTCAGCTCGAGATGGCTCCAGACGGGCGCTTCCGAAGCGTTCCGAAAAACGCTGTGGTGCCGATAGAGCGCCTGCCCGAGGCACGTTTCGCCGAAGCGGGCCCAGTTGACCGCGCCGTCCTCGAGCGCGCTTTCCGCTCCGGGATCCCGCGCCTGAACCGTCCGAGCAAGTACCAGGAGGCGGTCCTCGGGCTCAATCCGAGCCAGAGGTGACTCCGAGGAATGGATGCTCTCGACCACTGGACACCTCTCGAGGAAACGCAGCATGCACCCTTGCGACCGAGGACCTCGACCACCGCACGGTGAACGGGTCGCTCCGTACGCTCACGACGAAGCCTAACGCGCAAGCAAGAGGGGGGTGACAGGGTTGGGGATGAACCGCTTGCCCGCAGCCCGGCGTGGAACGGGCCAATGTTCGGGCGTAAGCCTCGCGTCTCCCCCGGAGGTGCCCCATGCGTCAGCTCTTGCGAGTCGTCGGCGTCCTCTCGCTGCTCGCCACCGCCGTCGTCCTGGCTCAGGCCGTGGCGCTCCCCACCCTGGACACTGGCCTGGTCACCTCGCCTAAAGAGGCGAAGTTTTCCCCGGCCAAGACGCCGCATTCCGAGGGTGTGCAGCAGGCGCCCATCGCCGCCGACCCCGCGCCGGGCGGCTCGATCGGATACGCCAAGTACGCCCCGGGCGCAGGCATTCCCGAGCACTGGCACTCCGCCACCGAGTACAGCATCGTGCTCTCGGGCAGCATGCGCCTGAAGCTCGCCGGGAAGATGTACGAGCTCGGCCCGGGGAGCTACTGGGTCGCTCCGCCCAGGACGCCGCACCAGCTGGTGTGCGTCGGCCCGGGAGAGTGCCTCACCCAGACCCGCCGGGCCGGCCCGGTCGACTACAACTTCGTGCAATAGGTCACCGCCCGAAGACCGCTTAGCTCGGGTAGCCGCCAATGCGGACCGCGAGTGGTGAGAGGGGGCCGGCCACTCGCGCGCTTGTGGTGGCGGCGGGCTGCGGGTTCGAGAGACGACGCAGACTCGGACAATCCCCGGTGGTGTTAGAGTCGGTGCCCAGGGGGAAGCGCATGGACGCAAGTCCGCGTGTTGTCACACCGGAGCGCAGTCGGCACTGGTACACCGCTCCGCAGCCGGAAGACGACGCGTCGAGCCACCGACTTCGCCTCGCGATCGGCGTCATCGGCGTCACCCTGCCGCTCCTGCTGTGGCTGGTCGCGCGCTGGAGATCGGTCCAGGGAGAACCCGGGTGGCGCTTCCTCGACTCCATCAGCGCGTATTTCTACTCCGGGGCCGGACCTCTCTTCGTTGGCGCGCTCGCCGTACTCGCCCTCTTTCTCTGGACCTACAAGGGCTTTCTCAACGACAAGGGCCGTCTCGACCGACGGGTCGCAAAGGTGGCGTCTGTCGCGGCGTTCCTCGTCAGCTTCTTTCCGACCGAGCCCATCCCGCGCGCGTCCGGGCCTGGTTGGTGGGCCTGCTGGATGAATCCCGTGCACTTCACCGCGGCGGCAGTCCTGTTCACCTGCTTCGCCGTCTTCTCGATCTGGCTGTTCCCGACCCGCGGGGCGAACCCGGGGAACGACCCGGGCAAGACCCGTCGCAATACGATCTATTTCGGGTGCGGTGCAGGAATCGCGATGTCACTCGTGTGGGCGTTGATCGGGCACCTGCACGGCCTGCCGATCGTGGGGCAAGAGACTGCTGCCCTCAAGTTCTTCGGCGTCTCCTGGCTCGTCAAGGGGAGGGCGGACTTCACGGTGAAGGAGGTCGTTCGACAGGGCCCCCGCCGGATGGAGGAGGCGGTGCGGCGGATCCGTCGGCGGTAGGGGCGCTCGGGTTGTTCGTCGAGCGGAGTCGTCACGAGCCCGGCAGCGGCGGAACCGCTGTGTCCTCTTGAGAGCCTCCCTGCGCCGCCATCGAGGAGCTGCCATCGAGGTCCTGCCGTCGTCGGAGCTCGAGAGGGTTTGGACGCCGTACGGGCAGAAACCGCGAATTGCGCATCCCTCGAGCCCAGCCGCGTCCTCTCCAGAGCAGCCCCCGCCGAGGTCGAACATAGGATCCGGGCTCCGGAACGGCGGGGGGAATGCGCCCGGAGGCGGAGGCGCGGGCGCGGGCATGGGAATTGATGGGCGGCCTGTCGCCGTCGTCCCGGATCCACATCCGGAAGCGGACCTCTTTATTCGAAGCGACCAGTACAGCTTCGTGAAGGCAGGCGTTCCGTCCGTCTTCGGAAATGTTGGGTTCACCGCGGGGTCGGCCGAGGACCGCCTTCTCACGCAGTGGCAACGTGATCGGTACCACGCCCCATCTGATGATCTGGAGCAGCCGATCAACGGAAACACGGTCAGCGCCTTCAGCGACTTCACCGAGGCTCTCATCCGTCGGGTCGCGAACCAGTCCGAACCGCCGAGATGGAAACCTTCGAGCCGGTTCCGACCGGCCGACGTTCAGCCCGCGCACTGACCGCAGTTCACCCCGCCAAAACGTCTCGTACAGCCTCAACCCCGCGTCGGCTTCTGCTCCTTCCTCGGCAGGGGATAGTCCGCGCGGAGCGCCGCATCATCGGGTACGCCACCGGGGCGTGTCCCTCGTCCGACTGGCGTCTTTGCTCCAGCGTGCGGACAATCTCGCTCAGCTTCCCGAACAGAGAACCTGCCTTCGACTCGCGCCACTGGCTCTTGCCAGGGAGCACGCCAGTAGGGGAGGTGGCGCGCCGTGTAAGGCGACCGGTGGCGAACTCGCGGGTCGTCGTTCAGCTCGAGCTCGGCCAGCCGCCTCGACGTGGAGGGGG
>Ga0070661_100001310_pt1 | contig 17458 bp, 16 predicted proteins | sample KBSC43metaG_FD_64663 | JGI IMG/M metagenome (GOLD analysis project Ga0070661, IMG submission 64663) | Corn rhizosphere microbial communities from Kellogg Biological Station, Michigan, USA - KBS C4-3 metaG | ecosystem: Host-associated > Plants > Roots > Rhizosphere > Soil ... | reverse complement strand
CGCCCCGAATCCGGGTTATTTCGCAAAACGCTGGCGTCACCTCGCCGGCCGACACCTCGATCTCACATGGATAAAATTCTCGTTCACGGCGGCGCCACCTTGAAGGGCAACGTTCGCATCAGCGGCTCGAAAAACTCGGCCCTTCCCATCCTCGCGGCCACGCTGCTCACCCGGGAGCCATGCATCATTCACCGCGTACCCGATCTCAGCGACATTCACTACATGCTGACGATCCTCAGCGAACTCGGCGCGGAGGTGGAGCGCGCGAGCGGCACCGTGCAGATCAAAGCCGAGACCGTGGGCACCGACGCGCCTTATGACATCGTCCGCAAGATGCGCGCGTCCGTCTGCGTGCTCGGTCCACTGCTCGGCCGCATGCAGGAGGCCACCGTCTCGCTGCCCGGCGGCTGCGTCATCGGCGACCGCCCGGTGGACCTGCATTTGCGCGGCTTCGAGGCTCTCGGCGCGGCCGTGAAAGTGCAGGCCGGCAACGTCAAGGTCCTCGCGCCGGAGCTCAAGGGCGCGACAATCAACATGCGCGGAAAATTCGGATCCACCGTGCTTGGCACCGACAACATCATGATGGCCGCCGTGCTCGCCGAGGGCACGACCGTTATCGATGGCGCGGCCGAGGAGCCCGAGGTCGTCGATCTCGCGAATTTCCTCATCGCGATGGGAGCGAAGATCGAGGGCGCCGGCACGCGGCGAATCATCATCGAGGGCGTGAAGGAATTGCACGGCGCCGAGCACACCGTCATTCCCGACCGCATCGAGGCCGGCACCTTTCTCGTCGCCGGCGCGATCGCGGGCGAGAAGGTCACGCTGCAAAAAGTGGATCCTGCGCACTTGCTCTCCGTCACCGAGCCCCTGCAGACGGCCGGCTACGTGATCGAATCCGGCAAGGACACCGTCTCGATCAGCCGGAATGGTTCCAACCATCCGCTCGAACTCGAGACCCAGCCTTTTCCGGGTTTCCCCACCGATATGCAGGCCCAAATGTGCGCGCTGCTCGCGACCTCGGAAGGCATCAGCGTCATCACCGAGCACGTCTTCCCCCAGCGCTTCATGCACATTGCCGAGCTCAAGCGCATGGGCGCGAATATCGAGCTGCAAGGCGCCACCGCCGTCATCAACGGCGTCGAACAGCTCAGCGGAGCGCCCGTGATGGCGAGCGATCTGCGCGCGAGTGCCGCGCTCGTCCTCGCCGGCCTTACCGCCGACGGCACGACCGAGATCAACCGCGTCTATCACATCGACCGTGGCTACGAGAGCATCGACGACAAATTGAACCAGCTCGGCGCCAACATCGAACGCGTCAAGGGCTCGAAGTAAGAACGCTTTTTTCAATTGCCGCCTTGCCAAACCGGAGTATGGCCGTAAATATGGCCATATGAAAACCACTCTGGAGATCGATGAGAAAAAGCTCGAGCGGATCATGAAATCCACGGGCCTGAAGACGCGGAAAGAGGCCGTGGACTGGGCGCTGACGGAGGCTGAGCGGATCGCAACGATCAATCGGATCGCCGAGGAGCCCTGGGATGCCGAGGCGATGAAAGACGCTGTTGATCCCGACTACGACATCATCGCGCTTCGGCAGTCCGTTCGTTATTCGAAATGAGCGGTGACATTCTGGTGGACTCCGCGGTCTATATCAATTTACTGCGGGCTCGCGTGGATGTCCGTCAGCGCTTGCTCGCGCACCTTCGCAGCGGCCGGCTTTACAATTGCGGCGTCGTGCGGGCTGAAGTGCTGCGCGGCATCAAAACCGCCTCGATACATGATGAGATGGAGGCGTTCTTCGACATCGTTCCCGAAGTCCCCACCGACGCGCGACTCTGGCACTATGTCGCGCATCTCGGCTGGGAGCTGGGCCGGCAGGGCAAGTGGCCGCCCGTCACCGACCTTGCCATCGCCGCCTGCGCCCTCCGAATCGGAGCGAGTCTCGTCTCGCCCGACGCCCATTTCGCCGACATTCCCGGCCTGAAGGTTCTTTCCGATATCCCGCAGTAATCTCTACCCCGCCGCCGGCGCGAGCGCGTTGAGAATGTGCCGGTTGAAGTGGATCGGCAACTGCTCCGCGTGACGGATGTAACGGCCTCGCGCCGGACGTCCACCGATCAGTCCCTGCTGCACGGCATCGGTGAGTTCGTCGTCCTCGTTGCCGACTTCCTCGTTGAAGGCCATCAGTTCCTTCGCCCAGGCTTCGTCCACGCCCGCGCCGAAATATTGCTCGGAGAATCCCTGCGCGCGATTCGCACCCAGCGGCAGCCAGACGTCGATCGAGAGATTCGGGAAGCCGGGGTTGATGTTGATCGTGAAGTTCGGGAAGAGCCAATGATACTGCGCCTGCTTGATCGCTCCAGCGGCCGCGTATTTCGGCTTCTTACCCTCGCCACTGAGGGCGGACTCCTTGACGTGCGCGATCTGGCTGGAGAACCACTCGTGCGGCTGGAGCACGTAGGCATCGGGATCGACGTCGATCATCTGGCTGAAGCCGGGATGCGCGATCGCGCAGTGGTAGCACTCGAGGTAATTCTCGAGCATTACCTTCCAGTTCGCCTTCGCCTGCCACTCGCTGCGACCGTGAAATTCGAGATCGGTCAGCACGAGTCCGCTGTCCGCGATGATTTCCGGCAGGCGGCCGAGCGTCTGTGCCAGCGGCGCGGCGTCCGCGTCGAGATTCACGAAAACCCATGGCCCCCACGTATCCACCTTTGCCGGCAGGAGACCGAACTCCTCCTTGCAAAAATCGGCGTCACCCTCCGCGCGCGGGGCGCCCTTGAGCGAACCGTCGAGGCCGTAGGACCAGCCATGGTAGTGGCAGAGCATGATCTTTTTGTTGCCGCAGCCCTCCATCACGAGATGGCGGCGATGCCGGCAGACGTTCACGAAAGCGTTGAGGCCTTCGGCCGCGCGCGTCACGACGACCGGCGTGCGTCCGACCGTGCCGGTGACGTAATCGCCGAGGTTCGTGAGCTCCGCCGCGCGGCAGAAATACTGCCAGCTCTTGTGGAAGAGGTGCGTGTATTCGAGTTCGGTAATCGCGGTGTCGGTATACCACTCGGCGGGGAATCCCACGCCTTGTTCGAGGTCGGCTTTGAGGGTGGCAATCGTGGCGGCGGTGATGGGGCTCATTTTGGATGGATGTTGGGATTGGAGAAAATATGTCAGACGGCGGGAGCGGCGGTGGAGACGGGACGGGGCTTGAAGCTCCACCAAAGCAGCGGCACGGCGGAGGCCAGAATGACGCCCAAGGCGACGAAGCCGACCAGCAGCGAGAAATGCTCGGCGAGCGGTCCAGTGATGAAGTCGCCGCCGATCATTCCGAGCGCGTAGGCGATGTTGAAGACCGCATAGACCGACGCATAGGCGCCCGGGGCGCAGCGATCCGCCGCGTCCGCGAGTTCGGCGAGCGTCGGATTCATCGCGAAGGCGTAGGCAATGCTTACGACGCACAACAACGCGGTCGTAAGCCAGACGTTCGGCGAAAGGATGAGCAGCGGCATGCCAACGGCCATGAGCAGCAGGCCAAACGCGATCGTGTCGCGCAGTCCACGGCGTTCGGCCATGGTTTGCACGGGCGTGGTGACGAGCGCGTAGGCCACGCCGGCCGCGGTGAAAAGCAATCCGACCATCGTCGGCGAAACCTGGAATTCCTTGGCGAGATGCGCCGGCAGATGCGGCTCGATCACGCCCCAGCCCGCCGCAATGAGCGCAATCACGAGGGCCGCGACGAGCACGGAACGGTCGCGCAGCAGGATCGGCAGCGGATTGGAAACCCGAGCCCGCGCGCAATCCCATGGCAGCAGCGTAAACCGCAGCGCGAAATCCACGAACACGATGCCGACCGCCAGCCAGAACGGCGCGTAATATCCCGCGACGTCGTAAAGCGCCCCGCCCGCCAGCGGACCGATGAGCGAACCCGCCGTCATGCCCACCATCGAGAGACCCATCTTCTGCACGCGATCCTCGGGATAGCTCTCCGCGACGACCGCGAGGCCGGCCGTCCACGTCGCGGCGGCCGCTCCGCCCTGCAAAATTCGCGCGAGCATGAGCACCCAGAAATTCGGCGCGAAGGCGAAGATGAGCGTGGCGACCAGTTGAAGCACGACGCCGGCCAGCAGCGGGCGCTTGCGGCCAATGCGATCGGCAAGCACCCCGCACAGCGGCGTAAAAAGCAGCACGCCCAGCGCGTAGCCCGCGTAGAGCATGCCGAGCGCGGATTCCGATGTGACACCCGCCGGCGAAAGTGCCGTGAGCGGCACGACGATGCCGTAGAGAAACGAGTCCGAAAAAATGCCAAAGCCGACGGCGACCATCGGCCGGAGGGAACGGGGCGTCTTCCCTAAGGATGCGGGGTTCTCAGCCACAAGGTTCCTTGTAACCGGACTCCCGACGATTCCAACGCAAAATCGCGAGCCGAAAGATTTCGGCGGAGCCTACTCCGACTGCAAATGAACCGCCGGCTCTTCCACGCGAGGAGTCAACCGATTCCCCATGATGATGCGCGCGCAGGTGTTCCAGCGCAGCAGCGCGTCGTCATTTCCAGCGGGACGGAGGGCTTCCGCCTCTTCGTAATGGTCCATCGCCTCGCGCAGATATTCGTAGGCGTCATGACTCGACCCCGGATTCTGCGGCTGGAGCTGAGCCTTGGCGCGGCGTTCGCAAATAATGCCCGCAAAGTAGGCGCGCTCATAGGCGCTCCGCAGGCGGGGCAGAACTTCCTGCGCCTTGGTCACGCCGACCGCGTAGCCTTTGCCGAAGCGGTCGGTGAGCGCGAGCACGAGCATCACCAACGCCGACTGGTTCTCGGGATCGATGAGCAGCACATCGTGGCAGATGCTTTCGGCCTGCGCCGGTTCGCCCAACGTGCGATAAAGGGCCGCCTTTTCGATTGCCGCGGGAATCGCCTCGGGATGCAGGCGCTTAAGTTCAAACGTCGGCGTCATTTTTTGTTTCCTCGCAAAATTTTCCAGAGCCAGCCGAGCGGATCGTAGAACTCGTCCACCACGCGTTCCTTGAGCGGGATGATCGCGTTGTCCGTGATCGTGATGTGCTCGGGGCAGACCTTCGTGCAGCACTTCGTGATGTTGCAGTAGCCGATGCCGTGCGCCTGTTTCAGCTCGGGCACGCGGTCCTCAGTATCGAGCGGGTGCATCTCGAGCGCGGCGGTATAGACGAGGAAACGCGGACCGATGAACTCCTCGTGCTTGTTGTGATCGCGCAGCACGTGGCAGACGTCCTGGCAAAGGAAGCACTCGATGCACTTGCGGAATTCCTGCACGCGGTCGATGTCCTCCTGCTGCATGCGCCAGGTGCCGTCCGCCGCCTGCGGCGCGCAGGGCTTGAAGGGCTTGATCTTCTTTTTAACGCGAAAATTCCACGAGACATCCGTGACGAGATCGCGCAGCGAGGGAAACGCCTTCATCGGCGTGATCGTCACCGGCTGGTCGAGCGGAATCTGGTCCAGTCGCGTCATGCACATGAGCTTCGGCATGCCGTTGATTTCGGCGGAGCAGGAGCCGCATTTGCCGGCCTTGCAATTCCAGCGGCACGCGAGGTCGTTCGCCTGCTCGGCCTGAATTTTATGCACGACGTCGAGCACAACCATGCCTTCGGTGACTTCCGTCGGGTAATCGACGAGCTTCCCGCCGGTGGCGTCGCCACGCCAGATGCGAAAGAGGACGTTTTTCATTTCATCTCCTCGATGACTTGTTTGAGCTCCTCCGGCATTTCGGGGATGGCCTCGCGCCGTAGCTGCATCGAGCCATCCGGGCCCTTCCAGGCGATGATGTTCATCTTCGCGGCTTCGGGATCCTTCTCCGGGAAATCCTCGCGGAAGTGGCCGCCACGGCTCTCCCGACGCTCGAGCGCGCAACGCGTGACCGCCTCGGAGACCGTGAGCAGGTGCTTCAAATCGAGCGCCGTGTGCCAGCCGGGATTGTATTCGCGATGCCCATAGACCGCGGTCTGCCCGGCGCGTTCCCAAAGTTTGCCAAGGCCGTCGAGCGCCTGCGACATCTCGTCCTCGCGGCGCACGATACCGACCAGCGCCTGCATCATTTTCTGCAAATCGTGCTGCACTTGATACGGCCCCTCGGCGCTGCCGCCGGATTTCTCGCCGCGCTCGAAAGGCGCGAGCGCCTCGTCCGCGGCCGCCTCGATCTCCGCATCGCTCAAGGCGACGGCGGAATTTTCCTTTGCAAACTTTGCGGCGTATTCGCCGGCGCGCTTGCCGAAGACGAGCAGGTCGGAAAGCGAATTTCCGCCGAGGCGGTTCGCCCCGTGCAGACCGGCCGCGCATTCGCCCGCGGCGAAGAGGCCCGGCACCGAGGTCATCTGCGTGTCGCCGTCCACGCGCACGCCGCCCATGATGTAGTGCGTCGTCGGACCGACCTCCATCGGCTCCTTCGTGATGTCGAGATTCGCGAGCTGCATGAATTGGTGATACATGCTCGGGAGCTTCTTTTTGATGTGCTCGGGCGCGTTCGCGATCTTTTCCTTGATCCACGCGATGTCCAGAAACACCCCGCCGTGCGGGCTGCCTCGGCCGGCCTTCACCTCGCGCATGATGCAGCGCGCGACGTGGTCGCGGGTGAGCAATTCCGGGGGTCGGCGGGCGTTCTTGTCGCCGGTCACGTAGCGCCAGCCTTCCTCCTCGTTGTCCGAGGTCTGCGCCTTGTAGTTGTCCGGAATGTCGTCGAACATGAATCGCTTGCCGTCCTTGTTCCGCAGCACGCCGCCCTCGCCGCGCACGCCTTCCGTCACGAGAATGCCCATCACGCTCGGCGGCCAGACCATGCCGGTCGGATGGAATTGGATGAACTCCATGTCGAGCAGCTCCGCGCCCGCGTGGTAGGCCAGCGAATGCCCGTCGCCGGTGCCTTCCCACGAGTTGCTCGTGATTTGATAAGCCCGGCCCGCGCCGCCCGAGGCGACCACCACGGCCTTCGCCTTGAAAACCTTGAACCGTCCCCGCTCGCGGTCGTAACCAAACGCGCCAACGACGCGGTCGCCCGACTTCAGCAGCGTGACGATGGTGTATTCCATGTGGACGGTAATGCCCTGGTGGATGCCGTGATCCTGCAACGTGCGGATGAGTTCCAGCCCGGTGCGGTCGCCGACGTGCGCGAGCCGCGGATAACGGTGCCCGCCGAAATTGCGTTGAAGAATTTTGCCGTCCTTCGTGCGATCGAACACCGCGCCCCACGACTCGAGCTCATGCACGCGCTCCGGCGCCTCCTTGGCATGGAGCTCGGCCATGCGCCAGTTGTTCACGTATTGGCCGCCGCGCATCGTGTCCGCGAAATGCACCTTCCAATTGTCGCGGTCATCGACGTTGCCCATCGCCGCCGCCATGCCGCCCTCGGCCATGACGGTGTGGGCTTTCCCGAGCAGCGATTTGCAGACCAGGCCGACGGTCACACCCGCAGCGGAGGCTTCAATGGCCGCGCGCAATCCCGCGCCGCCGGCGCCAATCACCAGCACGTCGTATTCGAAAGTTTCGTAGTTGGTCACAAGGGAGGAAGGGTTAAAAAAGTCGGAAGTCGTGCCAGACGCCGGTCGCGCACAGGCGGATGTAAACGTCGGTGAAGCCGACCCAGAACAGGCTGATCCACGCCCACATCATGTGTTTGCGATTCAGGCAGCTCACGGCGTTGTAGCACGAGTGGCACGGGGACTTGGAAAGCCGGTCCGCAAAGCCGCCAACGAGATGACGCAGCGAATGACAGCCGAACGTGTAGGCGGCAATGAGGACGACGTTGAGCGTCAGCACAATCGTGCCAATGCCGACACCGAAATGCTTCCCGCCCGCGGCATCGGCGAACCACATCGCGCGCCAGGCGTCATGCCCGAGGATGAGGATGAACACCACCGCGATGTAGAGGAAATAGCGGTGAGCGTTTTGCAGAATGAGCGGGAGGTATTGCTCGCCGAGGTAGGTTTTACGCGGTTCGCCGACCGTGCAGTTGAGGGGGTCCATCCAGAACGCCTTGTAATACGCGCCGCGGTAATAGTAGCAGGTGAAGCGAAATCCCGCCGGCGCCCAAAGCACGAAAAACGCCGGGGAAAACGCCATCCATGCCGGCCACCAGCCGGGCTTCGGCCCGAACAACGCATGCGGCGACGCGCCAAAAATTTCCGGCGAATAGAACGGGGAGAGGTAGTCCGCGCCGCCGCCGTCGAACCAGTAGTTCGCGTTCTGAAACGCCGCCCACGTCGAATAGATGATGAAGGCCGAGAAGCCGAGAAAGACGAGGATCGGCTGCATCCACCAGGCGTCGCGACGGAGGGTTTGCCCGAAGGGCGCTTGTTTCAAAGAGACATCGGCGGAAGGCATGGGGAAGTCCGTGGGGCGAGGATTGACGCCCTGCATACCGGCTCGTCCGGGGAGTTTCAAGTGTTTGCAGGATCGAGTGCGCGAAAGATTCGCCCTTGAAATAAGCCCCTATTCCCAAGAGGAAACCCTTCTGCCATGTTCCGGCGATGTTCTTGCGCAATCCTTGGATTCCCGGCATCGCCTTCGCGTTGCTCGTCGCGGCCATTTCCGTCTCGCCACTGCGAGCCGGGCTGCAAGTCGATTACACGAATCTCGAGGACAACGCGAACGACTACGACACCTCCGGCGCGAACAATCCGCTCACCCTGAACGTCGGCGGCACCGACACCGCGACGCAAAGCGGCGATCTCACCGGCACCGGCGGCATCGTCAAAATCGGCGCCGGTTCCCTCACCCTCACCGGCAGCAACACCTACGCGGGCAACACGACCTTGAACGCCGGCACGCTGCGCCTCTCGAGCCTGAGTTCGTTCGGCAACGGCGACGGAATTTTGACGATCAATGGCGGCGCGCTCGGCAATGCCGCGGTCGATGACGTCGCCACCATTTTCAACAACGTGGTCGTCACCCAGGACTTCGCGATCGACGCGCAGGGTGTCGCCTCGGGCACCGTGGAATTCGTCGGCGACGTCGATCTCGGCGCCGCCGCCACGCGCACCATCACGCTCACGTCCGATGGCCTCGCCTGCTTCGGCGGAATCCTCTCGGGCCAGAATCTGGCCTTCGTGACGACCGCTCCCGCGAGCAAGGCCATGTTCTGTGACACGGCCTCGAACACCTTCACCGGCACGCTGCGCGTCGGCTCCGGCGTTTCGCTCGAGCTGCTCAAAGTCGCGGACGGCATCGCCATCTCCGGCAACCTTCAGGTCGATGCCGGCGGCAGCGTCCTCATCTCGAACGAAGGCCAGTTCGCGCCGACCAGCCACGTTACGATCAACGGCAGCGCCCACCTTTCCCAAACCTCCGGCACCAACACCTTCGCCACGCTTTCCGGCGCGGGCGCCATTTCCGCCGACGCCGACTTTGCCGACGCGAACACTCTCGAAGTCAAATCCGGCGCCTTCGACGGCACGCTCACCGAAAACGGCGGCACCCTCAAGCTCAGCAAAACCGGCTCCGGAATCCTCACCCTCACCGGCGCGAGCCACTACACCGGCGGCACCGGGATCGATGGCGGCACCCTCGTCGTGAATGGCTCGATCACCGGTTCCGCCCTCGCGATCAACGCCGCTGGCACCCTCGCCGGCGACGGCGCCGTCGGCGCGCTCACCGTTGCCAATGACGGCACGATTTCCCCCGGCAGCAGCGGCCCGGGCACGCTGACATCCGGCACGGAGACCTGGGAGGCCGGCGGCACCTACGTTTGGGAAATCAACGACGCCATCGGCTTGAAGGGCTCCGCCACGGACTGGCTCTCGATCAATGGCGGCCTCGCTCTGAACACCTCGACGGGCAATCCCTTCACCATCAAGATTACCTCCCTCACCCTCGCAGACAGCCTTGGCCTCGCCGCGAATTTCGACCCCGCCTTCGACTACGCCTGGATCATCGCCACCGCCGCCTCGCCCATCACGGGATTCGACGCGACCCACTTCTTCATCGACACCACCGGCTTCGCCAATGCCCCGGGCAGCAACCGTTTCACTCTTTCCACCAACGGTGCCGACCTCCAACTCACCTATATCGCCGTTCCCGAGCCAGCGGTCTTCGGCCTCGCCCTCGCTGTCGGGCTCGCGCTCATTCTCTTCTTCCGCGCCCGTCGCCTCGCGTAAACGCTCCGTTTCCTTCGCGCCGCCTGCCATGCTCGCGCGCGTGAAATCTCTCCCCTCATGAAAAACTTCGCCCTCCTCGCCTGTCTGGCTCTCGCCACCTCCCCGTTCCCGGCCGCCGCAAAGGGCGACAGCTCGGAAGCTGCGCCGGACGACTCCTCCGCACCCGCCTTCACCGCCGAAGAAAATGCGTCCGCCGTGCGGGACTGGGTCACAAACTTCATCGATCTCGAGACGAAAAACGACGTGGACGCCATCGCCGGCAGCTATTGGGAGACGGTCGATTATCTCGGCGACGGCGACGTGGATCCGAACTTCATTCGCAAGGATAAAGCGGCCTCCATCCGCAAATGGCCGACGCGGAAAATCACCGTCACCGGCGACATCGTCGTGAAGGGCCGCGGCGATGACACCTATTGGGACGTCACCTATCCCAGCCACATTGTGCTGCAGGCCAAAAACGGCGCCACCATGTCGATGGATGCGAAAAACACTCTCGTCGTCACCCTCGCCGGAGAAACCTACGCGATCAGTGCCCAGCACGCGACCCTCTCGAACCAGACCACCGGCGACGCCGCCACGAAGCGCCCAACCGCCATCGCCGCCGATTATCCCGGCGCACCCGCCTCGGTGGTCGCCGCCTACATCGAGGCCGACGGCGCCGGCCTGGCCCTCGACAGCGACACCTGCCCCCAGGTCCTGCGTTACACCGTCTGGCCCGACGCTCCCGGCTGGGACACCTTCGCCGTCATCAAATCCTACGACATCGGCGAGGTGGGCAGGACCGGCAAGAAAGCCAGCGTGGAGATCATTTACAACGTGCTCGGCTCCCTCAGCGCCACGGCGTTCATCCGCAAACCCGCCAGGGAAAGAGTGTCCTTCGAGCTCGAGAAAACCCAGGGCCGCTGGAAAATCGTGAACCCGCAACTGCCCCCGCACCTCTTCGTCCCCGCCGCCATCACCGCCCTCGAGTCCACCGGCGCCGACAAAGCCGCCCTCGAGAAACTGCGCGCTCTCGAATAAACGAAGTCCAGTGGGAAGCTGGACGCACACCCCACCCGGACCTCGCTCAGGCTTTAGTGAAGATTTAGTGAAAAGGGCGCTCGGAACCGGCGCCGTTTTTGATTCCCCAAAGCCCAACCAGACTGCCATTGCTGGGATCGACACTCGCTCATGATCCGCCGCCGCCTCAAAAACCTCGCCCTCATCGTCGTCGTCCTCGCCTTCCTCGCGCTGATTTGGGCGAACCGCACCGGCAAATTCGAACTCCACGCCTATCAGGACAAGGGCGCGCTCGTTCCCGTGGCTGGCAAGGTCGTGTGGCCCGCGAAGACGGTCTCCGTCACGCTCGGGACCTACGTCCAGAAGATCTACAACTTCCAGGTCCAATCGCAGTCGTTCTGCGCCGAGGGCTGGGTGTGGCTCGTCTGGTCGCAGGATTTTCAGGACCGCCTCACCGCCGCCAGCGTCCCCGTCGCGAACCTCCTCGACGCCATGAACCTCGAGCGGACGTCGAACTTTGCCGTCACCGCCACCAGCGACCAACCCACGCGCCTACCCGACGGCCGCTACTGCCAGGTGTTCGACTTCTACGGCACCTTCTCGGCCAACGGACTCGACTTCCGCCGCTTCCCGTTCGAGACGATCCGCTTCCCGCTCACGTTCGGCCTGAACCCCGAAATCCCCGCCCTCAATACCGGCGACGTCCGCCTCGTGCCGGATTCCACCCGCTCCGCGCTCGGCGAATCCACCGAGGTCCCCGGCTACGTGCTCGCCGGCCGCCAAATCACCGCGCTCACGTATCAGCGGGCCATCCCGGCCGGCCTGCCGGGAAACCAAGCCGCGACGGACACGCGCTTCAGCCGCGTGCAAATGGACGTCAGCTACGCGACCTCGGTGATCTCCGCCTTCCTCCAGCTCTTCCTTCCGCTCGCCGTGGTCATGGCCGTCGTGCTGCTCGCGCCGAATCTCGCCGGCTCGCTCTGGGACGTGCGCATTGCCCTCCCCTCCACCGCGCTGCTCACCCTCATCTTCCTCCAGCAGGGCTATCGCACGCAGCTCCCCTCGCTGCCCTACCTCACCTTCATCGACCAGATCTACACCCTCTGCTACGCCACCGCCCTCGCGATCTTCTCCCTCTTCGTCTGGTCGTCGAACCGCCTCGACCTCGCGCCCGAGCACCATCGCCGCGCCGTCATCCAGCAGATCAACCGCATGGATCACCGCTTCCAGGTCGGCCTCACCACCGCGCTCATCGTGCTCACCACCCTGGCCTGGTTCTTCCCCGTGCGGTAGGGGCCGCTCCCCTTAAATCTCAAATGGTAGGGATGGCTCGCCGAGCCGTCCGTTGCACCGCTGCAATCAGCAAGCCCGCCGCCGCAAACATCGCGCCGGTCGCCCCTCCCGCTCAATACCGAGCCCAGTGGAAAACGGAACGTTTGTCAGATAATGGAGGGCGGCGCTCTGTCGCCGCCGTGTTCTTCCTGGAAACTTTATTGGCAGAATGACGCACCGCGGCACAGTCCGGCACTTCTCATCCATCCGCATTTCCCGGGCATCGTCCGCTCCGCGGGCGCCGACTTTTCGCTCCAAGGGCATTTCCAGCCCTCCTCCGCCACCAGATAACTCGCTGGTCATGCCAGATGCTCGCCGGTCGCGCCAGATCGTTCGCCGAGCTTGCCACTTGGCCTCAAAATCCCCCTCTACAGAAAAAACGCCTTCGCGCTCAGTCCTCCGCACCTCTGCGTCTCCGCGCGAGCTACCCGAAGCTTTCCCCTGTTCCCCAAAAATCATTTCGAAGCACACCCGAAAATGAATCCGCAGCGGTGAAAAATCGATTCGAATTGTCTAAAAATCGAACGGAAGCCCAGCCATTTGAAAGCCACGATCGGACATTCCGACGTAATGATCGATCAAATGGGATTTCCCAGTGTCAGGAGTGAAGACTGACCACTCCCTCTCGCTAATCCTCGAACTCTGCGCGGATCGACTCAACATTTTCAATCACGGACTCTGCATCGTGTTTCGCAGCGTCGATTACCTCAGTCGGAAAGCAATGCCTGCTAAATTCCAAGTCCATCATCGAATAACTTACAATTTCCACTTCAGAAGGATCGCCATTCATCTTCGAAGCAATCGCTGCCTGCACTAATGGCCACTTTAGACTATTCGTCCAATCCGAAGCCTCCTTCTCAGTCATCGTAACTGCGTAGCCGCCGAAAGGTTTCGCATGAATAGCCTCTACCTGCCCAGATAAACGGTGATTCCCTAAATTTAGAGTAAATCGCTCTGCCGACCGTAAGTATAGTAAATCTAAATCGGGAAAATTTTCGAAAAAATTTAACAGGCTTTGCCGATATCTGTTGAGATGCGCCGTAAAATATAACTGACTTTGGAGTTTCTCTTCAGCGTTTACATTAAAATAGTCCAGAGCATCAGCTTCGGCCATGCCTTTGAAGTAACGGGCAATCGCTCCACAAAAATACATTCTGAAATGTGGACGCATTCGAAATGGTTTCCCCATATTGCCTACAAACCTTCTCGGATTCGCCTTGGCTTGATCTATCTGTGATGCGGACAATTTCATCAGAGGATTGCTGCAACATTCGGATAGTTGCTAAATATAGCATATGATTCTTTAGCGAACCTCCGATACATGGATATAGCTTCAGTAGCGTTAATAGAAGGATTAACTAAATCAGGGTATATCATGCAAAGCTCATCCTCCGAAACGAGTGCCCCGGGGCCATCAAACGCTGAAATAAACTGGCATAAATCGACAATATTGCGCTTTCCCGTATCGGATTCGGGAAGTGCCCCAATGTTTTCATTCAACAAATCACGGTCGTATTCATCAATATGAATCCCATGAGATTCCAGCGCGATTCGCCGACTGAGGCACGGAATGCAAATTCCACAATGAGTCTTATTGGTGCGAGATCCCATCCAACAGCTTCCTGATTTATGAATATCGTCATAGACTGCTGTAGGCAGATAGCCGACCACCTCACCTTTTGTAAGATAGCAAAAAGGGTTGCTAACAGAGAAATCAGGACAATCAAACAACTCTCTCATAATTTCCTGCATCCGATAGAGAAACTCAGGATGAGCGGTATGCGTGGAAAATGATCCAATCCTAGCTTCCGAAAGCGGAAGATGAATGGAAAACTGCCCATTCTCGGCCATTACAACGACTTGCCGAGAACCATATAGGCGAGCAGCGATGCTAGCTAGACTTACAAAGAGAAAAGAACGGGTTCGCTGTGAGTCTTCCCTTGATGTTGGAAAATCGCGCCTATTTTTTCTTCCGTAGATTCGAATTTGAAGATGATCGACCATCCCGCCATGCAATTTCTCTATAACGCTAAACAGTTCGTTTTGCGCGCCGCTGACCGACTTATTATTGTTTGTGTGACTAACAAGAGTCAGCGCGTCATATTTATTAAGCAAATAAGGTGCTCCAGCAAAAGAATCTAACCCGCCTGAAAACATTAGGGTGGCAGCTTCAGGAGAAGTCCAACTTGTCCGAACGGGCTGAGTTCCTTCGACACGTTCGAAGGAAAGTGCCCAATTGTCGTGACTCAGCACTCGAAGCGCTGCCTCGATAGGTTTTTTTAAACGCTCAAAAATATCAAAGTTGACGAGGGGAACGCGCAGTTCAATCGATCGAATGTGTTGCTCTCTTTCTAATCTATGGATGGAAAGGTCTGCAGCATAGATGAAGCTGGCCAATCTTAGCAAGTCGGCACTAAGAGAGTCGATGGCTGATATCCGAGCGTATGCAGATGTGTCCAAATAGATGTTGTCACCTTCCTCGAATTCATAGATGGAATCCGAAATCCCGTCAGTGGCCTGTCCGATATAGCTCATGGCTTTTGCAGTTTCTCTATCACTGCTTTAACTTTCTCAGGCCATGCCTGTTTACTGCTTAAATTTGATTCGATTCTTTGAACCTTCTCAGCAACAGATGTTGCTATTTTTCCTTTGAATTCACGAATTTCTGAAACCGTCTTGCAGCGATATTCGGGCCCAACAAAACCAGGGAGATCTCGAGAAACTAAATACTCTGTGACTTGACGAAAAAAGGTCGATAGTGGCGAAATTGGCTCTTTTGATACACTTGAAATGAGCAGGGTGCGTTTGGCGAATTCAGCGACTATTGAATTTTGATTCAACGTGTTAAGATGGTTAATTTCTTGCAGAGCGGCTTCTCGTGTAGGACGTTTCTCTGCGGTCGACAGGCATGATTCAATCACGTTTGAATGCATTTGTTCTCCAATGGTTGAGCCTGCGCTAGTAGCTGCACGCCAGATGGCGATCGTAGTCTGGTCAATTGGAATTCGCGGATCACGGTAGCAGTGTGCTACTGCATTCCAATTTGCAGTTGGCTTAGAAGGCTGATTAACCGATGTGCCCATGCTATTTAATGATTGCGTCCTTTTCGATGCGTTTACATTCTTCAGTAAGTCGTGCGGACGAATAAACGCCCGGGGCAAAGACGTTCCTCCAAGATACCGCGCTTCGCTGTTGACTGCGTTTACGCATGAGCGCGACTGATTCAGCGAGAGCCGACGTGCTAATGAAAGTCATCTGGGTTCCGCAACGCGCATCCAAGTCGTTATTTTTTTCCGCGATAGCTTTTTCCGATTTGGAAAATCCGCCTGAAATCACTAATAAACGAAAAATTCTACCCACAAATGTTGCGTATCGATCATTGAAATCGTTGATGTATTCCGCAAAGCGCTTAATGTCGTCAGCAGAAGGATGATAGAATCCTGTATAGGCCTTGGCATCGTAATAGAAATTCGTATTAGATCTGGCAAATGCGATGCCGTCGGGTAAAGATTCAAACAGTCGATCTTGCCCGTATCGCCTAAGAGGGCAGTCTAAAAGATATCGCAAGCATTCGCTTGAAATTTCTTCCAACAGAGTATCGGGCTTTCCAGCAAGTCCTTTGGGGAGTTTATTAAAGCCTATGCTGTTTATTATAGCGGGCAAATCCGGACGAAATATTCGATCAGTTTGAACCGCGCCGCCGAGGAGTTTAAAGAAGTTGCCGATTTGATGGCAAGGAACCCCTGGCGTGGTTTTTAACTCCGAGCTTAGAGAGATAACAATAGGAGTTGAGTGTTCTGCATCTGCTTGTTTTTCTAGTCTACGTTTAAGGCCGAGACCGTATGTCTTCGTGACTAAAGCTAATATTTTTACTTCTGCTCGTAGAAGATCAACTCCTACCAAATTGACAAAGGTAGATGTGGCGCTGGCGCGCTCTACTTTGATGACTCGGTATCCGGCTGCAAAAAGCGTCCGCAGTATGGTTCCAATTGAAGTGCCTTTGTCACTCATTCGAGTAGTCAGAAATTGCAGTAGGAGGAGGAATCTGCTGACAAGTAAGAATAGCTCTTTATCAGATATTTATCATACGAACACCAAAAATCAGTTGCGCCGCGAAATATCCTCATCTGTTCCGTAGACGGCCGTGAAATGTCTATCCTGAAGCCACTCCCTCATTCGTCGTCTCAGTGAACGCCCGAAAATCGCCAACGAAAAGGCCCTCCGAATCGGCATCAGGAAAACCATCAGCGCGATGTTCCTGGCACGGCCGTTCTTTTTCTCTCGCGGATGGCCACCGGTCGCCTTTCGCGTTAGGAATCACGTCATGTCCGACGAACCGCAACCGATCGAAATCTCCCAAAACGGGATCACGACGCCCCTCAAGGACGTCTTCTTTTCCCCCGCCAGCAGCCACTTCGACGGCACCCAGGCCTGGGCCATCGAGAGCAGCATTTCCGCGAGTTGCGACGTGCCGTTGCAGGATGGCGCGGCCGAACTGAACTACGATGGGCAGACATTTACGGTCGAGGTCACCGTGCTGGAGTTCGACGAGGACGAAGACGACATCGACGATATCGGGGAGGACCGTGCGGCGTGCCACCTCCTGATCGACTCCCCCACGATCGAGCTGGAGCGGCTCGCCGAGTTGCTGGAGCTGGAGCCGTAGGCTGAAACGGGCGGCGCCTCGTCGAGTCCCTCGATGCGCCCGCGGACATTGGTCCGGCGTTTTCCCGTGCATCCCGCGGTCGGTTTTGCGACACGTGGAGGCGTTCCCCCTTTTCCATGATTCGCACCTCGCTCCTCTTCGTTCTTTTGGCTCTCGGCATTCCCTCCGCCCCGGCGCAGGCGCTCTCCAATGGCGATTTTTCCAAGGGGAAGGCCGGGTGGCAGGGCAGCGGGCAGGTCGTCTGGCTGAAGGCGGACGGCACGGTGTCGCCCACCGAGGTGGCGGGCGCGGATCGCGTGCTCGAGGTGCCGCTGCGCTCCACGCAATGGACGTGGATCAAGCAGTTGC
>Ga0070661_100001307_pt1 | contig 17487 bp, 16 predicted proteins | sample KBSC43metaG_FD_64663 | JGI IMG/M metagenome (GOLD analysis project Ga0070661, IMG submission 64663) | Corn rhizosphere microbial communities from Kellogg Biological Station, Michigan, USA - KBS C4-3 metaG | ecosystem: Host-associated > Plants > Roots > Rhizosphere > Soil ... | reverse complement strand
GATGTTCATCAACGTCGATTTGCCCGAGCCGCTGTGGCCCATGACCGCGACGAACTCGCCCTTGGCGATGTCGAGATCGACGCCGCGCAGCGCTTGGAACGCGGCGTCGCCGCGGCCGTAGGTTTTCGTCAGTCCGCGCAGACGGATGAGCGGTTCGCCCTCGGACGGATTCATGACGCGGCGGGCGGCTGGAGGCGGACGATGACGGCGGTGCTTTCGTCCAGGCCGTCGGCCGAAATTTCGGTGTTTTTGCCATCGGAGAGACCGGTTTTCACCTCGATCTCGGCCGGTTTGCCGTCGCGCAGCACCCAGACGTGGGTTTTCCGCGGGCCGGCATCCGCCTTCGGCTTTTGCATCTGCACCATCCCGGCGCCACGGCGCGGCGGCTTGGGCATCAGGCTCTGGATGAACGAGCCTTTCGGCTCGGCCTTCTGCTCGAGGGTGGCATCCTCGCGGTTCGGATCGAAGCGCAGCGCCGCGTTTGGCACGAGCAGCACGTCGTGGCGTTCCGCTACCGCAATGTCGGCGGTGGCGGTCATGCCCGGACGCAGGATCAGCTCGGGGTTCGGCACCGCCAGCTCGGCGTCGTAGGTGACGACGTTGTTGACCACCTCGGAGCCGAAAGCCACCAGAGTGACGCCGGCGTTGAAGGTCCGTTCCGGCCAGGCGTCGACCGAGAACTTCGCGCGCTGGCCCTTGCTCACGCGACCGATGTCGGCCTCGGCCACGGCGACCTGGAGTTCCATCGTTTCGAGATTTTCCGCCAGCAGGAATAAGACCGGAGCGGTGAACGAAGCCGCCACCGTCTGGCCCGGCTCGACGCTGCGGGTCAGCACGATGCCGTCGATGGGCGAGCGGATGATCGCCTTGGAAAGATCGCTTTCGTTCGCCCGCACGGCCGCTTCCGCCGCTTCGACGCCGGCCTTGGCGTTTTTCAAATCGGCCTCGGCGCGGTCGCGCGCGGCGACGGCATTTTCCATTTCGGCCTTCGACGGCGTCTTGCCGCCGCTGAGCCGGTGGAGTTCCTGCAAGCGCGTGAGCATCGCCTCGTTTTCCTTCAGCGTCGCCTCGGTCTGCCCGACCTTCGCCAGCGCGGCGAGCCGGCTGGCCCTGGTGCTGGCGTTGACCTGCATCAGCTTCGTGGTGTCGATCCGGGCGAGCGGCTGGCCTTTCTTCACCTTGTCGTTCCGATCGACGAGCACCTCCAGCACGATACCGGAAAGCTCGCTGCCGACGCTCACCTGGTTCGTCGGCTGCAGGTTGCCCGTCGCGGTGACGGTCAGGGCGATGTCGCCTCGCTTCAGCGGGGCGGTGACATACTGCGCTTCCTGCGCCTGGGTGTCGCGGCGCTGTTGCCAGGCAAGCACGCCGGCGATGAGGGCCACGGGCAGCGCGCCATAGACCGCCAGGTTGCGGAAGCGGTGCCGTTTGCCGCCCTGCTGGACGAGCTCGGCGAGGCCGATGGGAGTCTCGGACGAATTCATGGGGACAAGAACGTTGGAAATTTCAGGAACCTTGCGACCAACCGCCGCCAAGCGCCTTGTAAAGCTGGACGTATGCCGTACTGCGGTCGGCCCGCGCCGAAACGAGGCCTTCCTCGACCGACAGCTCGGCCCGCTGCGCGTCGAGCACGGTGATCAGGTCGGCCACGCCGGCGCGGTAGCGCTGGTTGGCGAGCGTGGCCGCCTCGCGGGCGGAAACGACGGCGGTTTCCAGCGTGGCGAGTCGTTCACCCGAGCGGCGGCAGGCGATGAGCGCGTCCTCCACGTCGGAAAGGGCCTGCAACACCGAGGTTTCGTAGGCGTTCATCGCCTGTTCCTCGGCCGCGTTTTTCGCCTCGATGTTCGCACGGATGCGGCCGCCGTCGAAGATCGGGCTCGTCAGCCCGACGATTACGCCGGCGGTGGCGGTTTCGGGATTGAACAACTTCGAACCGGAGGCCGAGTTCAACCCGAGCGTGCCAGCCAAATCGAGGCTCGGCAGGCGTTCGAGCCGCGCGGCCTGCGTCCGCTGGACCGCCGCGACCCAGCGGTGGCCGGCGCTTCGCACGTCCGGCCGCTGGCGGATCGCGTCGGCGGGGATGCCGAGCGCCAGTCCGGTCGACGGCGACGGAATGCCGCGTCCTTTCGCCCCGAGCAATCCGTCGAGCGATCCCGGCGTCTGCCCGGCGAGCAAAGTGAGGCGGTTGCGCGTCTGCGCCAGCGCTTGCTCGAGCGCGGGCACCGCCGCGCGGGCTTGCTCCAGGCTGGTTTTCGCCTGTTGCATTTCGAGCTGGTCAATCTGCCCCGCCTGCTGGCGCCAGGTCGTCAGCTGATACGTTTCCTCGCGGCTCTTCAGGCTCGCCTGTAGCACGCGCATCCGTTCCTCGGCCAGCCGCAGGTCGAGGTAGGATTGCGCCGCCTCGGACGCCAGTGACGCCTGCACGGTGTGGAGGTTTTCCTCCGCCGCGCCGACCTCGGAGTCCGCCGCCAGCAGCGACGTCCGGTTTTTGCCGAACAAATCCGCCTCCCACGACGCGTTGAGACCGGCCGAGTAGCCATGGCTCGACGTCTGGCCGCTGGTGTCGCTGCGCACGGCGTTCGAGCGCCCGGTCATCGCCCCCTGAAGCTCTGGGAAAAGCACGCTCGCCGTCGCGTCGCGGTTCGCCCGCGACTCCCGAACGCGCGCCCGCGCCGTCGCCAGATCGCGGTTGTGCGTGAGCACGGTGCCGATCAGCCGGGTCAGCGTCGGGTCGTCGAACCGCCCCCACCAGCGCGACAAGTCGCGCTGCGGAGATGCGACCGGAAAGCCCGCCGCGTGCTTCCACTCCGCCGGCAGCACCACGCTCGACCCGGTGCCGGCGTGGAATCCGCCGCAAGCGGGCAAACCGAGCAAGGCCAGCAGCCATAGCCAGCGGAACCGCGGCGCGGGAAAATATCGGAGCGGACGAACGAACATGGCGATCCATACGTCTCCACCGTCGCCATCCTTAGCGCGCAATTTCGCCAGCCACCGGTTTCCGGGAATCCGAGCCATGCGGCTCTGAAGCCCCACGGAACGCGGAAAGTTGCCCGCAAAGAAAACACCCAAGCACCGTCCTCAAAAAAAGAGCGGCGGGGATCAACCCCGCCGCTTTTACCCAAACATTAAACCCAAATAAACCCAATCAAGCTTCCGCCGGCAGGCCGCCAAGCGGCTTCGGCATCGGCTTTTCCTTCTTACGCAGCGCGCGACGCATTTTTGTCAGCGCTGAATTCTGCAGCTGGCGGATGCGCTCGCGCGTCACGCCGAACTGACGGCCGACTTCCTCCAGCGTCATCGGCTTTTTGCCGGTGAGGCCGAAGCGTTCGTCGATGATCTTGCGTTCGCGCTCGTCGAGCACCGACAGCAAACCATCGAGCTGGCTCTGCAAATTCTTATCGGAGAGCATTTCGAGCGGATTCACCGCGCGCTCGTCGCCGATGATCTCGCCGTATTCGGTCGCCTCGCCCTCGTTGATCGGCGCGTCCAGCGACGTCGGCCGCTGCGACGCCTGCTTGAGCATGGCGAGCTTGCGGCGCGGCAGGCCGATCTCCTCGGCCAGTTCCTCGTCGGTCGGTTCGCGGCCGAGCGCCTCGGCCAGCATCGTCGAAATGCGGCGCATCTTGGCGATCTTGTCGACCATGTGGACGGGCAGGCGGATCGTCTTCGACTGGTTCGCCAGCGCGCGCTTGATCGACTGCTTGATCCACCAGGCCGCGTAGGTCGAGAGCTTGCCGCCCTTCTTCGGGTCGAAGCGTTCCACCGCCTTCATCAGGCCGATGTTGCCTTCCGAAATGAGGTCGGAAATCGGCAAACCGTAGCCGGCGTAGTCCTGCGCGATTTTCACCACCAGCCGGAGGTTCGCGCGGATCATGTGGGAACGGGCTTCCTTGTCGCCCTTCTTGATGCGCTTCGCGAGCTCGACTTCTTCGTCGGGCGTCAACAAGGGCGTCTTCGAAATTTCCCGCAGGTAAAGTTTCAGGCTGCTGTCGGATTCGTAGGCCATGATCGGTGTGGGTTACCTTGTTAGCGTCCCTGGCTTTGGAATTATTCTAATTTTCCGGTGCCGTGGTTTGACGAGTCGGGGACCGCCGGGTTGCCCCTTCCCAGCAAGGGTCGTGCCCCATCGCGAAACGGTCGCAACCTATTGATTTATCAACATTTTACCCGCAAGGCAAGCATTTCGAACATCGGGCAATGTGACACATCGGCGTGCAAAACGCGTCACAATGTCCGCCGGCGCGGCGCTTCGTCGCAGCGGGGCGCAGCGCGCGCTCGACCAGCGCGCCGGGCACCCTCATTCTCCGCGCGTGTCCGATCCGCTGTATTCCGCCGCCCGCTCGTTGCTCTTCCGGCTCGACGCCGAAACCGCCCACCACGTCGGTATGGCCGGCCTGCGCCTCGCCGAGCGCCTGAAGCTGCTGGCGCTGGCGTTTCCGGAGGACGAATTCGCCGCGCCCGTCGATGTGATGGGCCTACGCTTTCCGAACCGCGTCGGACTCGCCGCCGGCCTCGACAAGGCGGGCAACACGATCGACGCGCTCGGCCGGCTCGGGTTCGGCTTCGTGGAAATCGGCACCATCACGCCGCGCCCGCAGCCGGGCAACCCGAAGCCACGCCTGTTCCGCCTGATCCCCGATGAGGCGATCATCAACCGCATGGGTTTCAACAACCCGGGCGTGGCCGCCGGCGTCGAAAACGTCCGTCGCAGCCGGACGTTCAACGGCGTGATCGGCTTCAACATCGGCAAAAACAAGGACACGCCGAACGAGAACGCGGCCGACGACTACCTCGCCTGCCTCCGCGCCGCCTGGCCGGTCGCCGATTACATCGCGGTCAACCTTTCCTCGCCGAACACCCCCGGTCTGCGCGACCTCCAAGGCGAGGACGCTTCCGCCCGCTTGCTCGAAACGCTGAAGCGCGAGCAGGAGAAACTCGCCGCCGAGTATGGCAAGCGCGTGCCGGTCCTCTTCAAGGTCGCGCCCGATCTCGACGAACCGCATATCGCCGGCCTCGCCCGGGTCTTCCTCGAAGGCGGCCTCGACGGTCTGATCGCCACCAACACCACGCTCGACCGCACCGCCGTCGCCGGCCACCCGCGGGCGAACGAAGCCGGCGGCCTTTCGGGCAAACCGCTGACGCGCCGCAGTACCGAGGTCGTCGGAGCCTTCGCCTCGCACTTCGGAGGCCGCATTCCGATCATCGGCGTCGGGGGTATTTCCTCGGTGGAAGACGCCCTCGACAAACTCCGCGCCGGGGCGACCTTGGTCCAGATCTATACCTCGTTCATTTACCAAGGGCCGGAACTGGTGAAAAAACTGGTGAAGGAATTGCCCGCCGGTTTCGTCTCATGAGTAGAAAGCCCGTGAAAATCCGTTTGAGGACGACACGGAGCCGATTATCAGTCATCCAACGCTAGCAACCATGAAAACCATCCTCATTGCCACCGCCGCCGCTGCCGCCGTCGCTCTTTCGAGCTGCGCCGCCCCGGCCGGCCCGAACACGCAACGCGGCATCGCCACCGGCGCGCTGATCGGCGCTGGAGCCGGTGCGATCATCGGCAACCAGTCCGGCCGCGCGCTGGAAGGCGCCGCCATCGGTGCCGCCGCCGGTGGCACCGCCGGCGGTCTCTACGGCAACGCCCGCGACCAGGAACAATACAACAACGGCTATCGCGGCGGCTACTAAGCGCCACCGCTCGATCACGGGCGCCCGGTCCTCCGGGCGCCCGTTTTTTTTGGGATGAACCCGCCGCGCAGATCCCTCATAAGGTTACCTCGTCGCCATGGTTCGTCTGCTATCGCTCGCCTTCGCCCTGCTTTGCACGCTCGCCGCGCCCGTGCGCGCCAAGCCGCCGGCCTTCGGCTTCGGCCCGGCCGCCGGGCAAACGTCGACCAACGCCACCTTGGTCTCCGAGGTCCGGGCGATCGCCCCCGGCCGGCCGTTCGCCGTCGCGCTGGAGCTCCGCCATCCCGACGGCTGGCACAGCTACTACCGTAACTCCGGCGGCTTGGAAAAACCGCCCGCGATCGACTGGTCGCTGCCCGCCGGTTTCACCGCCGGCCCGATCCAATGGCCGGTGCCCGAGGTGAAGGACGGCGTTTTCGGCAAAAGCTTCGTCTACCCCGGCAGCCCGGTGTTCCTGGTGGAGATCACCCCGCCCGCCACGCTCCAGCCGGGCGAAACCGTGGCGCTGGCCGGAAAGGCCCGCTGGCAGATCTGCGAGCAAACCTGCCGCGACGAATCGGCCGACCTCGCGCTGACCCTGCCGGTGGCGGCGACCGCCACGCTCGATGCCGCCCAAGCCGGTTTGTTCGCCGCCGCCCGCGCCGCCCAACCGCGCGGATCGCAGGCTTTCGCCTTCGCCGCCGAGGGGGCCAAGGAAACGCTCCGCCTGAAGCTCACGCCCGCCGCCGGCACCGCGCCCGCGCTCGACCAAGCCGGCCTCGATTTTATCCCAAACGAACCGTTCGCCCGCCCGCTGTCGGAGGAAGGCACGCTGGCGAAAGAAGGCGACGCCTGGGTGCTCACGCTCAAGCGTGCCGGGAAAGACGCCCTCGACCACCCCATCCCGCAGGGCGATTCGCTTTCCGGCATCCTGATCGCGAAAACCGCGCTCGACCCGGCCACCGGCGCGACCGCCCTCGTCGTCCCGCCCACGCCGATCGATTCGCCCGCGGCTCGCTCCGCCACCCCGATGGCCGCGCCGAAGTTCGCCGTGCTGCTCGCCAGCATGGCGCTCGGCGGGCTGATCCTCAACCTGATGCCCTGTGTCTTTCCCGTCATTGGGCTGAAGATTCTCGGTTTCGTCCAACAGGCGGGCGAGGACCGGAAAAAAATCGCCCTCCACGGCCTGACCTTCACCTTCGGCGTCCTGCTCTCGTTCTGGGCGCTGAGCGGCACCTTGTTCGGCCTGCGCGCCGCCGCGCTGGCCGGCGGCGGGTCGCCCGACGCCATCGGCTGGGGCTACCAGCTCCAGCATCCGCCGGTCGTGCTCGCGCTGATGCTGCTGATGTTCGTCCTCGCGCTGAACCTGTTCGGCGTCTTCGAGATCGGCGCCGCCGCCACCTCGGTCGGCGGCGCGCTGCAGGCGAAGCACGGCCTCGCCGGCACCCTGTTCTCCGGGATGCTCGCCACCGTCGTCGCAACCCCCTGCTCCGCGCCCTTCCTCGGCGTCGCCCTCGGCACCGCGATCGGTTTGCCCGGCCCGCAGTTCTTCCTCGCCTTCACCGCGATGGGCGTCGGGCTTTCGCTGCCCTACCTGGTCCTCTCGGCATTTCCCAAGCTGATCGCCTTCCTTCCCCGCCCCGGCGCGTGGATGGAAAGTTTCAAGCAGGCGATGGCCTTCCTGCTCTTCGCCACCACCGGCTACCTGCTGTGGGTCTACACCGGTCAAATCGGCCTCGAAGCCATGCTCGGACCGGTGTTCGGTCTCAGCCTGGTCGGCCTCGCCGCCTGGATCTACGGCCGCTGGTGCCTGCCCCACCGCAGCCGCCGCGCCCGCGTCGCCGCCACCCTGCTCGCGCTCGCCACAGCCGCCGCCGGAATCTTCCTCAGCCTGCCGCCGAAACCGTCCACCCTCGTCTGGGAACCCTGGTCGGAACAACGCGTCGAAGCGTTGCTGAAGGAAGGCAAACCGGTCTTCGTCGACTTCACCGCCCAATGGTGCGCCACCTGCCAGGTGAATAAAAAACGCGCCTACACGCCCGAGGTGATCGCTCTCATGCACAAGCGCGGCATCGTCACGCTCCGTGCCGACAAGACGAAGCCCGACCCCGCCATCGACGAAAAACTCCGCGAGCTGAACCGCACCGCCATTCCGGTCAATGTCTTCTACCAACCGGGCAAGGAACCGGAGATCACGCCGGAGCTCCTCGACGCGGATTACCTGCTGGAGCTGTTCAAGTAAGCGTTTGGCCCGCGCAAAGCATCCGGTCTTGAGAGTGCAGCCTACTCTGGGCCAAAAAGACCGTCCTTTCCATCCGCAGGAGCGGACGAAGGATTTTCAGCAGGTTCCGTCGTTAAATAAAAATACAAGGAACCTGTCTCCGTGATCCTGAAGCCCAAAACCGTGGAGTCGATTGAGTGTCGTATTGCTTCATAAAGAGACTTGTTTTGAAGCCTCACCTCAGCTGACACCAGTTGCCCCGCCCGGAGGGCCTCGCTCGTCTCCACGGCCAACCCAACCTTGGAAGCCTCCCGCTGGATACACGCCACGCGTTCGACGATTGTCTGTCGCGGCCACTCAATGTTCGGAATCAGCGTCTCGCGAATCACATGATTGACCTGATCCTTGCCAAGCTTGGCAACGGCATTGTCCGCCCTACCCGAAGAGCCAACAATCAAGGACGCGATCGCCACCACTAGGATACGAGAGTTGATTTTCATGCGCCCGATAACCCACGCATTTGCATGATCGCCTCACCGGAATCCAATCTGTTTCTCAATAAAACGATGAAAGCCACCAAGCGGGTTTGGGCATCAGGATTCCCCCCGGATTCCTGTCCTGTGACCGCGCTTGATGGCTTTTAGCAAGGGGCTTGCTTCGAACCGCACCCTCCTGCTGTTGGTCCATAGATAAGTGTTCCCGGCGGAAAGATCCATGGGAGGCTTTCGATTTTTCGTGTCCGAATTTTTCGGACAAAACCGGTCACTCGACGATGCCGTGGCGCAGGGCGTAGCGCGCCACCTCGACGTCGCCGCTCAATCCGAGCTTGGCGAGCAGGCGCGTGCGGTAGGTGAAAACCGTCTTCTCGCCGAGGGACAGTTTCTGCGCGATCTCCTTCACCGACTTGCCGGTGGCGATGAGTTTCATCACCGCGTATTCGCGGTCGGAGAGCAGCTCGTGGGGATGATCAGGAACCCCGCGGCCGATGCCGCTAGCGAGGAGTTCCGCCAGCGTGGGCGTGATGTAACGGCCGCCGGCGAGCGCTTTCGCGACGGCGTCGAGCAGCTCGACGGTGACCGCGCTCTTCTGGATGTAGCCGGCGGCGCCCGCCTTGAGCGCGCGGATCGCGTATTCCGATTCGGCATACATGCTGAGGACCAGCACGGGCAGCTTCGGTTTCCCGTGTTTGAGGTCGACGAGCACCTCGATTCCGCCGCGCCCCGGCATATTCACGTCGAGCACGACCAGATCCCAATCGTCCCGCAGGGCGACCTCCAGCGCCTCAATCCCGGTCGCCGCCTCGCCGCATTCACAGCCGGGAAAGCCGTCCTGCAGGAGCTGGCTCAGGCCCCGGCGGACGATCTGGTGGTCATCGGCGATGAGGAAACGGAGCGGAGGCATGGGAGCATCGACTCATGGGTTCTCGGGAAAAACAAGCGAAGCGATCGTGCCGCCGTCCTCGCCCCGGCGGATGGACACCGTGCCGCCGAGCATCGCCGCGCGCTCCGACATGCCGAGCAGGCCAAGCGAGCCTTTCGCCCGCAGAGCCTCGTCCGGGATCCCCGCCCCGTCGTCGGTCACGGTGAGGACGAGGCCGCCGTCATCGCGACGGAGAGCGAGGCGCACCGAGCGCGCCGAGGAGTGGCGCGCCACGTTGGTCAGCATTTCCTGCACCACGCGGAACACCTGCGTCGCCCGCTCCGGGGCAAGCTCGACGCGATCCGGCAACCCGACGACATCGCAGGAAATGGCGGTCCGGCGGGCAAACCGGCCGGCCTCGAAGCGAAGAGCCGCCATCAGCCCGAGCCCATCCAACACGCCGGGGCGCAGGTCGTGGGCGATTTCCTGGATCGAGGCGAGGATGGCATCGGCGAGGACGCCCGATTCCTCGATCTTGGTCCGGATTTCCGCGTGCTGCGGCGTGGCGGGCACGATCCGACGGGCGATCCAGCTGAGATTCAGCTTCAGGCTGGTGAGCAGCTGGCCGAGCACGTCATGGACTTCGCGCGAAATCCGGCGGCGCTCGGATTCGCGCGCTTCTTCAAGGTGGGTGAGCAAGGCCCGCAGCTGCGAGCGCGACTCGCGGATTCCCTCCTCGGCCGCGCGGCGCTTGGACACGTCGTGCAGCGTGATCAGCAGACGGGGTTCGCCGCCGATCGGAATCGTCCTGCCGGAAACCTCCGTCCAGATCGTCGCGCCGTCCCCTTTCCGACAGAGCCATTCACCGGTGGCCGGCTCGCCCGACAGCAAGACGCTGGAAAACAAGGAGTCCGCCGCGATTTCTTCGGTGCCGCCCCGGTCGTGGAGTTCCGCAAGTTCGAGCCCGCGGAGCGCTTCCGCCGTTCGCCCGAGCATGCGGCACGCGGTTTCGTTGGCGTCGAGCATCCGGCCTTCGCCCGGATCGACGATCAGGATGCCGTCGTTGACCGCGTGGTAGATGGTTCGCACCTGGTGCTCCCGCTCGAGGAGCTCGACGCGCGAGCGTTCGAGCCGGACAAGCAACCGCCGGAGAAGGAACCACAGCAACACCGCGGTGGTGAACACGAAGAACAGGCCCTTGACCGTGTGGACCCACTCGATCTCCCGGTAATCCCGGATGAAATAGAACACCGTGCGGTCGCTGGTGAGAATCCACAGCGCGCCGAACCCCAGGTAGATCAGGGCGATCCGGCGGGCATGACGGGTCAGCGGCCGGGCGGGAGGCCGCGGCCGGGCACCGGTTGCCGCCGACCCGATGGGCGGAATGTTTTCACCAATGGCCATGGGTGTCGCGGGTTCTTACATCGGACCAGATGCACCCGCATGGCTTCACACGGATGGAGGGGTATCCAATCACGAAAGGCACGAAAGCGCACGAAATCAGAACCTTTCGTGAGTTTTCGTGCCTTTCGTGGTTCCCTCGCCTTCACGAGGTGTCTCAAAAAAAAGCCAGCGACGGTCGCCGTAGCAACCGCCGCTGGAGATCGGGGAGAGTGAGTTTTGGCGAAACGGGTTTTACGTTCCTCAGGCGAGCCGCAGGCTCCACAGCGTGTCGGCGACGCGGTCGCGCCACGCGGGGCGGCGGGCGATCGGGTCCTGCAGCGTCCGGACCGACTTGCGTCCGCCGGCGAACACGAAGGACACGCGGTCGATCTCCACCACTTCCAGGCCCATGTAGTAGGAGCCTTTCAGGGTGGCGACCGCGTCGGGACCGAACGCCTGGGCCAGATGGCGGCGCAGCAGCGCGGCCTCCAGCTTGCCGAGGAACAGACAAGCCGGGGTCTCGCTGAAATCGCTCTTCGAGCGGATCAAGAGCGAGACGGCGGCGGAGTCCCAGCCACGCTCGAAAGCCAGCTCGGATTCCAAGCTCCACACATCGGGGAGCGGGGTCGTTCCTTTGGTTGCATTCATGGTTTCAGCGGGCTCGTCGCGAGCCCGGGGCGAATACGCCGCATTCCCGGACTGCTATCAACCCTTTTATTCTGACAAACTTGATTCAGTTACTAATTTTTCACTTTCGCGGGCTTGCCCGTGTGACACGTAAATTCACGTGCTTTGGCTCACTTCCCGCTTTCTCGATCGCCAGCCTCCCTTCAGGGTGAAACCGAATGAATGAGATCCCGGCACTGGTACGCGACGATTCCTGGCTGACTCCCCACACGGAGGCAATCCGCGGCCGGATGGCGGGCTACCGCCACGTCAAATCCGAGATCGAACACCAGTGCGGCTCGCTGGCCGCCTACGCGACCTGCCACCGTTCCACCGGCATCCACCACCTCCAGGCCGGACCCAGCCCGTCGTGGATGATTCGCGAATGGGCGCCCAAGGCGAAGGCGGTGTTTCTCATCGGCGATTTCAACGGCTGGGACCGCGAATCCCACCCGCTCGCCCCGGCGGGCGACGGCGTCTGGCAGCTCCGTTTGCCCGGGGAAACACTCGCCCACGGGCAGAAGGTGAAGCTCCACATCGTCGGAGCCGACGGCTCCCGCCGCGACCGCATTCCCGCCTGCATCACCCGCGCCGTGCAGGACCCGGTGACGCACGACTACAGCGGGCAGATCTGGAGCCCGCCGCAGCCGTATGAGTGGCGGCACGAGTTCGATCCGAAAGGCATCGGCGCGCCGTTGATCTATGAGGCCCATGTCGGCATGTCCGGCGAGGAAGGCCGGGTGCACACCTACCGCGAGTTCGCCGACGAGGTGCTGCCGCGCATCCACTCGCTCGGGTACAACGTGATCCAGCTGATGGCCGTCCAGGAGCATCCTTACTATGGCTCGTTCGGCTACCACGTCTCGTCGTTTTTCGCCCCCTGCTCGCGCTTCGGCACGCCGGAGGACCTGAAATACCTGATCGACACCGCCCACGGCCTCGGCATCGCCGTGCTGCTCGACGTCGTCCATTCCCACGCGGTGAAAAACCTCGCCGAGGGGCTCAACGACTTCGACGGCTCCGGCAACCAGTATTTCCACGCTGGCGACCGCGGCGACCACCCGCAGTGGGACTCGAAGTGCTTCGACTACGGCAAGCCCGAGGTCCGCCAGTTCCTGCTCTCCAACCTCCGCTGGTGGATCGAGGAGTTCCGCTTCGACGGCTTCCGCTTCGACGGCGTCACGTCGATGCTCTACCACTCGCGCGGCAACAAGGCGTTCGGCAGCTACGACGACTACTTCGGCGGCGATGCCGACGGCGACGCGATCCTCTACCTCCAGCTCGCCACCACGCTGACGAAGCAGCTCAAACCCGGCGCGCTGCTGGTGGCCGAGGACATGTCCGGCATGCCCGGCCTCTGTCGCCCGGTCGAGGACGGCGGCTGCGGCTTCACCCACCGACTCGGCATGGGCCTGCCCGACCATTGGATCAAGCTGCTCAAGCACTCGCCGGACGAGCAATGGGACCTCGGCGAACTGTGGGGCGTGCTGACCAACCGCCGCCGCGGCGAGGCGACCATCGCCTACGCCGAGAGCCACGATCAGGCGCTCGTCGGAGACAAGACGCTCGCCTTCTGGCTGATGGACAAGGAGATGTACTGGCACATGGCGAAGGACGACGCCAACCCGGCGATCGAGCGCGGCATCGCCCTGCACAAGATGATCCGCCTGATCACCTTCGCCCTCGGCGGCGAAGGCTGGCTCAATTTCATGGGCAACGAATTCGGCCACCCCGAGTGGCTCGACTTCCCGCGCGAGGGCAACGGCTGGTCGTTCCACCACTGCCGCCGCCAATGGTCGCTCGTCGACAACCCCGCGCTCAAATACGAATGGCTCAACCAGTTCGACCGCGAGATGACCGCCCTCGGCCAGCGCCTGCTCGGCGCGCCTCCGGCGAAGTTGCTCAACCTCGACCCCACCAACAAAGTCCTCTGCGCCGAGCGCGGCGGGCTGCTGCTGGTGTTCAATTTCTCCATCGACCACTCGATCCCCGGCTACGAATTCCACGTTCCGGTCGGCGGCCGCTACCGCGTGGTGCTCGACAGCGATTCGCCCGAAACCGGCGGTCAGGGCCGCATCGACCACACGACCGCCCATCAGGTTTCGCCCGGCGGCAAGCTGGCGATCTACACACCGGCCCGCACCGCGCAGGTGCTGGCCCCGGTTTTGTGAACGTCCGGCACCGATCCCACCCACCCCTTCTTGCCCGCTCCCATGCCCCGCGAAGCGCTCAACGTCCTCGGCACCCCGCTGCAAACCTGCTCGATCGAACCGCTCACCGGCTGGTTCCGCGACGGCTGCTGCCGCACCGGCAAGGGCGACGGCGGCGTCCACGTCGTCTGCACCCGCGTGACCGACGAGTTCCTCTCGTTCTCGAAAAACCGCGGCAACGACCTCTCCACGCCGCGCCCCGACTACGGATTTCCCGGCCTGAAAGCGGGCGACCGCTGGTGCCTGTGCGCCGCCCGCTGGCAGGAGGCGTTCGAGGCCGGCCACGCCCCCGCCGTCGTGCTGGAGGCCACCCACGAATCGGCGCTCGAGTTCATCGACCTCGCCGATCTGAAGCGCCACGCCGTGCTGTGACGCCGTTCGCCCGCGCTCAGCGGGCCGGCGGCACGGTCCACGGCCCGTTCGCCGCCGGCTTGCTTTCCGGCCGGTAGAAGACCTTGTCCATCCGGTCGAGGTAAGTGGACACCGGATCGTTCCGCAACCGTTGCTCCTCCTTCAGCCGATCCTTGAGCGTCAGGTAGTCGGCGAACGCGCCGCTGGTTTCCCTGGCGCGGGTAATCTCGAACCAATCGAGGTAATCGCCCGCCCGCTTCATCCGCCCGATCATCGACGCGCGCATCACCGCCAGCTCCGCCAGCCGCTCGCCGATCCGCTTCGGTTTGTTCGCCGCCAGTTCGCCGAGGATCACCTGGTATTCCGCGATCAACGGCCGGTGCGACGGGAAACAGCGGTAGCTCAGACGCACCAAGGCATCCTGCGCCGGCCGCACGGCCTCGATCCGTTCGCCTTCGCGGAGTTTCGCCAGTTCCTGCCAGTCGCCGAGCGGCCGCTCACGGACGGTGCCCTCGGCATCGCGGAAATGCAGCTTCAAGTCTTCCTCCAGCGCCGCCTCGGTCTCCACCACGCCGAGCACGTCGGTCGTGCGTGCCAGCGACAGGTTCACCAGTTGCAGCTGCCACCATTTCTCCAGACTGCGCTCGGACAGGTTCAGCTCCGGGAAATGCTTCCGCAGCAACTGCGGCATTTCCCCGCCGAAATTCGTCGCCTCGCGGAGAAACGCACGGAAGCCGTCACGCCCCTGCGGCTGCTCGTGCAAGGCCATCACCATCGCCCCGGCCGAAACCCTGAACGCGGCCCGCATCGCCCCATCGAGCGCCTCGTGGCCGGCGTCGTTCAGCGCGAAAAGATCGTCGACCTTGTAAAGCCCGCCGTGGCGGAACAGCCCTTCATACAACCGCCGGTCGGCGCGCTTTTCCTGCCAGGCGATGGCCTCGCGCAGCCCCTCGACCAGCCACGGCGGCGCGACCAACGGGCTTTCGAGCGGCCCGGGTTTCATCGTCCGCAACGTTTGCTCGTACAACAGCGCCGCGATCAGCGCGCGCTCGAACCGCTCCTGGTCGATGCCGCGCGCGAGGTGCAGGTCGAGCCGCAGCAGGAAGCCGCCTTCGTAATGCGCCAGGTCGAACGCGACCGAGCGCGGCGGCGGGCGATCGCCCGGCTTGCCGTGCAGCACGATCGAGATCCGCGTTTTCCACTCGTCCTTCGCCTCGGTCAGCTCGAGCAGCGCGCTCTTGGTGTCCTCCGCCAGCATCGCCACCGAGCTGCGGGCCGGCCCCTCGCCGCCGGTCACCGAAAACTGGCCGGACCGGCTCACCACCCGCGCCGGGGCCTCGATCGCCGGCACCGCCGGAGCGGCGGCCGCCGCTTCCTCAACCGGCACGGCCTTGGGTGCCTCCTGGCCGCGGGCGGTCAGGCAGGCGAAAACAAAGGCGCAGAGCACGCGTTTCATCCGCTCGGGAAAAATCAGAATTTGGGCGGAGCCGCCTGCTCCGCGCTGAGCGGCTCGAGCGTCAACCGGCCGTCGTCGATCCGCACGTTCGCCATCGCTCCGAGCTGCAAGTCGCCGTCCCAGCCCTCCGGCGTGAACGTGCCGAACACCTCCGCCAGATGGCGGAACGCCGGCAGGGTGAGATGCAGGAAACCTTCCGGCACCACCAGACGGCCGAATCGCCCGCCCCGGTCCGGCAACGGCCAGCCCCGCGCGATCGGCCCGCCGTTCGGGATGATCCGGGTGGTCGCGCGACCGTTCAGCTCTTCGGTTCGCTCGATCCGCACATAGGCGGAAAGGGTGAACGGACGGCCGAGCACCCGGCGTTCCATGATGATTTCCGCCCGGCCCGCCTCCAGACGGACCCAGACGCCGTCGAGCGAAATGTGCTCGGAAAGCAGCCCGGCCTGCCGCACCGCGAGCGTGCGGGCGAGGTAGCCGTTGAGCTCCTCCTCGCTGATCGTCACCGGGTAGCCGCGGTCGATCGCGCTCTGCACCACCGCCTTCAGGTCGCGGCGCGGTGCCAGGGCGGCGGCGGAGCCGGCCCCGTCGACGTCATCGAGCTCCTGCGGCTGCCAGACGAGGTACAGCGCGAGCGCCATGCAACCGGTCACCCCCAGCACGAAAAGCGCCAGCAGGCGGCCGAGGCAGCCGCCGGATTTCCGCCCGGGGGCATCGGATGTCGTTTCAGCCATGCAGCGTGCCTACCACAGCCCCGCCGCCATGCAAGCCGCCGCCGGGCTCAGCAGCCGCAGGACGAGCCGCAACCGCCGCCGTCGGACTTCGCGGCGGACTTGTAGGACGACGAACGGTAGTCCGTCTGGTAAAAGCCCGTGCCCTTGAAAATCACGCCGGCACCGCCGCCGAGCAGCCGCTTCACCGCGCCATCGCACGCTTCCAGCGGGCAGTCCTGTAATTTCGGATCGTTCATCCCCTGGAACACTTCGAAGCGGTGACCGCAGGCCTGGCATTCGTAGTCGTAGTTCGGCATGGCCGCTCCATAGCACGCCCCGTGCCGCGCGCAACCGCGGAGAGACCCCGGCGGCTCGCCGCTTGACCCTGAGGCGGTCGCGTCCCACATTCCGCGGAAAATTCACGCCCATGCACGCCGTCACCCGTTCCTCGCTTGTCGCCGCCCTTGCCGCGCTGGTTGCCTCGTGCGGCCCGACCGGCCCGCGCACGTCCGACTACCTCGCCGGCTACGACCGCAACACCGGCCCGACCGGCAAGGGCCAATATCACGCCGCCCCGGCGATCCCGGACGACATTTCCTACTGGGACGGCGACGGTGTCCAAGGCGCGCCCCTGATCAAGATCAACCGCACCGAGCAGAAGGCCTACTTCTACAAGGGCAACGTGCTCGTCGGCGTGTCGAAAATCTCCAGCGGCAAGGAGGACCACGCCACCCCGCCCGGCCGCTACAAGATCGCCGAGAAGGACAAGGACCACAAATCCTCCACCTACGGCTGCATCAAGGACAAGGCGACCGGCATGATGGTCAACGACAACGCCGACATCCGCACGCCGGTGGCACCCGGCCAGATCTACTACCCGGCTCCGATGCCGTATTTCATGCGCTTCGCCGACGGCATCGGCATGCACACCGGCTACCTGCCCGGCTACGCCGCGTCCCACGGCTGCATCCGCATGCCCGACCACATGGCCGAGCACTTCTTCAACAACGTCGCGATCGGCACCCCGATCGTCGTCGAATGAGCCCGCTGCCCGATCCGGCGGCGACGATGGAAACCACCTGCGCGGAAGTCGCCGCGTGGGCCGGACTGCCCGCGGGCGAACGGCCGCGGCTCATCGACTGCCGCGAGCCGGACGAGTGGGACTATTGCCGGATCGAAGGCGCCGAGCACCTGCCGCTCGGCGCCATCCCGGCGAAAACCGCCGCGCTGGCGGCCGACAGCCCGCGCGGGCTCGTCGTCTACTGCCACCACGGCATGCGCTCGCTGCACGCCGTCTCGTTCCTGCGCGCCCACGGGCTGGAGCGGGCGTTCTCCCTGGCCGGCGGGATCGACGCGTGGTCGCGCGCGGTCGACCCGGACGTGCCGCGGTATTGACGCGGGGCCTCGCGTGGCGGCATCCGGACGCGGCATCCGGACGCGGCATCCGGACGCGGCATCCGG
>Ga0070661_100001301_pt1 | contig 17525 bp, 13 predicted proteins | sample KBSC43metaG_FD_64663 | JGI IMG/M metagenome (GOLD analysis project Ga0070661, IMG submission 64663) | Corn rhizosphere microbial communities from Kellogg Biological Station, Michigan, USA - KBS C4-3 metaG | ecosystem: Host-associated > Plants > Roots > Rhizosphere > Soil ... | reverse complement strand
ATAATATTGATGATCGATGTTTACATTGCCTGTGTTCACTTTTCCAACCGTTACTTCAACAGGTTCTTTCATGTAACGCCTGCTCACTTTGCGAATTTCAGGAGGCATTGTCGCACTGAACAACCATGTGCTTTCACGTTTCGGCGTATTCTGCAAAATAAATTCAATGTCTTCCTGGAAACCCATGTTAAGCATTTCATCTGCTTCGTCAAGAACAACGTATTCGATTTGTTCAAGGTTGATTGCTTTGCGTTCGATCAAATCAATTAATCTTCCGGGTGTTGCAACAACAATTTGCACACCTCGTTTCAAATCTCTTATCTGTGCACCAATCGATGCACCACCATACACCGCCACAACATGCGCACCGCGAATATGTTTTTTAAAGAGCTCTATTTCGTTTACTATCTGCATGCACAGTTCACGTGTCGGGCACACCACTAATGCCTGCGGATATTTTTTTTCTACACTAATCAACTGCAGCAAAGGCAAACCAAATGCTGCGGTCTTTCCCGTTCCCGTTTGCGCCAATCCTACAAAGTCTTTCGTGCCGCTCAATAAAACAGGAATTGCTTTTTCCTGGATCGTTGTAGGTTCTTCAAAACCCAGTTCTGATACAGCTTTCAACAATCTTTCTTCTAAGCCTAAACCTTCAAATGTTGTCATCTATTTTTAAAATTTGGCTGCAAAGGTAACCATGATTAATGAACCAATGATTATTCTGATTATATCGTATTTTATTTTGCAACCTGTTTTATTTTTTTTGTTATCAGCATTTTGTTCCTTACTCAGCGCCTATTGTGTCACTCACTTGTACGTTCTGAACTTTATTCATCTGTCTGACCTACCATTAATGTGATTAATCTGATTACCCTGAAATTTTATTCAATAAATTTCTTCCCTAAATCATTTCACATTTCCACATTAACTACATTCAATCAATTCCAAAATCTCGAAATTCCAAAATTCCAAAATCATTTAATGATCTTCTTTATCTTATTGGCATTCTCCATCAACTCATACAAATAATCCATGTTCTCTTTTTCCAGACATGCTTTGAATTTGCGCAACTGCGAAATATGTTCATTCAAAACATCAAGAACATTTTCTCGGTTCTGCATAAATATCGGCGCCCACATGCCCGGATTACTTTTTGCTAAACGCACTGTACTTTCAAAACCTGCACTCGCTAATTCAAAAATGGCATCTTCTTCCTTTTCTTTTTCAAGAACTGTATTCGCCAATGCAAACGAAGTGATGTGTGAAATATGACTTACATAAGCAACATGCACATCATGCGGCTCTGAATCCATATATACGATGTGCATTCCGAGTGCATGATAAATCTGCTCAACAATTTTTTCCGCTTCAGGATCAGATTTTTCTTTATCACAAATCACACATGCACGACCAACAAATGCATTTCTAACTGCAGCCTCGGGACCACTGTATTCCGTTCCCCACATCGGATGCGTTGCAACGAACCGTTTGCGCATTGGATGATCTTCCAAAGCTTTGCACAATGCATATTTTGTAGAGCCTGCATCAACAACAATTTGTTTATCGTTGATAACATCCATGATCTGCTGCATTACAGGAATTGTCGCATCCACAGGTATTGCTACATAAATAAAATCACTTTTCTTAACCGCTTCACATAAAGGAAGTGATTCATCAATAATTCCAAGTTCCAATGCTTTCTTAGCACTCGCTTCCGTTCTGCTTACACCAATTACATGTTTTGCAAAACCTTTTTCTTTCAGTGCCAACGCAAATGATCCGCTGATCAAGCCAACGCCTACTATCGTAACATTATTGAACATGCACTTCTTCTTTTACCTTTTTTATTCTTTTTATCGCTTCTTCAAATCTTTCAATTGAACCACATAAACTCACTCTTATATATTGATCGCCTGCACTTCCAAAAATCCCTCCGGGAGTAATGAATACATTACTGTTGTATAAAACATCATCACTTAATGCATAACCATCTTTATAACCGCCAGGAATTTTTGCCCACATAAACATTCCCACTTGTTCTTTTGAATATTTGCAGTTTAGAATATCGAGCAACTCATATACTTTTTCTCTTCTTGCTTTATATACTTTATTTACACTATCATACCATTCTTTACCTAACGTCAAAGCCTTTGCTGCTGAGAGTTGTACGGGAAGGAACATTCCACTGTCCATGTTACTTTTGAAACGCAGCACTTCATCAATTCGTTGCTTTGCTCCACACAATACACCGACTCTCCATCCAGCCATGTTGCTTGATTTACTCAAGGAGTTTAATTCAAGTGCAACATCTTTCGCTCCATCAATACTTAGTAAACTTTTTGGTGTTTCATTTAAAATAAAACTGTAGGGATTATCGTGACAAATAAGAATATTATGCTTCTTTCCAAATGCAATTAATTTTTCAAACACTTCCATTGATGCTGGTTGACCAGTTGGCATTTGCGGATAATTCACCCACATCAATTTTACTTTTGACAAATCTTTTTTCTTTTCCAACAAATTAAAATCAGGATAATAATTATTTTCTTCCTTCAATTCATAATCTACACAAACACCACCTGCTAACTTAACTGCACTTCTGTAAGTTGGATAACCGGGATTTGGAACAAGCACTTCATCACCTTCATTCAAATAAGTCATGCAAATATGTATGATGCCTTCTTTACTTCCGATCAACGGCAAAATTTCTGTATCAGCATTCAAATCAACATTGTACCATTTTTTATACCAATCAGCAAAAGCTTTTCGCAAAACAGGTGAACCTTTATAACTCTGGTATGCATGCACATTTGGTTTTGCACTTTCTTCCTGCAATACTTTTATCACATCAGGATGTGGAGGAAGATCAGGACTGCCAATACCGAGGTTTATAATGTTCTTTCCCTGTTTATTCAATTCATCGATCTCTCTCAGCTTTTGAGAAAAATAATATTCACCAATTCCTTCTAATCGTTTTGCTGTTGTTATCATAAAATGCTGCTTGAAAATTTATACTTCTATGGTTTCTCCTTTTTTATAAACACCGTAAATTTTTATATCCTGTGCCACTAACTTTAAAGAATCGATCACGCAATCAAACTTATCCATTGATTCAAATTCCATATCAGCGAGAAACATATATTTCCATGCTTTTTCAGGTATAGGAAGACTTTGTAATTTGGAAAGATCAACTCCGCAATCAGCAATTTTCATCAGCGCTCTTCCTAAACTTCCTCTTGAATTATCCGTATGAAATGTAATGGTAGCTTTGTTCGCATCGGGTACTGCTTGCACAACTTCTTTTGTTTGAAGAATCAAAAAACGTGTGTAATTGTTTTTTACCGTTTGAATGTCAGGAACAAGAATATCGAGATCATATAGCTCCGCTGCAAGTATGCTTGCAATGGCTGCAATATGTTTGCTTTTGTGATGATGAATACTTTTTGCACTTAGTGCAGTATCTTCTGTTTCTACAAGTTTCCAGTTATACATATCTAAAAACTTCAGGCATTGCTGAAGTGCCATAGGGTGGGAGTGTACCTCACGAATATCATCCAACTTTACTCCGCGATTTACCAAAAGATTTTGTCGTATCTCTAAATACACTTCACCAACAATCCGTAATTCGCTTTTCCAAAGGAGGTTATAATTTGCTAAAATGCTGCCTGCTATTGAATTTTCAATTGCCATTACGCCACCATTGCTTTTATTAGGATCGTAAGCAATTTTTATCACCTCATTGAAAGTGTCACAACAAATTACTCCAATATCCTTACCCCAAAATTGTTGCGCCGCAACCTGGTGAAAACTTCCTTCATACCCTTGTATGGCAAATCTTTTTTCCTGCGCAACATGTACGTTATTGTGTTCTCTGTATTTTTTTATCTTCTCCATAATATTTTATCCAAGCATTCAGGGTGTATAACAAAAATCCCGGTCGTTTAGACCGGGACTGTATGCTGATTGTTTCTTAAACTTATGCTTTAGCAAATACAACCCGGTTCTGCTTTTGTAAAGTAGAAATAAAAGAAAAAATAAAAGTTGTATAAGCTCTTTGAATTCATGAGGCTTCAAAAATAATCAGAATGTATATGCGCACAAATTTTTTTATTAATAAATAAACAAGTGTTCGTTTAATAGTATAAAAGGTAAAAATTAAAAAATTGAAAATCCCTCAACTATTTTACTTTTTACTTTTGAATTTTACTTTGTTCAAAAAAATTCAAAACGCTGAAGTGAGTGACACAACCGGCGATAAATAAAATTACAAAAGCTGGTACCAAAATAAAAAAGCCCTTCCGTGGAAACGGAACGGCCTCTAACGATTGCTTGCCATATGAAAAATTTTTAAAACTACTTTCCTGTCAGCAAGCTATGACTTCACAAATCTAATGCACCGTAGTTTTTTACAATTACTTGTGAGTAGTATCAGCCATGTGGGTTGTATCCATTGCATTAGTAGTATCAGCAGGAGCAGGAGCTACTGTTGACGTATCTGCATTGGTAGTAGAAGTAGTAGTATCTGATGTGCTGGTGTTAGATGTACCACCACCGCATGCTGCTGCGAAAGCGCCAAGCGCTAATACGAATAAAAGCTTTTTCATTGTTTTTGACCTTTTTTTGTGAGTGAATATTGGTGTTAATACTTCTTTTTTAAAAAAGGTAACCCGCCTGTTAAAGAATTTTTTTGAAAAAGTTTTTAAATACCTTTTGGGTTACTTTTACGCCTGTAACTGTATTAAAAAAGGAATTAAGTGAAACCTGAGATCAACGAGCAACTCTTACTGAAAGGATTGGTAAACAATGATTCAAAGGCTATTGACACAATATACAAGGATAATTTTAATATGGTGCAGGCTTTCATCCTGAATAATAACGGCACCTACGACGACGCAAGAGACATTTTCCAGGAAGCGATGATAACACTTTATGAAAAAGCAAAAAGCGAATCATTCGTTTTAACCAGCCAGATAAAGACGTACGTTTACTCGGTATGCAGAAGACTTTGGCTTAAACGACTTCAACAAATGGGACGATATGTTCCGCAGCTTGAAGGCTTCGAAGAAACAATTGCTGTGGAAGATGATGTGGAAATTCATGAAAAGAAGAATGCAGATTTTGCGATCATGGAAAGAGCGCTTGGCAGTTTGGGTGAACCTTGTAAAAGTTTGATTGAAGCTTATTATATTCATAAAAAAGGCATGGCTGATATTGCAGAAGAGTTTGGTTACACAAACGCGGACAATGCTAAAAATCAGAAATACAAATGCCTGGTACGTTTAAAAAAATTGTTCTTTTCGCAATATAATATTGGAGAGTGATGGAAGATATACTTTTATTAGAGGCTATTGAACGGTACTTGTCGGGTACCATGCTCCCTGCCGAAAAAGAATATTTCGAGCAGCTTAGAAAAAATACACCTGAGATCGATCAGATGGTTGTAGAACATAAATTATTTCTGCAGCAGATGGATCAATTTTCTGAACGCAGGAATTTGCGTAATGCATTGCACGAAGTGCATAACGATCTTGTTTCAAAGGGTGATATTTATGAAGGCGGCGAAATATCAACCAAAGGACGCGTTGTACAATTATGGAATAAGTATAGAAGAGTTACTGCAATTGCGGCATGCATTGCAGGAATTACCGCTTTATTGATAAGTGGTTTATTTACTTATTTTTCTCCTGCGGCAAATAAAAGCTCTATCGAGCAGCTAACCCGCAAGGTAAGTACTCTTGAAAATGCCCAAAAGGCATTAAACAGTGAGATAAAGAATAAGCAACATGTAAATATTCCAAAGGAGGAATTTAAAAGTGCAGGAACAGGTTTTTTGATTGATGGTAAAGGTTATATTGTAACAAATGCTCATGTACTTACAGGCACAGGTGCAGTTGTTGTAAGCAACAAAGGTGATCAGTATGATGCGAAAATTATTAACATTGATCAGATCCACGACCTGGCAATTTTAAAAATCGACGATAGTGATTATAAGCCCTTTAGTTATTTGCCTTACAGTATAAAAAAATCAGGTGTTGATCTTGGTGAAGAGTTGTTTACACTTGGATATCCCCGTGATGAGATAGTTTACAACATGGGTTATTTAAGTGCCGAGTCCGGTTACGACGGCGACACAAGTAGTTGCCAGATATCTTTGAGTGCAAATCCCGGAAACTCCGGCGGTCCTGTGTTCAATAAAAATGGCGAGATAGTCGGAGTATTAAGCGCAAAGCAAACACAAGCTGAGGGCGTAGTATTTGCCATAAAAGCAAAAGGTCTTTATAAAATGGTTGATGATCTCAAGCAATCAGATACTTCCCTTCAAAAAATGAAAATGCCTTCATCCACATCGCTCAAAGGAATGAACCGGATTGATCAAATTAAAGAGCTGCAGAATTATGTATTTATTATAAAGGCGTACAATCAAAAATAAGGACAGTTGGTTTAGGTGAACATACACACAAGCCCCGCTTTATGCGGGGTTTATTTTTTAGTATGGGTTAAAATTTTTTGTTTGTTACAAAATGTATCAAATAATTTTTATTAGCCCTGCAGTTGAATAAGAATGAACCTTTCGTTGCGTCGCACACTTGTACTTCATTAACTCTGTGCGACAAAAATTTCAAAATGATAGAGTTTCATTATCTTTTAAATATTGAACGCCGTTTCTATTATTTCTGTCTGTTCCTGCTGATGCACTTTTGCATAACCTGTTGCAGTGGCTGCACTTGGCTCGCGGCTTATTACTCCATAATTAACACTCTTGAGATTCATTTGCAGGAACGACGCAGCGCCCATGTTTAGTGGTTCTTCCTGAACCCAGAACCAGATTGCTTTGTAATACTTCTTATAAAGCTCATCTAATTGTTTTACCGGTAAAGGATATAATTGTTCAAGACGTATGATGGCGATGTCATTTCTTTTTTCTTTTTGTTTCTTCTCAGCAAGGTCGAAATAAAGTTTGCCTGAACACATCAATACTTTTTTTACGTGAGCAGCATCATTAATGGCTGGATCATCGATCACTTCTCTAAAATTGTCATTGGTAAACTCCATGATATGACTGTAACTGCCGTGATGACGAAGATTTGCTTTTGGTGAAAAATTGATCAACGGTTTGCGGAAAGGCCACGCAAGTTGCCGGCGCAGCGCATGAAATAAATTTGCCGATGTTGTAATATTTGTAACTACCGTATTTAATTCAGCACACATTTGTAAATAACGCTCCATTCTCGCACTGCTATGTTCAGGTCCCTGCCCTTCATAACCATGAGGCAGCAACATAACAACACCATTCATACGATTCCATTTTTGCTCAGCCGCACAAATAAACTGATCAATGATGATCTGTGCGCCATTACCAAAATCACCAAACTGCGCTTCCCACAACACTAATGCATTAGGAGTTGATAAACCATAACCATATTCAAATCCCAGCACAGCATATTCACTTAGCAACGAATTATAAATTCTCAATTGACCTGTTGCACCTTCGATATTACTTAAGCGATTGTACGCTTTGTCTGTATTTTCATCTCTCAATACCGCATGCCGGTGAGAAAAAGTTCCACGTTGCACGTCTTGTCCGCTCATGCGTACATCTTTTCCTTCGAGCAATAAACTTGCATAAGCCATCAACTCACCGGTTGCCCAATCCACTTTATTTTCAGATTGAAACAATTTTATTTTATCATGCAAAATTTTTTCAATTTTCTTCAATGGTGTAAAGTCCTGAGGCCAACTCATTAAAGAATTAAAAAGTTTTTTGAAAGTCGCTTCATTTATTGAAGTAACAGGTGATCTGTCAAAATCTTCGGATTTTGCTTTGCGTAAACTTTTCCATGCTAATTCCGGTGGCTGATAAGTATAGGGAAGAGGATTTTGTTTTATTTCATCCAAACGTTCCTGGAGATCTCCCCAGAATTTTTTCTCCATTTCTTTTGCAAGCTCTTTTGCGTCCGACTCGCCATTTTCAAGAAGATATTGTGTATATACTTCACGCGGATTTGGATGTTTATCTATCAACGCATACATGTGTGGCTGCGTAAATTTCGGATCATCACCTTCATTATGCCCGTGACGACGATAACAAACCATATCAACAAAAATATCTGAATTGAATTCCTGCCTGTAACGGGTTGCGATCTCAACACATTTTACTACGGATTCCGGATCATCGCCATTTACATGCAACACAGGCGCTTGTATTGCGGACGCAAGTGAAGTGCAATAATCAGAACTGCGTGCATCATCAAAATCTGTTGTAAACCCAATCTGATTGTTGATGACAAAATGAATTGTTCCTCCGGTATAATATCCCTGCAGATCACTCATCTGCAGAATTTCATAAACAATTCCTTGTCCAGCAACCGATGCATCACCATGAATAAGTATCGGAAGAATTTTATCAAAATCACTGTTGTACATGATATCGGCTTTAGCTCTTGAAAAACCCAGCACAACAGGATCCACGGCTTCAAGATGCGAGGGATTTGGCATTAACTTCAAATGCATCGTTTTTCCATCAGGTGTTTGTATTTCTGAACCAAAACCCATATGATATTTTACATCACCGCTGCCCATTGTTTGATCAAGCTTTGCCGTTCCTTCAAACTCACTAAAAACTTGCTCATAAGTTTTTCCCATGATATTTGCCAGCACATTCAATCTTCCGCGATGCGCCATACCGATCACTACTTCGTGCACATCAAAACCTGCCGCCGTGTTGATGATTGCATCCAATGCTGCGATTGTTGTTTCGCCACCTTCAAGTGAAAATCGTTTTTGTCCGATATATTTTGTATGAAGGAATTTTTCAAACATAACACCCTGGTTGAGTTTTTCAAGGACGCGTTTTCTTTGTTCGAGTGTCAGTGGCTTATCGAATTTCTTTTCCAATTCATTGGTCAGCCAATCAACTCTATCTTGTTCACTTATGTATTTGAACTCAATACCAACGTGTCCTGCATACCATTTTTCAAGATGCTGAATAATATTTCGCAGCGTAGTAGTTCCCAGCCCGATTAATTTTCCTGCGTGGAATTCTTTGTCAAGGTCTTCTTCCGTAAAACCAAAGAAACCGAGGTCAAGATTGGCGCCACGGTCTTTTCGTTTGCGGATCGGGTTTGTTTTAGCAATCAGATGACCTTTGTTGCGATAGCCAAGGATCATACGGTAAGCACGCACTTCGCGCATCCAGTCAATGCCTTCAAGCGGAGGCACTGCTTCAGATACAGGCACAGGAAGCGTTGCAGCTTTTCCGTTTCCCCCGTTTACGGTTGTAATTGCAAAATCGAATCCCTCAAAAAATTTCTTGAACTCAGGATCAACACTATTGGGATCTTTTGTGAAATCTTTATATAAACTTTCTATAAAAGAGGGATGTGAGCCGGTTATATAAGAAAAGTCTTTCATCAGGTGAAAATTTATGGCGTTTGCAAATATCGTTCATTTGCAGGCAAAAAATAAAGGCAAAAATATTTGCAATTCAAAAACTTCTGTATCATCAACAAATGAGCAAGTCGTAAAGTTTTAATTTTTTATATTTTAAATTTTTTATTTTTCACGTAAGTCCATACTTTTGCCCTCCGAAAAAATTAAAGATGGCAAATCATAAAGCTACAAAGAAGGATACACGCCAGGCTGCCAAACGCAGGGAAAGAAACCGTTATTATGGCAAAACTACACGTAACGCAATTCGTGATCTGAAAGAAGTGACGGATGAAAAAGCATACAAAGAATCACTTCCTGATGTGGTATCAATGATAGATAAGCTGGCAAAAAAAGGTGTTATTCATAAAAACAAGGCGGCAAATTTAAAAAGCAAACTTTCTAAGAAAGCTGCAACAGCCACTGCATAAACAAAAATTTTAGTTGTTGAATGATAATAAGCTGCGTTAATCATAACGCGGCTTTTTTATTGATAAAGTCAGAAAGTCGGAAAGCTATATTTCTGATTTTATTAGCTTTGGGAATTGTTTAATAGAATTCCGAACGTTGAAGTGTCCCAAAGGATTCCTTCGGAGAATGACACAGCCGGCGATGCCACAAAGAACAACTGCCGGTAAAAAAATATCTTCTAAAAATTGCCACTGAAAACTTCTCTTGCAATAATGTAAATGCTCATTACTAAAATAAACCAGCCAAAACCTTTCTTTAGTTTTTCACTATTTATTTTTTTATTCAATGCATCGCCGATGATCACGCCGATCATTGCAATGAAAGTGATAGGTAATAAGAATGTCCATTGAAAATCGAAATGACCAATGTCGCCGGTAAAACCGATAAGAGAATTTAATGTGATGATCAATAATGATGTTCCGATGGCGTGTTTCATGGGCAATTTCATAATGAGCACTAAAGTTGGGATCAGTAAAAAACCGCCGCCTACGCCGAGAAAACCGGTAATAATACCGATTGTAATGCCATATATCAACACTAAAAAAATTGAATGCTCTTTTTTATCGCTGTAGGTGATTGGTTTGTTGGTAAGCATTGAAATTGAAACCGCGAACATGATGAAAGCAAAAACGATCATTATTGCAAATGGCTCAGTAACCTGGAATGTGCCGATTGAAAAAAATACTTTCGGTAATTGAGGTATGATAAATTTGCGAATAAGAAAAACCGTCGTAACAGATGAAGCGCTGAATATTAAAGCAGTTCTGAAATGCACCAATCCTTTCCTGTAGTTTTTATATGCACCGACAAGACTTGTAATGCCTACAATGAAAAGAGAATAAGAAGTGGCAAGTGATGGCGACACGGAAAATAAATAAACAAGAACAGGCACGGTTAAAATAGAGCCGCCGCTTCCGATAAGTCCTAAAGAAACCCCGATAAGTGCCGCTGCAATAAAGCCAATGACGTGCATATCCTTGTGCTTTAACTGCGAAAGATAATATTTTTAAGTTGTTCAATGCTATTCATGTTTCAGATCGTAATAATGCAAACGTCTTATAATAATTTATTTACTCAAAAACTATGTACGCTGATAAACTTATTTAGGCTAAACCAGTAAAAACAACTCAACATTTATCAAAACAAAAAAGCAGATGCGCGATACATCTGCTAAAGTTTTTTACTTCTCATTCACATAATTTTATCCGGCACCACCCGCAAAGCAATAAGCACATCCATGTTCCTGCGCACGACCTACAGCCCAAACGCCTGAAGGCACAACCTGAATGCCCGGCAAAACACCTGCTACCCATTCTTTTTTTACAGCGGCAGGATCTGCATTATTACCCATTGCACCTGCAGCCACAGCGCTATAAACTGTTAATGCCGCATCGCAAGCAGCGAACATTACACCGCTTTTTTGTAGTGAATCAATGCCTATTTGCACTGTGCCAATTCCGGGAACAGTATCATCCGGACGTTGCCAGAATGGATTGCTTACAGAAGGTGTTTTTGCTTTGTCATCATTTATCTTAAACATTTCGCCCAGTTTATATTTTGTCCAAAGATCATTTCCTAATGCATAGGGAATAGCTTCATGGCGCAAAATAACTACTACGCCACAATCAGCTTCAGGCGTGCCTGTAGCTGCATTCGTTAAAAGAAAAACTTTTGGCCATGCAAAAGGCATGATACCATTCGGAGCAGTTACATCATAAACAATACGATGCTTGCCTTTTACTTTTTTGAACCATTCGTCGGCATCGGAAACATCGCCTCCGAAATTCGGCTCGGCTTTTAATTGCAGCGGATTAACCAACGCTGCCATTCCAAGGGTAGCGGCGCCGGTGGCAAGTGATCCTAAAAATCCGCGACGGTGCGTTGTTTGATTGAGATCATGTTTTGCCATAAACGTTTAGTTTTAGTGAGAAAAATTGATTTGAAAAGTTCTTAAAAGCTAAGAAAAAAAACTGATTAATAAAAACGAAACAAAAACTTTTTATAAATACAAAAAATAATGAAAATATTTTTTATGTGCGTGTCTGCATTGCTACTATTGAACTTTTGTTGCGTCGCACTCTTGTACGTTTTGTTCTTTAAGCAGCAATAAATTTCACATACATCACAAATTATCCGGCGTCTGTTTTTCCTGCTTTATGAAACCAACTCTTTATAATTACCGCAAAATATTTTCATTATTTTAAAAGACTTTAAATAAAAGCATTGCAATTGAAAATAGATTTCGTAAATTTTCTCACACTAAAACTCACAACTATGAAACGAAATATTTTTTTGCTGATGCTTCTTGTTTGCTCAACACAATTCTTATTTGCACAAGCCCGTCCCTACAATGTAGTATTTGATATGACAAGTAGAGACACTATCAATCAGCAAACGGTCATCAGATGGATAAACGAAGTAACAAGTGCCAATCCTGATGCAAAAGTTGAAGTAGTAATGTTTGGACAAGGAACTGCACTTGCGATAAAAGATAAATCCGCGGTAGCGGATGATGTAACAAGATTAGCGCAAAATAAAAATGTTGCATTCAGGATTTGTGCAATTGCGCTAAAAAATCAAAACGTGGATAAAAGTCAATTGCTTTCCGGCGTTGAAACTGTTCCCGATGGAATTTATGAGATCATTTCAAAACAAGGTGAAGGTTGGGGATATATAAAAGTGGCTCACTAAGTTTGAACGAGATATTTTGTTGAATAAAATTGTTGCAGTACAAGAGTGCGACGCAACGGGAGTTTCATGTTTATTCTGTTGTTTGGTTCATAATCCTTCGACTTCGCTCAGGATTTTTCTTTCTTTCAATGGATTATTATAAACCCAATACACACCGATAAAAGAGATCACGAGTGTGATCAGATAAAATGTAATGCTGATGCTTACCGGAGTAGGATCGTTGGTAATATGTAACAACGTATTGCTTCCCCACAGAAATACAACTTCTCTTGCGCCAAGACCACCGATTGTGAAAGGAAGAATAGCAACGATGGATGACAAAAGAAAAATAAGTATGTATGCAGTTTGATGCTCGCTGATATGTAAGGCACTCATGATAGAATAAGCGCAAAGCACTTGTAATATTTGCACTGCAAGACCCAGCCACAATGCTGGCCAAAAACCTTTAACGAATGAAGGGAAAATTTTTATAACAATAAAATAATAAACTGCAATGCCAACAGGCAACAAACACAGAAGAAGCAATGAAAAATTTGCACCGTGAAAAACAAAATAATAATAGATTACCGCAAGAATTCCGAGACCAACAACACCACTGATGCGATCCAGCAAAACCGCTGCAGATAAGAGTTTCGCTGAATGTTGATACGTTCGGTTGAGTAAAATAACTTTATAGGCGTCCCCACCAATGCCGCCGGGAAGAAACAAATTGTAGAACATTCCGAGCCAATACAATTTGAGATTTTGTAATTGCGAAATTTTGAGATTGATGTTGTCGAAGTAGATGTTTAATCTTATTGATGAAACAATTTTTGAAGCTGTAAACAAAATGATTGCAGCAAACAACCACAACAAGTTACTGTTTGTAATGATCTGAAAACTTTTTCCCCAATCAATTTTTCTGCTTACATACCAAAGGCAAATAACAGTAACGGCGATCTTGATGAAGAGTTTAAAAAAAGATTTAAGAGACTCTTTGACGGGCATTTTTAGTCTTCAGTTTTTAGGTTGCAGTGGCAGCTCTAATTGTTTGTTTCTGTTTATTTCCTGTGCGTCGGTCCTCGTTTCTTGTGCATTGGTTCTTATTTCTTGTACATTGGTTCTTGTTTCTTGTTCTTGTTCTTTGTCTCTTGTTTCTTGTTTCTTGTTCTTTGTTACTTGTTCTTTAACTTCTTCCGTCCACACTCTTCTTACCTGGTAAGTTTTTTTGTGAGATGATTCATAATAGGTGCGCATGCTTACTTCGGCAAGAATACCAATCGTAATAAGTTGTATGCCTCCGAGCAATGTTATCAAACCAAGTATCAGCAAGGGTTTTCCCCAAATATCTTCGCCCATTAATTTCAATACAAACAAATAAAGATTAATAATGATGCCGATGAATAGCAAAACAAAACCCATCGCTCCAAAAAGATGCATCGGCTTTTGACTGTATTTTCTAAAGAAGACTATTGTTACCAGATCACTCATCACACGAAATGTTCTTCCCAATCCATATTTTGATTTTCCGAATTTTCTTGCATGATGCTTCACATCAACCTGAACAATTCTTGCGCCCTGCATTGCAGCAAGCACCGGAATAAAACGATGCAGTTCACCATACAAGCCAAGATCTTCAGCTATTTCACGTTTGAAAATTTTTAAAGTGCAACCATAATCACGGATGTAAACTTTGGTCATGCCGCGAATGATGGCATTCGCAATATTGCTTGGAATTTTACGAAGAAATGTTCCGTCCTGCCTGTTCTTTCTGTTTCCTGCAACCACATCCCAATCTTCTGCAATTAATTTTTTAAGCATCATCGGAATATCATCAGGATCATTTTGTAAATCGCCATCAAGCAATGCAACATATTTACCTGTTGAATAGTCAATGCCTGCCGCCATCGCCGTGCTTTGACCGTAATTTTTTCTTAATTCAACCAACATAATTCTGTCATCCAATGCTTCTTTTATTTTAGCACGTGTTGCATCAACAGATCCATCATCAACAAAGATCACTTCATAATCTATTTCATGCAAAGCTTTACGAATAGCTTTAATCAAAGGATGAATATTATCTTCCTCATTCATTACAGTTATAACTACAGAAAGTTCCCGCATACAGATGATTTGCGCCGCAAAGGTAAGGATTGTATGTTTTTACTTTTTTTACGGGCATTAAGCAACATGACATTCCACAAGTTTTGTTAAAGGCGTTTTTTGTAGAAAATTTTTCACGAACCAAATTTTATAAGCAACCAAAAGGTTGTATATTTTTATCCTTCTGATAAAATTTCTCATTGCATTTGTTTTTAATCCGTTAAAGTGGTAAAAGACGCTTAATAATGTTTGATATTTGCCGCATCTTAATAGCTTATTGAGAGGCATTTTAGTTACGTTCATTAAGTTGCTAACCGGCAATTTCAAAATTGCTTTTATCATGAAATTATTTTTATCTTTTGCATTTACATTTATTATTTCATTCGCCTTTGCACAGGAAACCTTACCGAAGAAGAATTCCGAAAACACTGTCATAAACATAAAAGGAAAAATAATAGACCAGGCAACACAAAAAGCAATGTTTGGAGCAGTGGTTCAATTTTTATCTGTTACACCTGCTTCTCCTGATTATTTAACTGACAACTCTTTTTCAAGAACAGTTCTTACAGATAAAAATGGAAATTTTGAGATTAATAATGTTCCATTCGCCGAACAATATAATATCAATGTTACAGTGATCGGTTATGCTTCTTACACAAAAACAATTTCGTTTGATAAACAAGGCGAAGAAGAAACTGCAAGAAAAAATATTATAACAAAAGCATTAGAACCTATAGCGCTTACACAGGAAACAAAAAATTTGGGAACAGTTGTTGTTACTGCCGCAGCCAAGCCAACCATGCAATTGGATATTGATAAAAAAGTTTTCAATGTTGATAAAAATATTACGGCGCAAGGCGGAACTGCAGTAGATGTAATGAAAAATATTCCGTCTGTATCTGTTGATGTAAATGGAAATGTGCAGGTGAGGAACAGTTCACCGCAAATATTGCTCGATGGTCGCCCTACAATTCTTACACTTGATCAAATACCCGCAGATGATATTGATAAAATTGAAGTAGTAACAAATCCTTCTGCAAAATACGATGCATCAAATGCAGGAGGAGTTATTAATATTGTTTTGAAAAAAAATAAGCGCGTTGGTTTTAATGCACTTGCTTCCATTGGTGCAGGTTCACCGGATGTTTTAAACGGTAACATCAATTTAAATCTTCGGCAAAAGAAATTCAATTTTTTTGCAAGCGGCAGTTATAATTATTCAGGCGGAACAGCAAAAGAAGAAACATACCGTATCAATAAATCAAACGGCATCATCACAGATTACTTCAATCAAACATCAGAAAATAACAGATCAAGAAAATTTATGTCAGGAAGAGTTGGGCTCGATTATTTTGTTGATGATAAAACAACACTCACCTTCACGCAGAATTTTACACAGGGACGTTTCGGAAACAATGAACAACAAAATCAGCAGTATCTTGACAGCCTGTATAAATTAAGTTATACAGGCTTGAGATACAGCGATGGAACAGGAAGTTTCAACAGATCGAGCAGCCGTTTAAGTCTTGATAAAATTTTTGACAAACCGGATAATAAATTAAGCGCAGATATCACCTATAACAGAGGCACTCGTTCAAACGAATCAGTCATACTTAATGATTATTATAATCTTGATGGAACTGTTTATGCACCTCAAACAAGAGTGCGCAATACAGGTTCGGGAGAAGATCATCAGTTAACCGCGCAAATTGATTACAGCAACAAGATCAATGATGATAAAAGAATAGAAGCGGGTTTAAGAAGTTATTACAGAAACACATCAACAAATTTCGGAACCTTTTCTGTTGATGAAACAAACGTAGAAACAAAGCTGCCTTTAAGTAATGATTATAAGTACAGCGAAACTGTAAACGCAGGTTACATTAATTATGCAAACAAATGGAAAGGAATACAATACCAGGTTGGTTTAAGAATGGAATTTTCAAAATTGGATGGTGAATTAATTGATAGCGCCTTTCATTTTGGTTACAAATATCCTGAGAAGCTAAGCAACATTTACGATGCAATGTTTCCAAGTGTTTTTATTACAAAAGAATTAACCGAGAACCAAAGTATTCAATTCAATTATTCAAAAAGAGTTCGCAGACCAAGATTTTGGGAAGTGAATCCTTTTGTTGATATTAATGATCCGCTCAACATTTCTCTTGGTAATCCTGCATTAAGACCTGAATTCACAAATTCTTTTGAATTCAATTATTTCAATCAATTTAAAAACGGAAACTTTCTCGGCGTGATTTATTTTAAAAATAATGTTGGCGATATCACTGATTATAGCGATACGATCAGCACTAAATTATACCAGCAATTGATCAATGCCGGCGTTTCGCCAAATGCGATTGTAAACACATACATTAATGCGGGTTACACAAATCGCGTCGGTTCTGAATTTACTTTGCAAAAAAAGTTTTTCAAAAATTTAGACCTTACATACAACATCAATTTTCAATATAGAAAAACACATGCTGTTGTTAATGGTCTTGATCTTAGCAACCAGGGTTTTAACTGGGACACAAAATTTATCGGCAATTACAAGATCGTTTCGCCTTCAAGTAAATTTTTTAACAACCTGAATTTTCAATTGGTATCAGAATATGAATCACCGCATGTTATTCCGCAAGGCAAAGAAAAAGGACAATTTGTAACAGATTTTGCTATGCGCAAAGAGTTCCTGAAAAATAACAAAGCGGCGCTTTCATTTAGCATTAACGATGTTTTCAACACGCGCAGATACGGAACTATTTATGACACGGAAGATTTCTATCAGGATTCCTATAGCCGCTGGAGTGTGCGGACATTTCGTGTAACTTTTTCTTACAAATTTGGTGATGCAGATT
>Ga0070661_100001296_pt1 | contig 17549 bp, 17 predicted proteins | sample KBSC43metaG_FD_64663 | JGI IMG/M metagenome (GOLD analysis project Ga0070661, IMG submission 64663) | Corn rhizosphere microbial communities from Kellogg Biological Station, Michigan, USA - KBS C4-3 metaG | ecosystem: Host-associated > Plants > Roots > Rhizosphere > Soil ... | reverse complement strand
GCGGCCTCGATTATGAAGCAAGGTTTCCACTTATCCTGCTGTCCGAATTCCCGGAACCACCTCTCATGCCCATCAAACTCAGACCACCATCGCTGCTGGCTTGCGTCATATCAGCAACGCAGGCGCGGCGCTTCGCATGAATGGAAGGGCATTCGGTGGATAGCAGATCTTGTATGATCTGTTGGGCATGCATGGTCTCTCCTTCGCAGTTTGGTCGCTACAAACGAAAGGGGTAACACAGCCGTACATGCACCGTTTTTGCAGAAAAGTTAACGCGAATCCAAAGTGTTTACAAGCAAAATTTGAGGGGAAGGCTTAGGATCTGATTTGATTTGCGCGAGGACTCTCTTCATGACCACTATCCTGATTGTTGACGACCATCCGTTAGTACGTACGGCTCTGTCGCAACAAGTAACTTACCTATTGCCGAGCGCCAATGTGCTTTTTTCAAGCGATGCCGAAAGCGCCGCTCGCATTGCCACACAAACGCCAGACCTTGGCCTCATTCTGCTGGACTTCAAACTCCACAATGGGAACGTACTTTCGCTGTTAAAAACTTGGACTGCTGAGAAACGTAATGTTCCCGTCATTGTGGTCAGTGGTATGTGTGAAACCGAAGTAGAACCGCTCGTCCTTGCAGCTGGAGCAGCGGCATTCGTGGCTAAAACAGCGTCAGAGGATTGCTTGCGTCAAGCAATTGCACGAGTATTGACCTTAGCCGAAGACGGCACTGTGGCACCTGCTGCTGTGTTGAACTTACTGACGAACCGGCAACAAGCAGTATTACGAGCGCTTTTGGCGGGTATGAGCAATCTTGATATTGCTAACCACTTGCAAATTTCTGAGTTGACTGTGAAGACGCATCTCACCGCCATCTTCAAGGTGCTCAGTGTCGTTAGTAGAACTCAAGCAGTGCTGTTGGCGCGCGCCGCCGGCTGGTGATCAAACAGTGTGGCCAAGTGCTGGACCAATTCAGAAGATTGTAGCGGTTTGTGCAGAACAAGTAAGCCGCTGGAATATGCCTGCCGCAATTGGCGGATATCGGTATCACCGGTAATTAACATGGCAGGAATATCATGGGAAAATTCATCACGTAGCTGTGCAACTGCTGAAATTCCATTGCTCAAATCTCCATCGCGTGCTTGGTTGGTATGCAAATGAAAATCGCTAATAATCAGATCTGGTCGACGTTCGAAATTGACCGACGCAGCCAACAAAAGATCCAAGGTGTGGTCACCATATACCTGTGCTCCCCATGATTGCAGCAAACTCATTAAAGCTCGAACTATCATGGGGTTGTCGTCCAAAACGACAATGAATCTTCCACTAAGCGATACCTCATATCCCTGTACTGAATTTTTTACAGCACTCGATGTTAAAGTCGGTGGGTCAATGCGTGATACCTTAATACGGAAGCGGGTGCCACGTCCCGGGCGCGAACGAACAGTAATATCGTGTTGAAGTAGAGTGCACAGTCGTCGTACGATCGACAGGCCTAGTCCGAGTCCTTGCTGGCGCTGGTCCAAACGGGGCGCCAGCTGAACAAATTCTTGAAAAATATCATCCAAGTGGTTTTCCGCTATCCCAAATCCAGTATCGAACACGTCAATAATCACCGAAGTGCCGCGCAGCCGAAGAGCAAGAAGAACTCCTCCTCGTTCTGTGTAGCGCAACGCATTTTGCAGCAGATTGCGCAATATGCGTTCAAGTAGTTGTTCATCGGTATCGACGAAAACATAGTTCAGTTCCGAAGATAGATATACGCGAAAATCGAGCCCTTTGACACGGGACATCACTTCATGCTCGACCGCAATGCGACGACCGAACGGCGCGACCGCCAACGGTGAGCGAACTGGTTCAATAATGCCAGCATCCAACTGACATACCTTTAGGATGGAGGTAAATAAATTATTGGTTGCCGCCAAACAATCTTCCATGTCCATCATGGTAGGGCGCACCTCTAGCGGCAAATCCATACGACGTAGTTGCGCTAAAAACAGGCCAAGTGCATGCACTGGCTGGCGCAGGTCATGGCTGGCAGCAGCTAAGAAGCGTGACTTTGCTATATTGGCTTCTTCGGCCTGCGCAGACTTCTTGCCCAAAGTCGCTGCCAATGCTGCATTTTGATGTTGCAGTATCAAGGCATTATTCAGCGACGTTGATAACACACGCGCAAATACCCATGCTGTCGCCATGTAGCAAATGGACAAACCTACTAAAAAATGGCTCCACTCTGAATCGCTTACGTTTAATTGTCCCACTACCGCACCGATCATCAGGGGCATCATGAAAGAAACAAAACTGGGAAAATGAATCGAATAAGACATCAGCCCAAGTGTCAAAACCGCCATTAGCGAAATCTCTAACAGCATCTGATGCGGCACACTATGTATGGTAGGCATCAATGCGCCGAACACTCCCCACCCGCAACCGGAAACAAATACGGATATCTGAAACCAATACAGCCAATGAGCCCGGCATCGTTGCTCTGGAGTTGATCTTGCAAAGAACCAAGAAAGTACTCCGCGCGCAACGCCAGTCAAAAGCGTTAACACCACCACTGTCAACAAAGGCTTGGTCGATGCTTTCCCAGACAAATGCAAACTAACTACAAGTATGAGCGACCCAACGATAGTGCCGCAATATGCGAACGGCGCGGCCTTATAAAGATGTCGAATTTGATCAGAGCGATGTGCTTGAGAAAGTGCATCGCTGCTCATGGTATGGAAAAACTGGTTCTGTTTCAATTTTTAGAATCCGTCAAAAAAGCAATTCTGGGACGAACTACGGAAAAGAGAGAAAAGCTTGCATAGAGAAGCATCGAGATGCTTTCTAAAATCCAGAAATCAGCCAGATCACTTGCATTCATTCTTCGACGTCCCCTTTTGTTGCCTACATTCGCGACTTCTCAATAATCATCCCAGTGTCGGAGATTATGATCAAATTGGCAAGAGTTGCCAAAAGGCCAGTGTATGGGACAAGTTGTATTGAGTCTTGCTGGCGAAACTGCGCAGCGTTGACCAGCTCGGCTTGTTTCCTGTTGGAAACCATCTCACTAGGCCTCTCAACAAAGAAACTGCGACTAAAGTCGTATTGAGGCATCTCAATACGATTGATATTATTTTGCCAATCGGTACGTACGCCGGTCCCCGCGCTAATAGAGTTGTCAGAACGCGGATCGACGATCTTGCACATCGCGATGTTGTGCTGAACGTATTCGGATAAATACTAAAACTGGCGCCGGTTTAGCATCTGAATTTACAGCGAAGTCATGCACTCCGTTAACAATCTATCGGAGAGGTAAATGATTAATGCAGCGATTAGTCATCTTGCTTTGCAGTTAAATCAACAATTCAAGAATAATTTTCAGTTGATCGAAGACGTTGTGATTGTCTCGAATCTAGTGGAATTGGATGGCAGCGTCGCACCTAATGCGAACAATAAGTTGATATTGACCCTCGTGAATATCGAAAAGGACACGATGCCCTTCCGGCCTAATCAGGCCTTCCATAGTCACGGTGATCGCCAACTGCAACATAGCGCGCCCTTATATCTGAATTTGTATTTGCTGATGTCGGCCCACTTTGGCGCCGGCAATTATACGGAAGCCTTGAAATACATTTCCCAGGCAATCGGATTTTTTCAGCAAAGACCGGTATTGGATCAGCAAAACAGCCCAGGGCTGGACGAGAGGATTGAGAAGCTGGTTCTGGACATAGAAAATCTCAAGATCTCTGAACTCAACAATCTCTGGAGTTTGCTCGGCGGACGCTATCTACCATCGATGCTTTACAAGGTGCGCATGATTACCGTCGATGCCAATGCGGTTATCGGTCAGGTGCCGATCATCACCAATCCGCAGTTCATTACAGGAAATTGAGCTGACGTATGGCACATTTCCTTCCTCTGTTTGCAATCGCCGTGACGCATGAATTTCATGGTGAGTTCGCGGTACCGGACTTACGCTTTGAGCCAACCACCGCGACGACTGCGCTCATGCAACGTGAGCATTTGTTAGTACGACGTAAAGCAGAAGGCATAGAAATCTGGCGGGAACAATTCGAGAACCGACCGGACGATATTTCGCCCGATGCACTATGTCTGAGTTTCGGAGTTTTTTCCAATGACCCCCTGATGCGTTTTTATACGGAGTGGCCGGTTGCCGTGCCCGTCGTTTTTAAAAATAAATCACCCTCTACGAATGCAACCAAGGAAGTATTGCAGGCGGTTCCGCTTGCCGATGTGTGCATCGGCTCTTCCACGCGGGATGCGAATACTTGTCAGAGCAGCCTGCAAAACCAGATGAAGCAGCCGGTATTCGCAGTGGATATTGAATTTACTCAAGTGCCGACAGCAGATGAAAACTTAGAAACGGCGCAGCCGCCAACATCTTATGTAATCGCATTGAAATCAAAAAAAATCCACTGGAAGTATTTTTTTTCTGGCAGCCTGGCGGCCAAAAAATTAAGCATAGTCGATCTGGATGCGTCCGAAAATGCAAAGGGAATTCGCTTCATTCCCTCGTCTTTTACCGCCAGTGATCCCGGTACGGCGTATCTGTCCGAGTCGGCGTTGCCAATACAAAAATTACCGCGACAACGCTTGCAGTTGCGCGAAGAAGGAAGAGCAGGAAAAGTATTAATAAGGCGATTGCCAAACGCCAGCATTGAAAAACTTGGCAAAGAGCGAGGTCCCGACGGGCAATCCATGATCGTTGCGGAAATTTATATTCATCAATAATCTTCAAAGGAACGCATATGGCTGGCGCGTATAAAACACCTGGCGTCTATATCGTTGAGAAAAATGCTTTTCCGAACTCGGTGGTGGAAGTTGCCACTGCGGTTCCGGCATTTGTCGGTTACACCAGGATTGCGGACAACAAGGGCACTTCACTGATGAAGAAACCCTGGCGTATTACCTCAATGTCCGAATTTGTGAATTACTTTGGCGGATCGCCGGACGATCAATTCGATATCGTCAAAAAGTCCGATATCGAAGAAGCAACGCCCGATCTTGCCAGTGATTTTAAAATCGGAGGTGAGGAATATGTCTTGAAGCGCAAAAACAACCAAGCAGATACTCACCGCTTCTACCTGTATTACAGCATGCAACTGTTCTTCCAAAACGGTGGCGGCCCTTGCTACATCGTCTCTATCGGCACCTACTCCGACGAAGGCGTCAAGAGAAAACCTTTGGAAGAAGGGATAGATCTGCTGCTCAAAGAGCAAGAGCCGACGATGGTTGTCGTGCCTGATGCTATGGCGCTGATGAAAGATGAGTGCATAGGCTTGCAACAATATAGCCTGAAGCACTGTGGCTTCCAGATGAAGAACCGCTTTGCGATTCTGGATATTTATGACGGCTACAAAGAGCGCAGCGACCCTGCAGGGGATTGCGTTGCGGCGTTCCGTGCTGATCTCGGCATCAATTTCCTCCACTATTCCGCCGCTTATTATCCCTGGCTCAACACATCGATCGTGCCAACGACCGATCTCAATTTCTCCAATTTTGTCGATCTGCCGAAACTCAAGGATTTGTTGCTGGCAGAAGCGGGCGGCACCTCTGCTCGTCAGGATTTGCAGGGCATCCTCGCTCAGGTGGGCGACGCAACGCGCGATCCCAAACAGAAGAGTTATCTATCTGACGATGAACTGCACAAAATCCTGTTCTCCGTCAGCCCGGCCTACGTCAACATTTTGCTGGCAATCAAAAACAAACTGAACCTGCTGCCTCCCGCTGCGGCCATGGCAGGCGTATATACCATGGTCGACAACGCGCGCGGCGTCTGGAAAGCACCTGCGAATGTCAGCCTGGCGTCGGTAATTTCGCCCGCAGTTAACATCACGCATGACGAACAGGAAGACCTGAACGTCACGACCGCCGGTAAATCCATCAATGCGATCCGCACCTTCATCGGTGAGGGCACACTGGTCTGGGGCGCACGCACTCTGGACGGTAACAGTCTCGACTGGCGTTACATCAACGTCCGTCGCACGATGATCATGCTTGAAGAGTCCCTGCGTCTGGCAACCAAGGCCTATGTGTTCGAGCCGAACGTCAGCGGCACCTGGGTCACGATCAAGAGCATGGCGAGCAACTTCCTCACCAGCATCTGGAAACGCGGAGGTCTGGCCGGCGCTAGTCCGGAAGATGCGTTCAGCGTCAGCGTGGGTCTGGGTGAAACGATGACCTCCGAAGATATTCTCGAAGGCATGCTGCGCGTGACGATTCTGGTCGCGCTCAGCCGTCCTGCAGAATTTATTGAAATTACATTTCAACAGCAAATGCAAAAATCCTAGGCCGTCGTCTTTCATTTTCATGAAGCGATTTTTAAAACGACTTTTACATCATTTAACTAGAGAGGTTTGTTATGGCAGACGATGGATCAGCACAATCAGCAAGCGTATGGCCTATGCCGAAATTCTATTTCCGTGTGAAATGGGATGCGAATGAAATGTCTTTTCAGGAAGTGTCCGGATTGGATATCCAGTCGGAGGAAATCAAATACCGCCACGGCAACAGTCCAGAATTCTCCGTCATCAAAATGCCAGGCATGAAAAAGTTCGGCAATGTCACGATGAAGAAAGGTGTTTTCAAGGGCGATAATAAATTTTGGGATTGGCTGGTTCAAATCAAGCTCAATACCATTAAGCGTGTGCCGGTGACAATCAGCCTGCTGGACGAGTCAGGCAATGACACTATGGTGTGGACATTGACCAATGCCTGGCCAACCAAAATCTCCAGCACCGACCTGAAATCCGAAGGAAATGAAGTGGCGATTGAATCGATTGAAATCGTTCACGAAGGCCTGAAGATTGAAAACAAAAAGTAGCGTGTAAATGAGCGGCGACTATTTTGAGGACGGTTATCCGCCTCCGGCGTTTTACTTCACCGTGAGTTTCGGCAACGGCAAATCGGTTGCCGATACCGCGTTTACTGAAGTGTCGGGGATCGGCACAGAAATTGAAACCGAGCCAGTGGTGGAAGGCGGTGAAAACCGCTTCGTCCACCGACTTCCGAAGCAGATCAAGCATGGAAACCTGATAGTCAAGCGCGGCGTCGTTCAGTCGAGTTCCCCCTTGGTGGCTTGGTGCAAGGCCACACTGGAGGGCGAGTTCGCCACCCCGATTCAGTTGCAAACAATTGTGGTGAAATTGAACGGTGAAAAAAATCAGGTCTTGCGTGCGTGGCAGTTTAACGATGCGTATCCCGTACAGTGGAGCGTCGACGCGTTCAACTCCACCAAGAATGAAGTAGCGATAGAGACGATCGCGTTTGCTTATTCGTATGCCAAACGTAGAGCTTAGTTCGGGGCCTTTCCATGTCAATAGAAATCAAAGAGCTCGTCATCAAAACCACCATTGTTGATCGTCCCACCGAGAACAGCGAGGAGCCGGTAGTCGTCGCGCAAGCGCTGAAGGATGAAATTCTGTACGAATGTCGCCAGCTGCTATTCAATCTGCTGCGTGAACGTGGAGAGCGCTAGGTATGTCAGGACAAAAAACGCTGTTGAAAATATCTGCCTGCAGGGTCACCAAGCGCGGCACCATCTGCGTTGATTCTTCCCGGTCTGCTTTTCGGGCACTGATCAATCCGTCAGGATATGGCCGGGATTATTCCATTCGTTACACCAAAACTCAGGCAACGGGGAAGGCCGGGAACGAAGCCAAGTTTCACGCAAGCCAGCTGGAAAAACTGCGTTTAAAAGAGCTGGTGCTGGACGGCACCGGTGCAGTACCTGGCACCCAAATGTCCGTCAAGGATCAGGTGGAAAGCTTGCGTGATACCGTTTATACCTATGTTGGCGACAAGCATGAAGCGCCGATCGTGCAGGTGGTGTGGGGCAGCCTGATTTTTTATGGACGTGTTGAGGGATTGAAGTTTGATTACACGCTGTTTAAGCCGAACGGCGAACCGCTGCGCGCAAAAGTTTCACTGAATTTTATCGAGTACAAGAGCCCGGCGCAGATCACCAAGGAAGAGAGACGCAGCTCGCCCGATCTGACGCATCTGATCGTCGTCAAAGCGGGCGACACACTACCTTTGTTGTGTGAAAGGATTTATCGTGACCCTTCGTTTTATCTGGAAGTCGCGCGTATCAATGGGCTGACTGCGTTTCGCCAATTGCAGCCCGGCATGAGCTTGCGCTTTCCGCCATTGGGCTAGTTTCTCCGACATATCATCTGAAAAAGAACACCAATGGCAACGTCTCCATTAGCGAACAGTACCGGCGTCTTAAGCTTCACTATCATGTGTGATGGCGCTCCACTGCCTGACATCGTGCAGGTCCTATCAATTGAAACCAATCACAGCACCAACCGCATTCCATCCGCGACGATTACTGTGATTGATGGCGACATGCCCAATGCGGCATTCCCCGTCAGCGATGCAGGCAACTTCAAGCCCGGTACCGTAGTCGTGATCAGTGCGGGGTACGACAGTACCGTCATGCCGATTTTTACCGGCGTGGTCATCAAACATTCCATCAAAATCAACGGTGACAATAACGCCCGTCTGATTATCGAATGCCGCGATCGAGCGCTGGCGATGACCGTCGGACGCAAGAATGCCAACTACGTCGAGAAGACAGACAACCAGATTATTTCTACTCTGATTGCCGCACATGCAGGGCTCAGCGCCACGGTGGATGCCACAACAGTCACGTACAAAGAACTGGTGCAGTACTACGTGACGGATTGGGATTACATGATGGCGCGCGCCGAGGCCAACGGCTTTCTCGTGACCGTCGAGGCAGGTGTGGTCAGTGTCAAAGCGCCGATGGCGAGCGGCTCGCCGGCGCTGACTTTGACGTATGGTATGGATCTGATCGAATTTCAGGCGGAGCTGGATGCGCGCTGGCAGGTGACTTCCGTGACCGGAACCAGCTGGGATCTGGCGACGCAGGCGATTGTGCAGCAAACGGCGATGCCTGTGACTCTCACCACGCAAGGCGACATCACCTCGGCAACGCTGGCTGGTGTGCTAGACGCGGGCGACTTTGGCTTGCAGACTGCCGCACCGCTGGAAAGTGGCGCACTGACGGCATGGGCGAAAGCGCGGCAAACCAAAGCTGCCTTGTCCCGCATTCGCGGTCGTATGCAATTCCAGGGCAGCGCCGTGGTCAAGCCGGGCGTATTGCTTGAGCTGGCAGGCGTCGGCGTGCATTTCAATGGCAATGTCATCGCGAGTAATGTCATTCATCGTCTCAATGATGGTAACTGGGTTACCGAAGTGGAATTCGGTATGCCTGCTTACTGGTTCACCGAAGAACATCAGTTGCAGGCACCGGAAGCGGCAGGTTGGACAGCGGGGATGTGCGGCTTGCATATCGGTATCGTATTGAAGCTGGATGCCGACCCGGAAGGGCAATACAAGATTCAGGTTTCCCTGCCGCTGATGAATGCAGAGACGGTCGGCGTGTGGGCGCGCCTCGCCAGCTTTTACGGCTCGTCCGGCTTTGGCGCTTTTATCATTCCCGAGATCGGCGATGAAGTGGTCCTAGGGTTCTTCAATAACGATCCGTCCTGTCCGGTGATCCTGGGTAGTCTTTACAGCAGCAAGCATGTACCGCCGTATGAGCTGACGGCGCAGAATAATTTCAAAGCGCTGGTAACGCGCAGTCAATTAAAAATGGAATTTGATGACGACAAAAAAGTCATCACGCTGATTACTCCGGGCAATAACAAGATCGTCATCAGTGACGATGCGCAATCGATTCTTTTGCAGGATCAGAACAACAACAAGGTCGAGCTCGGTCCGTCCGGCATTTTGCTGGATAGTCCCAAGGACATCACGATCAAGGCGCAGGGAAAGGTCACAATTTCGGCAACGCAAGAAGTCGAAGTCAACGCGCAGGCGGACGTCAAGGTCGCCGGACTCAATATCAATCACAACGCCAACGTCGGCTTTGTCGCCAAAGGCGCCACCACTGCGGAACTGTCGGCCTCAGGACAGACCACCGTTAAAGGTGCGCTGGTCATGATTAATTAACAGGAGCATCCAGATGCCAGCCGCTGCCCGCATTACCGATATGCATGTCTGCCCGATGGTGACACCCGGTCTGCCGCCGATTCCTCACGTCGGCGGACCGATATCCGGCCCTTGCGTGCCAACCGTACTGATCGGCGGCCTGCCTGCCGCAGTGGTCGGCGATATGTGCGTCTGCGTGGGTCCGCCGGATTCGATTGTCAAGGGAAGCGCCACCGTGCAGATCGGCGGAAAGCCCGCTGCCCGCATGGGCGATACCACGGCGCATGGAGGCAGCGTCGTATTGGGCTTGCCGACCGTGATGATTGGTGGGTAGCTTCTTTTAGCAGATCACCATGGATACAGATCTTTCATTTCTCGGTACCGGCTGGAGTTTTCCACCGGAGTTTTCGAAGCGCGGCGTCGTCAAGATGGTCAGCGCAGAGGAAGATATCAAGCAGAGTCTACGGATACTGCTGGCGACAACACCGGGTGAGCGCGTGATGCAGCCGAGCTTTGGTTGTGAATTGAAAAGCCAGATTTACGAAACTCTCAATGAGAGCACCATCACGATTTTGAAAGATCTGATCCGGCGCGCGATCCTGTTTTTTGAACCGCGTGTGCTGCTGGAATCCATCGTCGCCGATTCGTCTCTGGCGCAGGAAGGCCGGCTCGATTTTACGATTGTCTACACCGTCATCAGTACCAACACCCGACATAACATCGTCTATCCGTTCTATTTCAGGGAAGGTACCGATGTTCAGCTTTAGCGATTACGTATGCTGACGACGAAACCACGCATCATCGTCAGCGACGGGCGCGATCAGTCGCATCGCCAGACGCCAGCACTCAGCGGTGACTACTTTCAGCTCAATGAAATGTCGTTCGAGCAGCTCATCGCCGTGGCGACCGAGTACGCGCGACTGGTACGATTTTATCAACTGGATTTGCGTCCCGACGGCCACTGGCATGAATATTTCAGCGCCGACGAAACCATTCTGATGGCCTCTGTGCTGGCGATCGATACTAATAAAATGCTGACGCAATTTGAAGCGCGTTTGCTGGACCAGCCGGTGTATCTCCACTGGTTTCAACCGGATATTCAACAGCCGCTGAACGGCGTCTATCGTGACCGCATCAATTCACCGTTACTGGTGGCGCGCATCTTGAATGTCTGGATGAATGCCGTTTCCAATTTTCATGGCACGGCTGGGCAGGAGGTGCGGCAACTGCTGGAGGGCATCCTGCGCGGTCTGACATGGGAGATGCAGACTCTGGTGGCATCCGCCCCGCCCTCGTTCATGGGCATTTCCGACCAGGTATTTTCCCCGAACTTCATGCATCTGACCGACCTGCGTACGACACCGGTGCCAGTGGAGATGCGGGACGCCTCGGCCAGTGAGATACGCCACAATTTCCATACCCTGACACAAGCGGTACGCATGCTGCAAAAAGGCATACGCGCACTGTTGCCACAATCGCTGTTGAGTGGGCACCACGATCCCGGCATCAGTTTGCTGATCGGCTTCATCCAGCTTTTCCAGAAATTGCAAAAGCGCCTGAATCGTTTCGGCGACAAGCACATCGACTTTTATTATCAGCGCGTGTTGAATATGCACGCTCAAGGTCAACAAGCCGATAGTGCTTTTCTGGTGATACGACCGACCGCGACTGCGCGTCAGATTCAGATTGATGCGGGCACTGAATTTATCGCCGGTGTCGACGCCGATCACCATGACATCGTGTACGCCACCGAACGCGCTTCAACGCTGAGTGATGCACGTGTGGCGGCGATTCATTCGCTGTTTTTTGATCGTCATCAACCACATGCCTCTGCAGCGGATGGTTTGCAGATCCCGTCCGGTCAGGCGTTCACAACGGTTGGCTGCTATCAGCGGCAGTGCGATTTGCTACAACTCGATAGCAACGAACACGAGCATGCTAAATTGCCGCCCATGCCTTTGATGGGGGCACCCAAACCCGGGGAGCAACTGTACGGTGCGAGTACGGCGCGATTTGGCTTTGCACTCGCCAGTAAAGCGTTGCTGATGCGCGAAGGCGAACGCACAGTCCGCATTCTGTTCCAGTATCGTGACCCGGCGGAATCATCGAATACAAATCAACCAGAAGCCCGCAAGCACCCTATCGAAGACAGCCTGAAGAGCATCGTGGAGCAATTGCAGAACGATGCAAAAAGAAGCACAGAACAGGTCAGCTCGATGCGCATGAGTGATGTGTTTGTGAAGTTATTTCGTGGCATGTTCAGCATTGCGTTGACGACACCGGACGGCTGGTATCAGGTCAGTGAATATCGTCCCGAATACCGCGGCTTGAATGCGGATTTGCCCGAAGATTGCCTGTCGATCGAATTTGTATTGTCTGCCAGCGTTCCCGCGATCACCGGTTATCAGCCTGCGCTGCATGGCACGGGTTACACGGATTACGAGACGCGATTGCCGCTGGTACGCTTTGAGATGATGCAGAACGAGTACCGTTATCCATATGACTTCCTGTCGCAATGGATTTTGCAGGATATCCGTATCGAAGTGAACGTCAAAGAGGTGCGTCAACTGCTGCTGTATAACCAGATCGGTCAATTGAGCGCCTTGTCGCCTTTCATGCCCTTCGGCCCTTTGCCTGCGGTCGGTTCTTACCTGATCCTGGGGTGCGAAGAGATTCTTTATAAACAGTTGCGCGATGTCTCCATCGATATTGAATGGACAGGATTGCCCACTGGGCTAGGTGGACTGGCTGAGTATTACCGCGCTTACGATGTACCACTGAAAGGCGACGATGTCCTGGCGAGTGTGGCCGTGCTGGCGGATGGCAAATGGATCAGTGCAGCTAGTCCCACCAACCTGTTCCACAATGAGATCAATGCTGACGGCAGCCTGAGCAACCTCACCAGCGTCGAGAACAATATCAGCTTTCGGCCGACGGTGCAGTATTACAAGCCGTTCGCTGCCTTGCCGGCGGCAGGCACTGCCGCATTCAACTACACCGCGGCCAGCATGAACGGCTTCTTCAAACTCACGCTGGAGAGCCCGGAATCGGCGCTGGGCCATCAGAAATATCCAGCCTTGTTATCGCGCGTTCTGTCACACAATGCGCAGCAGAAGAAGCCTTTTCTGATGCGGCCTTTACCCAACCCACCCTACACGCCGCAGATCAGCCGCATCGCCTTGAATTACAAAGCCGTGTCGACGATCCCCTTTGAAAAAAGTCGCATGGCGGCGCATCAGTCCGAGCAGGAAAGTTTCATCCATCTGCATCCCATGGGCTGGCAAACCATGTTATCCGCTGACACCAAAGCGATCTCACAAATCCCGGCGTATGACGCTGCCGGCAATTTATTTATCGGTATCGAAGGTAGACAACTGCGCGGCACGCTGTCGCTGTATTTTTACCTGCGTGAGGATTCATTGCCGATGAAACACCTCGCCGAGAGTGGTCTGGCGTGGTGGTATCTGTGCAGCAACCGCTGGCGAAAACTGGAGGCGAACAAGATACTGGAAGATTCCACCAAGGCATTCATGACCAGCGGGATCGTGCTATTGCAACTGCCGGACGATATTGATACCGGCAATACAGTGATGCCGCCTGGTGTGTTTTGGCTACGCCTGTCGGCCTCCCACGGCGTGGAACGCTTTTGCAGTCTGTATTCGATTTATGCGCAAGCGATCAAAGTGACATGGCGTGCCGATCAGGGCAAGAAGCCCGAGCCCGTGACGCCTGCAATGCGGATCACCAGGAGCCGCAGAAACATCCCCGGCGTGGACGGCATTTTCCAGATCCGCCCCTCTTTTGACGGCAAGGCGGCGGAGAGTGTGCAGCAGTTCAGAGTGCGTGCCAGCGAGCGCTTGCGTCATAAGAATCGCGCATTAACAGCCGCCGACTATGAGCTACTGATCCTGGAGCAGTTTCCGGAAGTGTACAAGGTCAAATGCTTTCCCAATCTCTGCTTTGAAGAGGATCCGAAGCGTCGTCTGCGTCCCGGTCATATTTTGATTGTCGCCATCCCGCATTTACATTTCGGCGGGCACATGAATCAAAAGCCAACCCTGAGCGGTCATCTAATCCACGAGATCGAAAAATTTATCCGGCACTACGCGTCGCCCGACACCCTCATCAGCGTTGAGAATCCCGTGTACGAAGAGATACAGGTGCGTTGCATGATCAAGCTGACATCGCAGCTCAACACCGGATGTTATAGCAAACAGATCAATCAGGCATTGTGCGACTACCTGTCGCCATGGAATGGCAAGGGTATTCGCCACCATTTTGGCTGGAGTTTGCGCCAGCATGATGTCGTCTCGTTCTTGCTCGATCTCGATTATGTCGAAAACGTCACCGGCGTCTCGCTGCTACAGATTGCGCCAGTCAGCGACCGTGCCGAGCGCCTGTATTCGCTGCAGGACAATGCAACACAACAATCGGAACAAAAAACGATTTACCCCAGTTATCCGTGGAGTGTCGCTGTCCCGATGAATCAGCACTGGATCATGTTGAACGGCACATCTGAACTGAAATCACCGACGCCGATCGGCATCAACGAACTCAAAGTCGGCTCCACCTTCATCATCCCGTCAAGGAAAGACTTATGACAAGAAGAACGCGCTCGATGCTCAAAGAACAGTTCGAGCAGGGAAAAATGCCGACGCAGGAAGATTTCTCTGATCTGATCGAATCGATGCTGAACATGCTCGACGAAGGGTTTGAAAAATCGCCCGAGGCGGGTTTCAAGGTGGCGCAACTGCGTGACGGCAAGCTGTTTAGTTTTTACAAGGACATCAATATCGGTAGTGCCTTGTGGTCATTGAGCTTGGACAAAGCCACCAACAGCCTGAATTTTCAGGATGCAAAAAATCGTTCGCTGCTGACGCTCTCCAGCAGCACCGACGCCGAGGGCATTCAACGAACCTCGGTCGGCATTCGCCAAAGCGATCCTCAGTATGAGCTAGACGTCGCAGGTACGGTCGCTTCACATGCGCGTGTCGGCCGCAGCGGCGAGATGGCGGTGCCCGCGGACAGCAACTGGTATGACATCACCGATTACATGACGGGTTGTCAGGCCTGGGAAGTGATGGCGGGCGTGGGGGCCAAAGACAGCGACGGCCGTTATGCCCTGATGCACGCGTTCGCGCTGAACGCGTTCAATGCCAACGGCCACATTACTTACCATCAGTCGCATTTCGGCAATAAATGTAGCCGCATCGAGTTGCGCTGGGTCGGCGACACGAAAGACAGACCGTTTGAATTCAAATTGCAGATGCGCGTCGGCTGCTCTTATGGCGATGATGTGTGGATCAAGTACCACATGACGCAACTCTGGCAAGACACACTGATGTTGGAAAGCGACAGGAAGCCTTTGCGCCAGCCACGCCCGCAGTATGACGGCAAAGGCAAGATCAGGAGCTGACATCATGTCCAAAATAACCGCCAAGGAAGTGCACCTGAACTTTACGCTTGCGCAGGGCAATTTCATTATGGAAGCGCTTGCCGAGAGGCCTTTCAAGGAGGTGTTCGAGTTGATCGGCCACCTGAATCAGCAGGCGCTGAAAGCCTTCGCAGCCAATAGCGATGAAGAAGCGACCGGATATTTCGAACTGACCGCCGCACAGGTGCGCCTGATCCTGGAAACCCTGGGAGAAATGCCGTTCAACCGGGTGCACCGTTTACTGCAAAACATGCACCAGCAGATACAGGCTTCGCTCGATCCGCAATCGCAACGCCCGTCAGAGGCGCGCCCGAGGTCCACCTGAGTGAAAACTGACGACCATATCAAGCGCCAGCAAAGCGACCCTGACGGTCTCGATTTTGAAGGCCTCAAGCGCAAGGGCATCGATTTATTGCAGGCTTTGTCGCACCAGCAGTGGACCGACTACAACTTGCACGATCCCGGCGTCATGCTGCTGGAGTTACTGTGCTATGGCCTGACCGATCTGGTCTATCGTACCGATTTTGATGTCGCGGATTTCTTAACAGACGCATTCGGGAATATCGATTTTCACGCGCAGGCACTGTTTCCGCCCCAAGATATTTTTCCCAACCAGCCAGTCACGGACATCGATTTTTGCAAATTGATTTACGACCAATTGCATGAAATCGATGACGTGTGGATCGACTCTGCACAGCGCAATGGCGCAGCGAACGGCCTGTTCTCGGTGTATATCAAGCCGCGTGCATCCCTATTCCGCTCCGGAGAGGATATTTGCGAAGAGCTGCGGCGGGACGTGATTGCCTTGTTGTCGAAGCACCGCAATCTGTGCCGCGATATCGATCAGGTGATCGTCGTTCGACCTGAACCCTACACGCTTGCGGGCGAGATTGAGGTTGACGACAGCCGATCCGCTGCCGAGATTTATGCAGATATCTACTTTCGTTGCGCTAAACTGATTTCGTCCGGTGGCCAGATCATCCGTTTTGAAGAGGCGCTGAAACAGGGCATGACCTGGGAAGCCATGCTGGACGGCCCCCTCACCCGCAGCGGGTATATAAAGCAGGATCATTTCACGCAGGCGACTCATGAGGTCGACGCGATGAAGCTCATCGCACTCGTGCGCCATATCCCCGGTGTCAAACAAGTTAAAGCGCTCTGCCTGATGGATATACACGGCAGCGCCGTCGAGCAGATCCCTCTGGCGCAATCCGGCGATGTCTGCCCTGTGCTGTCATTTCCATCGACACCGGCAGCCATGCAGTCCCTGCGCCTGATGCACGGCAAGAGTGCCGGACAATTGCCCGTCGGCGCGCAGGACGAAGACCCCAGGATGCCTGGCAGGCATGCGCTGCAATTCCGCGAGCAAGTCGCCTTGTATCTCAAAAAGCTGGAGTTCGAGCATGACGCCTTTCGTAATAACGACGGCAATCTGCAACGGTTGATCAGCCTGCCGAAGGGCCAGTACCGTCCGTTCGGCGAATACTCATCGGTGGGTGAACATACCCCTGCGATTTACGGCATCAATCATTACGGCGTTCCCAGGTCCGAGCCCCCCGAAGTGCATGCGCGTGCACGCCAACTCAAGGCCTACCTGTACCCATTCGAACAGATGATGGCAAATTATCTGGCATCGCTGCAAGGCATCAAGGATCTATATTCGATCAACGACAAGGTCGATAAAACCTATTTCGCGCAATTCCTGCGCGACCGCGAGATTCCAAACCTCGAAATCCTCTACCGTGAAAGCACCACCCCAGCAGAAGTCGATGCCGTGCTGCATGAGCAGGATACGTTTGCGGACCGGCGTAACCGGGTGTTGGACAGTCTGCTCGCGATGTATGGCGAAGTGTTCCCGGCAGAGGCCATGAGACGTTACGACGTATATCACACGGAAGATTTTGACCATCATCTGATTACCTGCAAAATCCGTTTGCTACACCACCTTTGCAAGCTGAGTGCCAATCGTGGCAATGCCATGGACCTGCAGGCCGCATACTGGTCTGGTGATAACTACGCGTCGATTCAACTCCGCATACAACTCTTGTCCGGAGCAGACAAGAATACGTGTGGCCGCTCATTGAGCGCCGGCATCAATGAAAGCAGCATGCAATTCATCAGCGACAAACTTTATCTCGAAAGATTG